>Ga0210403_10004652_pt1 | contig 11773 bp, 5 predicted proteins | sample IncBWC19MmetaG_FD_150863 | JGI IMG/M metagenome (GOLD analysis project Ga0210403, IMG submission 150863) | Forest soil microbial communities from Barre Woods Harvard Forest LTER site, Petersham, Massachusetts, United States - Inc-BW-C-19-M | ecosystem: Environmental > Terrestrial > Soil >... | reverse complement strand
CTGAAGTGGATGCCCCGATATCGGTGATCAACTTGTCTATGCCTTTTGTTGGGCAGAGGAGATACTTGCTGACGGAACCGAGTTTGCTGCGATCAGCTACCACAACCTTCATTTTGGCGCGTTGCACAAGTTTGCGCAGGACTTCCGCTTCGGAGGGATTCGTGCAAGTGAGGCCTTGTTTTGCGTCGATACCATCGACGCCGATGAACATGATATCGGAGAAAAGTGTCTCGGCTGCTGTGTTTGCTAGCGGGCCCACGAGAGTGAACCAACTTCCACGGAGGTGCCCTCCCGTCACGATCACCTCGATATCTTTCCGGTTGCTCAACTCCATTGCCACGTTCACCGTATTCGTAATGATCGAGATGTCAGTAAGAACTCTCAGGCACCGCACGACTTCGGTCGTCGTGGTGCCCCCACTTAAAGCAACAGTCTGTCCAGTGCTGACGAGAGCAGCAGCTGCAACCGCAATCCGCCGTTTTTCTTCTGCGAAGCTGTTTACTTTGTCCTGGAAAGAACTATCATTTCGAAACGGTTCGTAGAACAGTGGCCCGATCGGGACAGCACCGCCTCGCGTTCGCCTCAAAAGCGACCGGCTTTCAAGATCCTCGAGATCTCGCCGGATGGTTGCTATCGATGCGTCGAGGGTATTGCAGAGTTCGTCGACTTCGACAGCGCCCGTCTCCTGCAGGCGACGAAGAATGTATTCGTGACGTGCGACGAGATTATCGGTCTTGGGAGCCATATCGTTGAGTGCGATAAGCCGGTTCCTCGGCCTCTCTTGTACTATATCTCACTGTGATCGTACGATCTTGACGTATGATCGAAACACCGCACCGAATTCATCCTCCCCTGCGGCCCTCATCTTTAGACCCGAGAAGTGTGCAGATCTCGGTGTCACCATACCCTCATTCTCATAATGTGATCATAATATGCGATCGTTATTTTATATGTAATCGTTACAAATGATTGACGAATCGCATGGCGCGCGGCTACGATTGCCCGAATGAAATGACCTTTCATGGACATGCACCTGTTTGGTCAAGAGATGTTCCTGTGTAGGAGCTGGCAGATTGAAGGTTCAACGCGCGAGTTGAAAATGCCATCGACTTGAATCCAACGTCGTGTCAGGAATGAACAATCCCTCCTCGCATCACCGCCTAGTGTCCTTAACTGCAGGGTTGCTTATCGCCTTAGTGGCGCGGCAGATGCGCGCACAACATCCGACCCAGAACGCGGCTGGAATCAGCTTCGAAAATCGCCAACCGCGATCCGGTGTAGATTTTGTTTTGAACAACGGAACCACCGTTGACAAGCCGATCATCGACAGCATTCCTGGTGGAGTCGCATTGCTGGATTACGACAGCGACGGCTTTCTCGACATCTTCTTTACAAATGGCGCGCGGATACCTTCTCTGTCGAAAGAAGGCCCTGGCTTTTACAACCGGTTGTATCACAACAACCAAGACGGAACATTTACCGATGTTACCGAGAAAGCGGGATTGAGCGGGACAGGCTACAGCATCGGCGTTGCTGCAGCGGACTTTGACAATGATGGTTGGACGGACCTTTACGTCACTGGAATCAACCATAATATTCTGTACCGCAACAATCACGACGGCACATTTACGGACATCACCGAAAAGGCCGGTGTATCCGGTGTTAACTCCTCAGGCAAAAAACTGTTCTCTATCTCGGCAGCGTGGATTGATTACGACAATGATGGTCATCTCGATCTATTCGTGACGAACTATCTTGACTGGTCACCTGAGACGTCAAAGGTCTGTGGTTTGCCTGGGAAACGCCTGTCATGCCCTCCGTCTCTCTACCCCGGTGAGCCGAATATTCTGTATCACAACAACGGCGACGGAACATTTACCGATGTTTCCGAGTCTACTGGCATCGCCGGTCAAATTGGGAAGGGCATGGGCGTCGCCGTGGCTGACTACGACGGAGACGGATGGATGGACATTTTCGTAGCCAACGACAACGCAAGAAACTTTCTCTTCAAGAATCGCCAGAGTAAAGGGTTCGATGAGGTCGGTGTTGAAGCCGGGGTGGCATATACAGATGATGGTATTCCTGTTTCAAGCATGGGGGTCGATTTTCGAGACTATCGAAACGAGGGAAAGCCCGGAATATTTCTTACAGCCTTGGGCGGCGAAACCTTTCCTTTGTATCGAAACGAGGGAAATGACCTCTTCACCATGGATACTTATCCCGCCAATATTGGCTTCTCGACATACAAGATGAGCGGGTGGGGAGCTGGAATCGTGGACTTTAACAACGACGGCTACAAAGACCTCTTCAGCGCCAACTCGCACGTCAGTGAAAATGCCGATATTGATCCTCAGCAGCATTATCTGCAGGCCAACGCCATCTTTGAGAACATGAAAGACAACACCTTTCAAGACGTAAGTGCACGCGCAGGTCCTGGTCTCAGTCTGCGCGCAGCACATCGTGGAGCAGCGTTTGGGGACTTGAATAATGACGGCAAGATCGACATCGTTGTTTCCGTAATTGCAGGGCACGCGGAGTTGCTCTATAACACGACGGCGAACGGCAACCATTGGCTCCTGATTCAGACTGTCGGTACAAAGAGCAACCGTGACGGCATTGGAACACAGATTAAGCTCACCTCTCAGTCCGGCTCAGTGCAATTCAACCAGGTGACGACCGCTGGAAGCTACGCGAGCTCTTCGGATAAACGCGTTCATTTTGGGCTCGGCCGCGACGAAGTGGTGAAGGAAATCACACTTCGCTGGCCGAGCGGAACAGTTCAGACTCTGCACAATGTGAAAGCGGACCAGATTCTTAGGGTGACGGAGGGCGCATTGTGAGGGCCCTATTTTGGTCTGTTCTTTGCTTGGGCATGGCTGTCCGTTGCATCGCTGCCACCATTGAGGTCTCGACTGACTCGGATGACGACGCCTGTGCCGGAGCAGAGACTCAACTTAAGGCTCTCTCGACAAACCTGAATCGCAACGAATTCTCGGTCGCAGAGGATCGGCTAAGGCTGCTCAAGGCGGAGCATCCCGACTGCCCTTCAATCCTGCTTGCCGAGGCAAGAATCAAAGCTTCGCAGGGTGCCGCGGAGGCGAGTGACTTGTTCTCGCAATATCTTGAGAAGGTGCCCAACGATCCTGCAGGGTTGGCTTACTTTGCACACTTTCTGATCGATCAGGGTAAATATCAACAAGCTGACGCACTCTCCGCTGCGGCAGTTTCGCAAGACGTGAATAATCCCGCGGCGCTTGCCGTGCGAGGATCGATCCTGATAGTGAAGCGTCAACCAAAGCAAGGTGAGGAGTTGCTGATCAAGTCCTGCGAACTCGCTCCCGACAACGCTGAATCGCAGTTTCAACTTGGGGTACTTTACGATCGCACGAAGCGTCCCGGCGAAGCGGTAAAGCGTTTCCAAAACGTAGTGGACCTCGATCCCCGCTATGCCTCTGCATGGGATTACTTGGCGCTCAACTTGGAACCGCTTGGGGAACTCGATCGCGCCGACGCAGCATACAGGCGCGGTCTCGAGGTGAATCATGAAGGGCAACAATTCGACGCCTTTCTCGATTACAACTACGGTCGATTTCTTGCCAAGCGAAATCATCTCGCGGAGAGCAAGCTCCATCTAGACCGAGCCGTGGAACTGGTGCCCGATGATCGAGATACCTGGTACGACAGAGCCAAGCTAAACTTACGCCTGGGTAACTATGCACAGGCACGGTCGGATGGGGAGCGCGCTGCCAGCCTCGTTGAACAGACCGGCGGAATTATTGATCTCCAGGTCTATGCTCTTCTTGAACAGATCTATCGGCGGCTGGGTGAAAAGGAGCTGGCAGATCAGTACGCTAACCGGACCCGCCAAATGCCGCCCCCAACGCGCAAAGGATCTGAGTCGACTCCGCCGCAGTAAATCCAGAGAGGTCAGTCCTCTCCGGGCGCAATGTGACTGCCGCCCTGTCAACCCACTAAGTCTCCTTTTGCAGCCTCAGTCCAGTATTTCCGGATTGGGCGGTGTACATCTGTTCTCCACGGCGCAAATGCCGCAGTTCACCGTTGAAGGGTCTTGGCGTGTCAGCATTCAGCAGCTCAAGTGCCCCGCTGAGTTTCGGCAGATACCCGAAAAGCGTGCAGACAACTGTCTCTGCAAAGGCTCCTCCGCCCGTACACTCTCGCATGCAGCCCTGACGCTGAGCAATGCGTACCGGAGCGTCACGGTCTCGCCTCTTGACTCCGTAGAACTCGCGCGCCTGCGCGTACACGCCTTCATAGATTGCGGCCTGAGTCCGACGCAGAAAGGGAACGGCGATGTTCCAATATCCGAGGCGGCACAAGGCATCAACTGTCACTGCAGGCCATGCGTCATAGGCGCCCATTGGCCCATGGTCGGGGCGGTCAGAGTTCGTCGCTGCAACGTCGAGTTGAGATTGCGCGCGCATCCACTTTTCCATCAGCAGTTCGCGTTGAACGAAGTCAACCATTTCGCGGCGCACGTTGGGCGGCAGGTCCGCAGCCAGGAAACGACCGACAGCTGCGAAGTCATAGCAGTGGCGCATCTCCACCCGTGTTCCATCGCGGTGGAGGCTTGCCCACACGCCCTTTCCCGGTTCGTAGAGCGTCATGATCGCCTTGAACATGACGTCTGCCTCCAGGCGCAACTTACGGGCTTCAGCGCCGTCGCCGTTCTCCTCAACAATCTCGGCAAGCTCTCGCATCATCCACACATTCGCGGAGTTGAATGAGGGAACCTTGTTGATGTAGGTGGGGACGCATTCGAGCAAATTGAGCGCACCACCATAATCGGCAAGTTGGTCGTCAGGATTAAGCCGCAGTTTCTTCCAGTTAGTCGCTAGAACGTGCATGCGTTCCAGCACCGTCTGGTCGGCGATTTTCTCACGCAGGAACTCCTTATCCTGGGTAACCACGAGATACGACCAGGCCAGCCGGAAGATGGAGAGGTCATTGGCCGCGTATCCGCGCAGATCCCATCCGGCAGGAACCTCCAGATGCGTGGGTGAAGCAGGTCGCTCGGTTTTGAACACAATAACCGCATTCTCGTGCGGGTCCTGTTCCAGGAACAGCCTAATTTGCTCCCTCATCTGTTTAGGTTCTAGCAAGGCGAAAAGAGTGGAGAACAGGGATGTGTCCCAATAGAAAACCACTCCTTTGGCACGCTCGCCGCTCGTGATAAAGGTCCGGTTGCTCCATAGGTTGGTTCGTAGCAGCACCAGCACTGTGAGCACGCTGCGGTAGTAGATTTCGCGGATTGCTGCATCGTCTGTAACCAACAGCGGAGCATTACCTGAGAAGAAGTTGTTACCCGGAGTGAAGGCGCTTTTCCATCTGTTCTCCCAGACAGTTTTGGTGCGGTCCCACTGTGTCTCGAACCATTCGCTTGTAAGGGCAGAGCGTCCAGGCTTGCCGGGTTCCGCCACGTGCATCAGGAAACGAATTTCGTGACTTTCATTCGACGCGAGACTCACCCGCCACTCGGCAAACTGGCCGTCTGCTCTGTTGTGCGGGAGATCAAAGAACCGATAAACAGCATCCATCTTCCATTTGTCCGATGTGGCTCGGATCTCTCCGGGGCCGATGATCTCCCGGTTCACTGGCATCCAGCCAATATCTGCACTCAGTGCTACGTCAAAAGTCCGGGGGGTCGCGCCATTATTCGTAAACTTCACCCGCCACAGAACTACCGTGTCTTCTATGACCAGCCGGTTTGTGGTGACCACATCGATATTGGCCACCTGCGCGCGGCGAACGGCCTGATAAGCAAACCATCGACAGCTTGTGCTTTGGTGAGAGCGGCCATCGATCGTCATGCCGCACATCGGCAGGGAGTGATAAATGGGCCAGCACGGTCCAGATTCATCGCCATAGAGTTGGCCGCCAGGCAGGAAGTTCACCCCAACAAGATCTGGTGCGCAGGCGGCCATCTCGTGGAAGTTGTGCAGCGAGGGCATCTGCGCAAGCAGTCCGCAATCCAGCCATCCGGTTCCCATCTCATCCAGCGTCGGCAGCCCCGAAGCGTCCGATGAGGTGGCTGCGCCACCATTCGAAGATGTTAGGGTCTTGCTGGAGAATAGCCCTGCTGCAAGAGCCGCCATACCGGTTTCGCAGAACATCCGCCGGCTGATGTTATGCACTACCGAGGGGGTTTCGCTCCTGGCTTTACGCATCGTTTCGCATGTCTCCGTTCGACCGTTGGACCGTCGCCAACGGTTCGTGTCTGTAGCTCTGGGCGAAGATTCCAGCCGCTAGTCCTAGAAACCGAATTGCATCTAAGCGATCCTTCCCTGAAGTTGCATCTTCAGAGTCTTCCGAAGTGCCACTGAGGCAAGGGGGCTAAGGGAAAGTGTATCTGCCATTTCTTTTGCATCCGCGGATTACCAATGGATCCCGCTGCGATAGCGGCCATTCTCTTGATGAGCGTGCGACGGCGGTTTGACAAATTCATCGGTCTGCTCCACGAGGCGCTCTTCGCCTGTGCTCCCTTGGCTATCAGCAGTCGAGAACCCACATCGCAGAAACTGGCGGAACTGTTCATTGCGAGAAATGGATAGTGCACTCATATATCATGCGCGTTATTGCTAATTCAATCATTATATGCGATTCTACCGCCTGAGAAGATGTTCCTGTTAGAAGGAATTCAAGATGATTCTCGCGCGACCTACCAATGGATTGAATGTTGAGGGCTCTTTCCTCAATGGTCTGGAAACTCTTTCCCGGATGTGAGGCGAGGAAGAGAATTATTGCGGACGCATGGAACGACGTCGAGTCATAAAAGGAATTGCGGCAGCAGTTGGCATGGCTTGGGTGAATCCTCGGATATCTGCTCTAGGCCTAGATCAAACCTCGATGGGGAACTTTAGCTTTGCCATTCCAATTCGCGGGTTGGCGAATAAAGGTGGGAAGATTGTCCAACCGATCCAGCTGACGATAGAACATGCCGGAACGGATGCAACTTTGGTCGTTCGCGCCGATCGCCAGGAAGTCGAGAGCCGAGTTCTGTCTCCGGGCACACATACATTCAACGTCTATCTCGACCCGGTTGAAACAGCTCGGCAGATGATTATCGAGTATGAGATCGCCGGCAAGTCAGAGTCAGCCCAAGTTCGCATAGAACCAGTTCGCAAAGTGCAGATCTTTATCCTGCCTCATTCCCACCACGACCTTGGATATACGGATCTCCAGAGCAGTGTTGAAGAAAGACAAATGGCAAATATCTCCCGCGGAATCGAACTGGCGCGAAAAACGGCCAGCTACCCGCCGGGTGCGCGATTCGTTTGGAACCTTGAGGTTCTCTGGGGAGCAGATCAGTTCATGCGGACCAAGACCGAGCCAGAGCGCCAAGAACTGATCAGCGCCGTGAGAAAGGGCTGGATCGGGCTAAACGGAATGTATGCGAACGAGCTAACTGGCCTTTGCCGCCCTGAAGAACTTCTCCAATTATTTCGTTATTCAACCGAATTAGGCAGTCAGTGTGGGATCCGTGTTGACTCTGCCATGATCAGCGATGTTCCTGGGTATACGTGGGGGACGGTCTCGGCAATGACGCAGGCAGGTATCCGCTACTTCTCGGCTGCCCCCAATTTCTTCGACCGCATTGGAAACTTTATGGTTGAGTGGCAAGATAAGCCCTTCTGGTGGGTCTCTCCCTCAGGCAATGAACGAGTGCTTGTCTGGATCCCGTGGACTGGCTATGCAATGTCGCACGTCATGAAGCTGGACACAGAGTGGGTCAACAAGTATCAAGCCAGACTGGATGAGATCGGTTTTCCTTATCAGATTTCTTATATCCGGTGGTCGGGCCATGGTGACAATGCGGAGCCTGATCCGGACATTTGCGAGTTCGTGAAGAAGTGGAATCAAGAATACGAATGGCCGCACTTCTCCATTTCCACAACCAGCCATGCGTTTGCCTCATTCGAGAAACAGTATGGCCACCAGCTACCGCAGTTCACGGGCGATTTAACTCCTTACTGGGAGGATGGAGCCGGGTCATCGGCCTTAGAGACACGAATGAACCGCGGAGCAGCCGAGCGTTTGGCCCAGGCGTCAACGCTCTCTGCGATCCTCGCACCGCAGGCATACGAGAGCGCCGATTTCAACGCCGCCTGGAGAAATGTCTTGTTGTATTCCGAACACACATGGGGCGCGTGGAATAGTGTTTCGGATTCTGAGAATCCTTTTGTGACACAACAATGGCAGGTGAAACGTCAATTCGCTGTTGACGCCGATAACGAATCGAAGAGACTTTTCGACAGGGTGCTCGACGCTTATGCAAGCGAGAAGAATAGCTCGAATGTAGATGTGCATAACACCTGTTCTTGGCCGCGGACAGAAGTGATTGTGATCTCGAAGGAGAAGTCCCTAGGCAAGGACCATGTCAAGAATGAACAAGGCACTTCTGTTCCATCACAGCGTCTTTCGACTGGAGAATTGGCTTTTCTCGCAGAGAATGTTCCTCCGCTCGGAAGTGCAAGCTTTCATCTTTCAGCAGCGGCCCCGCATGTTCCCGCAAAGCGGGTTACGGTGCTGGACGGAGTCCTGGATAACGGCATTGTACGTACGAAGGTCGACAGCAATAGCGGGAACATCGTCGAGCTGGCGTCCAACAAGAGTGCGCGCAACCTTGCGGAGATCAGCCGGGACGAGGGAATAAATCAATACCTATTCCTCGAAGGCAACGACACATCGAAGGTGAGCACGAGCGGACCTGTGCGCATCGCCATCGAGGAAGCCGGCCCCCTCGTTGCCACGATTCGCATCGAGTCTTCCGCGCCTGGATGCGTAGACCTTGTTCGCCGCGTGCGATTGAAGGCCTCTGCAGATTGGATTGAAATATCCAATATCGTAAATAAGAAACGTGCTCTTCTGAATCCGAACCCAGGTCAAGGAGGGCCAGGCGGAGATTTTGCACAGCATGAATCGAAAGAAAGCCTGCAATTTGCCTTTCCTTTCGCCATTGAGAATGGTCAGATTCACATTGACGTTCCACTCGCGGTTATGCGTCCTGAAATTGATCAACTTCCGGGATCTTGCAAGAACTGGTTGTCTGTCGGCCGGTGGATCGATGTCGCAAATGCAGAGTACGGCGTCACATGTGCAACACTTGATGCGCCTCTAGTCGAAATAGGCTCGCTTTCGGCCATTATGCTAGGCTCGCAAACCCATCCTGAGATCTGGCGAAAGCATATTGAGCCTACGCAAAAATTCTATTCATGGGTCATGAACAATCATTGGGGAACGAATTACCGTGCGTACCAGGATGGACCCGTCGAGTTTCGGTATGCGCTTCGTCCGCATAGTGCTTACAACTCTGCGGCCGCCAGCCGCTTTGCGATTGGCATGTCACAACCCCTTGTTGCTTCGGCTTCAGGGCAGCGATCCCGAGATGGTTTAAAGCTCCGCATCGATCAGGAGGATGTACTTGTGCAGGAGTGCAAGCGGAGCGCAGACGGTAGCGCGTGGATTGTCCAGCTCTTCGGTGCGGCGGGAGAAGAACGTAAGGCCGGCTTGATGTGGACGGATGGCAGACCGATCAAGGTTTGGCGCAGCAACCTGCGGGAGGAACCGCTTGAACAGATCCCCACTCAGGTGCGCGTACCCGCTTGGGAGTTGGTTACTCTGCGCCTTGAGGCCCTGGACAGATAGCCCCGCTTTCGGGCAACTTCGGGCATGAGTACCGAATTTCTTAGTTTGCAGAAGCAGACGACCGGAAGCTCGCATATTGCTGGAGGTTACGCGCCCCGAAAATGACGTCAAGGAGAGAGTTCTTCCAACTGGCCACCCAAACAGCCACCGCAGCGATGCTGGCCTCAAATTGCGGCACTTCAACGGAGTGGATGGATATGCAGCGCGCAACTCCGCGTCGCGGACTGCCACTCCACGATCTGCAACAGAGGTTTGTGAATCTGCGGTTCGGCATGTTCCTGCATTTCAATATGGCAACTTTTCAGGACCGCGAATGGGGCGATCCAACAACGCCGGTTGATCTCTTTCATCCCACTGCCCTCGATACGAATCAATGGGCCACGGCTGCGCACTCGGCGAACATGACTTGGGGATGCCTGACGACCCGACATCACGATGGCTTTTGCCTCTGGCCGACGAAGACGATGGCGGCAAGCGTGCGTCAGACGCCCTATTCGACCGACATCGTCCGTGCCTATGTCGATTCCTTCCGCAAAGCTGGCCTGCGGGTGGGGCTTTATTATTCGATCTTGTCGCTGCGCGATGATATCCGCCATTTCAATGTGACACGGGCCAAGGTTCAGCTCATCAAAGATCAGTTGACGGAGTTGTTCACGCGCTATGGAGAAGTTGACATCCTCATCACCGATGGCTGGGATGCACCGTGGAGCCGCATCACGTATGGAGAGGTGCCGTTCCACGAGATCTATGAACACGTTAAGAATCTGCAGCCCGACTGCCTGATCTGCGATCTCAATGCCAGTCAATATCCTCCGAGCGGACTCTACTATTCCGATGTGAAGGCTTTTGAGCAAAATGCCGGGCAGAAGGTCCCAGAAGGTAGCGACGTGCCTGCCCTGTCTTGTGTGACCCTCACCGAAGGATGGTTCTGGAAGCAACGAGACGCGAATGGACCTCTCAAGCCGGTGAAGACTGTCGTTGACGAGTGGCTTCGGCCACTGAATCTCAGACACTGCAACCTGATTCTGAACGCTCCACCGAACCGCGAAGGGCAGCTCGCGCCGAATCTGGTGAGCCGGTTGGAAGAGATTGGGAGGGCTTGGACGCATCCTGGGCCCATGACAAAGCTTGGCAAACACGTCGTGATCACAACGCGAAACCTGGCGAGAGGTAAGCCAATTCATGCCAGTTCCTGCCCTGATACTGTGGGTCCGGATGAAGCGAACGATGGTGACTTTCATTCGAGCTGGTACTTGGACGCGGGGCAAGCCTCAGGATGGTTAGAGGTAGACCTGCAAAAGCAGGAGAGCTTTAATGTTGTCTCGCTCGTAGAGCCTGTCGGCAAAGGAGATAACTATTGGGAAAGCCGCATTAAGAGCTATCGTTTTGAGTGCTGGAACGGTGTGAACTGGACTATTCTGGCAAACGGCGAAAAGCCTACACCCACGACAATTCATCGGATTTCTCGGGTGTCATCGCGGAGAGTGCGGCTGCTGTTGGAAAGCAGCAACGAGATGCCTCATATTGCCGAGATCGGCGTGTATGACGAACCCGACTAATCACGAACTTGGGAACCTCACATCAGCCGATCTGCGGAGCAGTCATTGCGCAATACTCAACGAGCGCATAGCCGCAGCGGTCTGAGAGTCGCCGCGAAAGCAGTGCTGAGGTTCGTTCGGCTCGTTTAGCCAACGAGTCGGGGAAGAATGCGTTTCGGCGTCGTGCCCTACCGACGAGCTTTGGCCTTTCGCACGTTCTTCTCACACTCCCTGGCTCCACACAGGGCGCCAGTAATGCCATTACCTTCCGTGACGGTATAGATGCGATCTACTGCAGGTAGCTTGATTGTCTCCCTTTCGCCCGACGGCCAATGGATCTCCAGACTTCCTGCTTCCTTCGCATCCCCTAGCCCGAAATGCAAACGGCGGTCGTTCGACGATATATAACTTCCACTTGCAAGCACGTCCTGACGTTGGCGCATGCCGTTGGCGGTCAAAAACACGGTGGCGCAGGTGGCATCACGCGGGCTTTTGGGTCCTCCGACGAGTTGAACCTCGACCCAGTGATGATGATCGGGGTTCACATTGCGAAGCAACACGGGAGAACCGTC
>Ga0210403_10004651_pt1 | contig 11774 bp, 9 predicted proteins | sample IncBWC19MmetaG_FD_150863 | JGI IMG/M metagenome (GOLD analysis project Ga0210403, IMG submission 150863) | Forest soil microbial communities from Barre Woods Harvard Forest LTER site, Petersham, Massachusetts, United States - Inc-BW-C-19-M | ecosystem: Environmental > Terrestrial > Soil >... | reverse complement strand
TATCGCCGGTTAGTATTTTTTCGCTTTTAATGCCCGGTATTTCATCGTTGCGAGAACGTGCAGAGATGAACGCGTTGCTTGGTAAAGGTGGTTTGGTTATAGATGCTCCATTAACAGTTATGTAATTATGCCCATCAATTTTATAGGTTAAACCGGCTTTAACACCGTAATTTAAAAAATCAAGTGTTTTACTATCTCCACCTGAAGAACCTGCTGCCGGAGCACCATTTACACCTGCCGTGGTTGGAAATAAACCGTTAACCATGTTGCCCGAACGAAAAAAAGATGTGTTGCTTATGGTTGCACTTACATATACATCAACATTTTTAAACGATTTTTCTGCTTGCCCCCACTCTTCAAAACGGTTAACGTTAATGTTATAATCGTAACCAAACACATCACCTTGTTTAATAATTTTATTAGGGTCTTTAATATTGTTTTGTATGTTATTGGGATTAGGAGAAATTGAGCTTGCAAATTGGTTGTAATCTAACCAATAATCACCACCCAATAAATCATTAACTACTTTATAAAAGCGTGTGTTAGACACCTCGCCATTAGAGCCTATTGTAAGGTGAATGCCGTTTTGTAAATTGGTATTAAAAATAGCGTTATATCCTCCGGTGGTTACATCTTGTCTTCTTTCTTCAAGAATATAAAGAGATTGTTTGCCTGTATAAGAAGTTCCGGGCTGACCATCAACGTTAGTAACCGTGTGAAGATTGTTACGGTTTACATTATACATTCCATTCCAATCTATTTGACCAGTAGCTAAACCTGAAGCAGGGTTTATGCCGCCGGTTTGCCAGGCGTTAGTTAAAGCAGCATACTGCCCTGGGTCAGCATCAGCACTACTTGGTGCATAATAACTTGGCATGTATTTGTAATAATCGGGTGCTGGGTTAGGTACGCCGTAGTAATTTAAATAAGTAAGGCTCGTACGACCCTTAGAACCATAAAGACTTGCTGTAAGCGTTGAGTTATCGTTTATTCTCCATAAATCAGTCATGATAGCTGTTGGAACACTTGTTTTACTGGTTTTTGCACTACGCACTTGTCCGTTTTGAAAACCCCAATATGAGTTGTAGTGGTCGTTACCTGCGTTACCATTAAACAAGGTGTTATTAATGTTGTTTTTGTAATTAGGATTACTCATAAGTGCAAAAGCCTCATCGGTTTCCATGCTTTGACGATCCTGCGTGGTGGGTGACCAAAACCCTACTAATGATAAAGTATTTTTCTCGCTAAATTTTTTATCTGCCCCCGCAAAAAGCCCAAAGCTCTGAAAAGAGGTACCAGGCACATAAGCTTGAGCAGCATATCTGGCGCTACCCGAAATAGCAAAAGCCCAGCCTTTTTGGTTTAAGGCGGTTGAATAAGTTAATGAAAGACGTTCTTTAAAAATACGATTACCTTGCGAGTAAACAACACGTAAGCCTTTTCTAAAAGAAGAGGCAAAAACGTTTAGGTTGGAGTAACCGCCAATGTCTCCAAAAGAAGAACGAGAAGAACCTAAGCCGGTTTTTTGGTCTACCAAACGAATTACATCGTTCATGCCACCAAAAATGCTAAAGTTGGCAATGCCTGTTTCTAAACTATTAAGGCGTACACCGTTCATCATTAGTACTCTGTTGCTTGTGTTATAACCGCGGTAGTTAAAACGTGCTGTCATAAAACGCATAACACTGGTTTGTACAAAAAGATCGCGCGACGCACCCAACAACGAGTTAACTCCTGCGGCCTGCGCACCACCACCACTTACATCGCTACTGGTAGTGCTAAAAACAGGTAACGTGTTGTTGCTATTAGTAAGCGTGTCCATCTCGGAGCCATTAAGCGTTGCGGGAGTAACGGTAGTATCGGTTTTTTGCGAATAGGAAGCGGTAGCTAAAACAAAGCAGAAAATTACAAGTAAAAGTTTATTCATAATAGCTATTAGTATATTTTAATATATCCAGTTTTAAAGTTTATCTCTAAAAGTGGTTGAGAAAATGATTTCTCATAGGATGTTCACTCAAAGGCGCACAAAAATAGATTAATTTTTGTATTTACAAAACGGGCTGTTGTTAAGTAAAAGTTATGCTTTTTAGCAGAAATATTGATTTTGTGTAAAAACAATAAAAAACAAACAATTTTGCTACTTTTTATCCAAATAATAGCGAAAAAACTACTTTTTTGATGAATTTCGAACTTAAAACGTTAAAAAATAAATTAGATTTCGCTTAAAACAACTACCACTTTTTCATCTATAAACGATAAAGTGTTGCTTTTTATGTCGTTTATAAAATCGGGATTAGTTAAACAGAAACGTAAAAAATTTTCATAGCGTTCTTGCGGAACATCGTTTGGAAATAAGCGTGTAAAAATAGTATCGATTTGATTAATTGCCTGCTCGTTTTTTTGCTTGATAGAACGAATGCCTTTTTGTTCCAGCATTTCTAAACTTTTCAAGTTTTTTTGGAGCTCGGCTTCGCTGGTTGCTTCTAAAGTTTTATCAGCTTTGCTTATTTCAGTACGAATGCTGTTGTACAGGTTTTTTAAACCCTCCTTCTCTTTCTCTAAAGAAAACGGTTGTTGACTAAGCGCATAGCTTTTAACCAGTTTATCTTTTTCGGTAAAAAAGTTTTCTGTTACAAGATTTAGTTTCTGCAATTTTTGCTGCAGGTTTTTATCTAAGTAAAAAATAAAATTACGTGGCACTAAAACGGGGTAAGCAATTTTTGCTTCGTCAAACGTTGCCTTGTATTGCAGCCAATAGGCCAACTCGCCCGGACCACCCACATAAACCGCATTAGGTAATATTTTTTGCTGATACATGGGGCGCAGCACTACATTAGGACTGAACTTTTCAGTTTCGGTATCAATTAGTTTTTCTATTTCTTCTTTAGTAAAACTAATGTCTGTATTTAAAACTTTAAAAGCATTGCCCTCTTTTACAATACGCTCGCGAATATTTTTATCGGCATAAAAAATATTTATTTCGCGTGGGGTTACTTGTGCATCGTAACCTTGCTGTTTTAATTTTTCGTTGGCTGCCGTAACACTTTTGTAAGCTGCATTTTCAAAAATATCCTTTTTAATTTCGGTTGTAAATTCTTGCTTTAATGCTTTGCTATCACCATCTAAAACAACTAAACCATACGCACCAAATAATTCATTTACTAAGTAGCGTGTAGCGGCGGTTAAATTATTTCTTGAATAAGCGTTAGCAAGCAACAACTCTAATTTTTGCGCTTGCTCACTCTCTCCTAAGGCTTGTTTTATTTCGGCTAAAAAAGCAGTTAAACCATCTAACGTAAAGGTGCCAACTTTGCCTTTTTGTTCAGTGTTCCAAACAATTTTTTTATTGAAGAGGTTGATGTGGTTTATTTCTTCGAAATCATGGTCTTCGCTGGCCATCCAATAAACAGGTACAAAATGATTGTCCGGATTTTGTTTGTTGAGTGATTCACACAAATTAATAACCGAAATTATTTTGTACACAAAATAAGCCGGGCCCGTTGCCAAACAAAGCTGATGGCCTGTTGTAACGGTATAAGTGGTTTTGTTTTTAAGGCTATCTATATTTTTTTTGCTTGATTCGCTGAGTGTAACATCGTGGTTTTGCGCAAGCAATTCATTAGCCAACAACGTACGGTTTAAATGGTTGTACGCGTTATCAGCTACAAATTTTTTTATGCCTTCGACAGATGGTTGGTAAGTGTAAAAACTATTTAGTTTTCCATTTGGTCCGTCAGTTACATAATCTAAAAAAAGCTTGCTGAAAAAGTTTGTTTTTTCGAAAGGGGCTACTGTTTTTTGCAATTGCATGGTGGCAAAGTTATTTGTTTTTCAATTAGAAATAGGCTGATGTTGTAAACACTAAGATTATTTAAGAATGCGTATTTTTGCTCGTATATGATTTTAATAAAAGATGTACTTAACTGTATAGAAAATTTTGCGCCACCTGCCTTGCAGGAAAGCTACGATAACACAGGCTTGCAATGTGGTGATATAAACCAAACCGCAACCGGTGCCTTATTGTGTTTAGATATTACGGCCGCTGTGCTTGAAGAAGCCATCGAAAAAAAATGCAACCTTATTATAGCACACCATCCATTGGTGTTTTCGCCACTTAAAAAAATTACGGGTTCAAATTATGTGCAGCAACTATTAATTAAAGCTATTAAAAATGATATTGTGCTTTACGCCTGCCACACCAATGCAGATAATGTTGCTGCGGGGGTTAACTACAAAATGGCGCAAAAAATAGGTTTAGTAAACACGCAAGTGCTTCAACCAAAAAAAGGTTTGCTTAAAAAACTCGTAACTTTTTGTCCGGATAAAAATGCGGAAGCAATTAGAGAAGCCTTGTTTAATGTCGGTTGTGGCCACATTGGCAATTACGCCAACTGCAGCTTTAATGTAAATGGCGCAGGCACCTTTAAAGGAAACGAAAACTCAAACCCATTTGTGGGTGAGAAAAACAAACTGCACACCGAATCTGAAATTCGTATCGAAACCATATTTGAATCGTATAAAGAAAGCCAGGTTATCTCGGCACTTTTAAAAGCTCACCCCTACGAAGAAGTGGCTTACGATATTTATACATTAGATAATAAACACCCGCAAATTGGCTCGGGTTTGGTAGGAGAATTACAAAACGAGATAGACGAAAAAGCCTTTTTATTGCAAATAAAAGAGGTTTTTGGAGCAAAAAGCATTCGTTTTACCCAATTTTTAGGTAAAAAAGTGAAAAAAGTGACAATTTGTGGTGGTTCGGGTAGTTTTTTGTTAAAAGATGCTATTTCAGCCAAGGCCGATGTGTTTATTACCGGTGATTTTAAGTACCACCAGTTTTTTGACGCTGAAAATAAGATAGTTATAGCCGACATAGGGCATTACGAAACCGAGCAATTTACCCCCGAAATATTTTATGAGGTCATTTCTAAAAAAATGCCTACATTTGCCGCCTATTTGTCGCACCTAAACACAAATCCTATAAATTATTTGTAAACATGGCCAAAGCAACTATTAAAGAAAAAATTGATGCATCAGTAGAAGGAAAGCTGCGTTCTTTATACGAACTACAATTAATTGACAGCAAAACCGACAGACTACGCATTATACGTGGTGAGTTACCACTTGAAGTACAAGACTTAGAAGATACTGTGGCTCAGCTTGAAACTCGTTTTGAAAATTACAGCAAAGAAAACGCTGAATTTGAACATCAAATTGAAGAAAAGCAACAAGCAATTAAAGATCATAAAGCAAACATTAAAAAATACGAAGCGCAACTTGGTAAAGTAAAAAATAATCGCGAGTACGATGCTATTACTAAAGAGGTTGAGTTTCAAAATTTAGAAATTCAGTTGTGCGAAAAACGCGTTAAAGAATTTAAAGCGCTAATTGCACAAAAAGAAGATTTTTTAGTAAGCGCTGAAAAAGATTTAAAAGATAAAAAGAAAGATTTAAAAGCTAAAAAAGCGGAGCTTGAAGAGATTATTGAAGAAACTCAAAAAGAAGAACAAGATTTAGTAAAAAAATCGGCTAAAAAACAAGAAGAAATCGAAGCTCGTTTGCTTAACGCTTACACGCGTGTGCGTGGTAATATGATTAACGGTTTAGCGGTTGTACCGGTAGAGCGTGATGCATGTGGCGGTTGCTTTAGCAAAATACCACCACAACGTCAATTAGATATTAAAACACACAAAAAAGTTATTGTGTGCGAACATTGCGGTAGAATTTTGGTTGACCCGGATTTAGTTGCTTCAGAAAACTAAAAACAAATAAAAGTCCCGCCACAAACGGGACTTTTTAATTTACAATACATTATAAATGTCATCTTTCGATTGGTACAACTGGGTACTGCTTCCGGTACTTATTTTTTTATCGCGTCTTGGCGATGTAAGCTTAGGCACGCTAAGGCATTTATTTTTATCGAAGGGTTTAAAAAAAGTAGTGCCCTTAATTGGCTTTGTTGAGGTTATGATTTGGCTTATTGCCATCAGGCAAGTTTTTAATAACCTAAACAACATTGCTTGTTTTATGGCCTGGGCGGGTGGCTTTTCATTTGGCACCTATGTGGGGATGTTGATAGAAGAAAAAATTGCCTATGGCATGCAAATTATACGCGTTATTAGTAATGCCGATAACACAAACCTTACTAATGAGTTTAAAAAAATACACCAAGGTTATACCATTGTTGATGGCGAAGGTGCCCAAGGTTCGGTAAAACTTATTTTTATAATTGTAAAGCGCAAAACCAAAGCCGAAGTAATTTCGTTAATACATAAACATTTACCCGAATCGTTTTACAGTATAGAGGATGTGAAAAACTCAAGTATGGGAGTGTTTTCTGAACCACGACGTAAATCAATAAAAAATATGTTATTTTTAAAGAATAAATAGTTTTTATGCCTCGTGTTTTGTTCTTAGCCTCACATCGTTTAAATCGCTCTCCGAGTCAGCGTTACAGGTTTGAGCAGTACATTACTTTTTTAGAAAAAAATAATTATACCTGCGAGCTCTCTTATCTTATATCAGAAAAAGACGATAAAATTTTTTATGCCGAAGGAAATTCAGGTAGCAAATTTTGGATACTTATTAAAGCTATTCTGCATCGCATAAACGATACGTTTAGGTATAAAAAGTACGACATTGTTTTTGTGCAGCGCGAAGCCATAATGATTGGTTCATCTTTTTTTGAAAAGCGCATAAAAAAAAGCCGTGCAAAATATATTTTCGATTTTGATGATTCTATTTGGTTGTTAGATACATCTGACGGGAATAAAAAATACGAGTGGTTAAAAAACCCGGAGAAAACGGTGCGTAACATTCGCTATGCCGATATGGTTTTTGCAGGCAACAATTATTTGGCAAGTTACGCACGTAGTTGCAACTCGCATGTAAAAATAATTCCAACAACTATTGATACCGATTTTCATAAACCTTTACCAAAGGCAAATGATAAATTAATTATTGGTTGGATTGGCAGTCACACAACCATCAAGCATTTTGAATATGCGTTGGAATTTTTAACTGCTATCAAAAAAAAATACCCACTGGTTGAAATTAGCGTAGTGGGCGATGCAGAATATGTAAACGAAAGTTTAGGCATTAAAGGCATTGCGTGGAGCTCGGCTACTGAGGTAGAAATGATAAACACATTCTCTATCGGTATTATGCCATTACCTGATGATGAGTGGGCCAAAGGCAAGTGTGGTTTAAAAGGCTTATCGTACATGGCATGCGAGGTGCCAACAGTAATGTCGCCGGTAGGAGTGAACACCGAAATTATTGAACAGGGTAAAAATGGATTTTTGGCATCAACTACCCAAGAGTGGATTACTTGTTTATCGCAATTAATTGAAAACGCAACTTTGCGCGAAAGCATTGGTAAAGCGGGGCGACAAACGGTGTTAGAAAAATATTCGGTTGCATCGCAACAAAACAATTACCTCAATGCGTTTAACGAGTTATTAGCTAAGGGTTAATTCGTATTTTTGACTTTTATATTTTAAGAAATGAATCAGAATTTTATTGAAGAATTACGTTGGCGCGGTTTGTTACATGATGCCATGCCGGGCACCGAAGAGCAATTACAAAAAGAACTCACAAGTGCCTATATTGGTTTCGACCCAACGGCAGATTCTTTACACATAGGCAGCTTATCGCAAATAATGACTTTGCTGCGTTTTCAAAAAGCGGGACATAAACCACTTGCTCTTGTGGGTGGTGCTACGGGCATGGTGGGCGACCCATCAGGCAAATCAGCCGAAAGAAATTTGTTAGATGAAAAAACACTATCGCATAACATTGCAGGCATACAAAAGCAGTTAGAGAAATTTTTAGATTTTAATTGTGGTGCGAATAGTGCAGAGATTGTAAATAATTACGATTGGTTTAAAAACTATTCCTTCTTAGATTTTATAAGGGATGCCGGTAAGCACATTACTGTAAACTACATGATGGCTAAAGATTCTGTAAAGAAACGCTTGGAATCTGATGGTAGTGGCATGTCGTTTACGGAGTTTAGTTACCAATTAATTCAGGGCTTTGATTTTTATCATTTGTATAAAGAAAAAAATTGCTTATTGCAAATGGGTGGGTCAGACCAATGGGGAAACATAACCACTGGCACCGAATTTATAAGACGCAAAGCAAGCGGACAAGCATTTGCTTTAACTACTAAATTAATTACCAAAGCCGATGGTGGTAAATTTGGTAAAACAGAAACAGGTAATATTTGGTTAGATGCCAGTAAAACATCACCGTATAAATTTTACCAGTTTTGGTTAAATGTAAGCGATGCTGATGCAAAAAATTACATTCGCTTTTTTACTCTGCTTGATAAACAAGTTATAGAAGAGTTAGAGGCTGCACACGATAAAGCGCCACACGAACGCATTTTACAAAAAGCCCTGGCTAAAGATGTAACCGTGCGTGTACATTCTGAATTAGATTATTTAGCGGCCGTTGAAGCATCCGATATTTTATTTAAAGGCAATGTGGCCGATTTGCAAAAATTAAGTGAAAAAATGTTTCTCGAAATTTTTGAAGGTGTTCCGCAATTTGAAATTGATAAACACTTGGTTGAAGGGGGCATTCAATTAATTGATGTGCTATCGGTTAACACAAGTATTTTTACCAGCAAGGGTGAAGCACGAAAAATGCTGCAAGCAGGTGGCGTATTGGTAAACAAAGAAAAGGTGCAGACTGTAGAAACCCTTATTGATAAAAATGTGCTTATTAACGATAAGTACATTTTGGTACAAAAAGGCAAAAAAAACTACTTTTTAATTAAGGTGGTTCAGTAGGTTTTAACGCAATAAAAACCCTTTTTTCGTTCAAAATCCTTTGTTTTAGTCGTACCTTTGTACTACAAAATCAATGTCATGTTAGTACAGCAATTATACACGCAATGTTTAGCGCAAGGTGCTTATTTTATTGTTAGTGATGGCGAAGCTGCCATTATAGACCCATTGCGCGAAACACAACCCTACTTAAATTTACTTACTCAAAATAAAGCGAGCTTAAAATATATTTTTGAAACACATTTTCATGCTGATTTTGTTTCCGGCCATGTGGATTTGGCCAACAAAACAAATGCACAAATTGTTTATGGTCCGCAAGCACAAACAACGTATAAAAGTCATATTGCAAAAGATAACGAAGAATTTAAAATAGGCAAGCTCACCATAAAAGTGTTACACACACCGGGACACACGTTAGAATCTACCACCTATTTATTGCTTGACGAAAACAAAAAACCGCATTGCATTTTTACGGGTGACACCTTATTTATAGGTGATGTTGGCAGGCCTGATTTAGCTATTAAATCAAGCCTTACACAAGAAGATTTAGCGGGCATGTTGTATGATTCGTTACGTAACAAAATAATGACGTTGCCTGATGATGTGTTAGTATACCCTGCGCATGGTGCGGGTTCTGCTTGCGGTAAAAACATGAGCAAAGAAACTTTTGATACCCTCGGTAACCAAAAGAAAACAAATTATGCTTTAGCAAATATCTTTAAACAAGATTTTATAAAAGAACTTACTACAGGCATTTTGCCTCCTCCGCAATATTTTGCAAAAAACGCGGCATTAAATAAAGAAGGTTACCATTCGTTTGATGAGGTTATGCAAAAAGGCAGTAAGGCTTTATCTGTTAGTGAATTTGAAGCAGACATAAAAAAAGGCGCACTTGTTTTAGATGTGCGTAAAGCGGCTGAGTTTGCAAAAGGGCATGTGCCTAATGCTTTGTTTATTGGTTTAGATGGGCAGTTTGCCCCTTGGGTAGGCGCGCTAATTACCGATTTAAAACAACCTATAATTTTAATTGCTCCGCAAGGAAAAGAAGAAGAAACTGTTATGCGCTTATCGCGCGTGGGTTATGACAATTGCTTGGGTTATTTAGCAGGTGGTTTTGATGCCTGGAAACAAGCGGGTAAAAACACAGAAGACATTACATCTATAAGCGCTGAAGAATTTGCCACTTATTATGGAAAAGAAAATGTGAATGTACTGGATGTGCGTAAACCGGGCGAGTATGATGCTAAGCATTTAAATAACGTAAACCACAAAGCGCTTGATTTTATTAGCGATTGGCAAGATAGCTTGGATAAAAACAAAAACTACTACATACATTGCGCAGGCGGTTACCGTAGTATGATAGCGGCATCTATTTTAAAAGCTAAAGGCTATAAACATTTGGTTGATGTGGCAGGCGGCTTTGGCGCTATTACAAAAACGGCTATTCCCGCAAGCGCCTACGCAGTTACTTGCGCTAATGCGTAATTAAAATGAAAACCAAGCTGTACAGCATCTTGCATGAAAAATGCCCTTATTGCCACGAGGGAGAATTTTTTATCAGTAAAAATGCGTTCAATTTAAAGAAGTTCGATAAGCAATATGAAAGCTGCTCTGTATGCCGTAGCACTTATATGCCTGAAACCGGTTTTTATTACGGCGCCATGTATGTTAGTTACGGGTTAAATATAGCTTTAGGGGTTGCCCTATTTATTTTAAGCAATGTAATTTTTGATTGGGGTACAACGGCATTTTTAATTTTGTTTGTGGTTTCTGTGATGCTAACATGGACTGTTATTTTCAGAAAGTCGCGCCTTATTTGGATAAACCTTTTTGTTAAGTACGATAAAACAAAAGCCCCAACCAAAGCATGATTATTTTTTTAATTGGCATGCCCGCTTGCGGAAAAACCAGTATTGGCAAACGTTTAGCTAAAAAGCTACAATTTACTTTTGTTGATTTAGACAGTCACCTTACAGATAAAGAAAACAAAAGTGTAGCAAACATTTTTAATGAAAAGGGAGAAACTTTTTTCAGAGAATTAGAAACCAAGTATCTCAAAGAAATTTCTAATACAAATATCAACACTATTATTTCAGTGGGAGGTGGAACACCTTGTTTTCACAATAATCTACCCTTTATGCTTTCTGCCGGAAATGTTTTTTATTTAAACGCTTCTGCCGAAACCTTGTTTCTTCGTTTAAAAAAAGATGCTAAACGCCCTATGTTTGCTGACCTTACAGAAGATAAGATAAAAGAAAAAATAAACTCATTGCTGCAGCAGCGCGAAACTTTTTACCTGCAGGCACATCACGTTATAAACACCTTGCATAAAAGCGATGATGCTATTGTAGAAGAAATGAGTAAGATTATATCAACTAACTAACCTTTTCTATCAGGGTTATCCGTTAAAAAGGCACTCCAGTTTTTATATGTTTTTTTACCTGTTGCGTTTTGCGATTTACCCTGAAAGTGATGACAAACTGCCACAGCTAAAGCATCCGTAGCATCTAAATGTTTGTGCGTGTTGGTAAACTTTAAAATTTGTTGCAGCATAGCGGCTACTTGTTCCTTGGCAGCATTACCATTACCTGTTATACTCAGTTTTATTTTTTTTGGCGAGTACTCAAAAATAGGCACATCAAAATTTAGAGCTGCTGCCATTGCCACGCCCTGTGCGCGACCAAGTTTTAACATGCTCTGCACGTTCTTTCCAAAAAAAGGTGCCTCGATGGCAAACTCATCGGGCTTGTGTTTTTTTACAATAGTGGTAACCGCTGCAAAAATTTTTTGCAAGCGCAACGTGTGGTCGTCATCGGTATCAAGCTTAATAACATCAAGTTCAATTAACTTAATCTCGCTACCCTTAATGTGTATAAGTCCAAAGCCCATAATAACCGTACCGGGGTCTATGCCTAAAATTATTTTATCGGTTACTTTGCTCAAGGGTGTAGGATAATCAGCCCTAAATTTACTTCTTAT
>Ga0210403_10004648_pt1 | contig 11778 bp, 11 predicted proteins | sample IncBWC19MmetaG_FD_150863 | JGI IMG/M metagenome (GOLD analysis project Ga0210403, IMG submission 150863) | Forest soil microbial communities from Barre Woods Harvard Forest LTER site, Petersham, Massachusetts, United States - Inc-BW-C-19-M | ecosystem: Environmental > Terrestrial > Soil >... | reverse complement strand
GCTGGGAATGACGATCATCATGGTTACGCACGAACGCACTCTCGCCGAGCGCTACGCCAATCGGATGATTTTTCTTGCGGACGGCAAGTTGGTGGGCGATCAATCCAATGTAGTCTCCACCAACAGCGCGCAAATACGCGGAGGCGGGTTGTGAAAACTTACGACATGGCCGAGCTGGCGGTGCGGAATCTGCGGGAATCCATCCTGCGCAATTCGCTTACGACAGTTGGCATTTCCGTCGGAGTGGCGTCGCTGGTGGCTATGCTTTCGTTGGGTATCGGGCTGCAGCAGTTGGCGGGAAGGCGGTTGCAAAAGTCTGGATTGTTTGACACCGTAGTGGTCACCTCGCGGCGCGACTTGCGCGGCTTCAACCGCGAGCAGGAAGAAAACGGTCCTGCGCCAGCCGAAAGTCCCGCACTCAACGAGTCCGCACGGCAACAGATTGCGCAACTCCCCAACGTGCTCGAGGCTTATCCAGACATCCGCTTCATCACCGAACTTCGCTATGAAGACAAGCCCTATTTGACCATGATGGCGGGCCTTCCTTTCTCAGCCAAGAACAACGACGCTTTCGACGGCATGCAGGGTACTTTCTTTTCGTCTGATACGGCTCCCGAGGTCATCCTGCAGAAATCTTTTGCCGCACAACTGTTGGGCAGGACTCCGAAAGCAGGCAGCGAAGAAGCCAATGTCACGGACTTGGCAAAGCCCCTGCTCGGCAAGCAACTGACGATGAAGTATGCCGAACGAACCACGACACCCGCAACAGACACCGCCGGCAAAAAAGACCTTTCATCAACCAGTTCATCTGAGACAAGCAATCCCGCGGGCTCAGCCTATTCTGTAATCTCGCGCGAGGTGACTTTGAAGATCGTCGGCGTCTCTGATCTCGATCCCGACAGTATGCGCGGCCAAGCCAGAGCACGCATCTTTATGCCGCTAAAGCTCGCGCAGAACCTGCACGTGATGCAGCCTTCCGACTTGCGCGACACAACCAACATGGCGAACGGTACGCCGGCGTACACGACTGTCGAGGTGCACGTCAAAAGTCCTACCCAGGTTCAGGCGGTCGAGGATGCAATCAAGAAGATGGGCTTCAATACTTTTTCGATCGTGGACGCGACTCGCAGCTTGCGGCAGTTTTTCGCGGTGCTCGATCTGTTTCTCGGAATCTTCGGCAGCCTGGCTCTGGCGGTTGCCTCCATTGGAATCATCAATACGCTGGTAATGGCAATTCTCGAGCGCCGCCGCGAAATCGGAATCATGAAGGCCATCGGCGCCAGTGACGGCGACGTGAAGGGATTGTTCTTCGCCGAAGCTGGCGTGATGGGTGTCTTCGGCGGGTTTGTAGGAGTCGCGCTGGGCTGGGCCATCGGTCGAATGATTAACCTCGGCACGAACGTCTATCTGAAGCGCCAGCATTTCCCACCGGAACAGATCTGGTTTGTCCCGTGGTGGTTGGTTCTTGGCGCGATCGCGTTTGCGATCGTGGTGAGCCTGCTGTCCGGTTTGTATCCCGCAAGCCGCGCCGCGCGCCTTGATCCAGTGCAGGCCCTGCGCTACGAGTGAGACGTAGCAAGCAACGTCTCTACAATTATCCTTCTGTAGAGACGTAGCTTGCTACGTCTAAGCAGCGGACTGATGCGGTAACCTGTAGACTGAATCTCATGCTTCGGTGGCCGCGGTTTGTTCCGTTCCTGCTGTTGCTTGCCATTTCTGCCGCGGCGCAGAGCCGCATCGATTGCAATGCCCTCAAGAGTCACACCCTCGGAGAAACGGTCCATTACTGTGTGCTCTTGCCGCCCGGATACGATTCCGCGCCCGCAAAACGTTACCCGGTGCTTTATTTCCTGCACGGCCTCGGTGAGAATGAACAGACCCTGTTCAAAACCGCCGGATGGACACTGATCGAAGATCTGCGTCAGCAGCACAAGATCGGTGATTTCCTGATTGTCACGCCGGAGGCGAAGGCCAGCTTCTATGTAAACTCCGCGGACGGCAAGGTCCGGTACAGCGATTTCTTTCTCCAGGAATTCATCCCCTACATTGAAACCAACTACCGCATTCGCAGGGAGCGTAAGGCAAGAGCGATTACTGGCATTTCCATGGGAGGCTACGGAGCGCTTCGTTTCGCATTCGCCGATCCCAACATGTTCTCAGCCGTGAGCGCGCAAAGCGCAGCACTCATGACCGAGTCGCCGCAAGAGTTGAACGCTGCGTTACGCTCGGGTACTCCGCTGGGCAGGCTGCTGGGATCCGTTTTTGGTAATCCCATCAACGTTCCCCACTGGAAGGAAAACGATCCCTTTTCATTGGCCAGGAAAAATAAAACTGCGATCAGCACGCTAGCCATCTATTTCAACTGCGGACGGGATGACGAATATGGATTTGAGGTCGGTGCTGCGGCCCTCGACAAGCAACTTCAGGAAGAGCACATCAAGCACGAATTCCATCTCTATCCAGGCAATCACAGCGCGTCATATTTTGGCGCACATATTGGTGAGGTCATGCAATTTCATTCCAAAATGTTTGGCGCCGAGAAGTAAATTAAAAAAAATTGTCATCCCGAGCAAAGCGCGGGATCTGGGTTTTTACTGCCACGGTGATGCGGTTGTGCCGGCAAGAACCTATATCCCTCGCTTCGCTTCGGGATGACAGTTCATAAATACGATAATTATGAGATTGGTCTAGACACCGTTACTTGTTTTCTTTTGCGTCTTTCTCTTCGGTGTCCACCGCACCGGGCATCAACTTCTTAAGCGGCGCCTTGCGCTGCTCTTCGAGTTCTGGATGCGGCAGCGGCTTGCGCGGCAGCATCTGGTCTCGCATCGCGGTGTTGTAAACGAAGATCGCCTCAACCGTAGCCGCCTGCGCCAGATCGCCAGGCTGCAGCCGCTCGTAGGTATCCATGTTCGAGTGGTGAGTCCGCGTGACATAGTCGAGCTTGTCCTGAATAAACTGAAAGCCCGGGATGCCGACTGCATCGAAGGATTCGTGATCGGTGCCTTCGGTATTGCGCACGCTGATCGCGGTGACTCCAAGGTCCTTCAATGGCTCAATCCATTGCGCAAAGATAGGGGTCTCGGCGATATTCTCCTGCAAATAGACTCCAAGGATCTTGCCGCTGCCGTTGTCCACATTGAAATATCCCGAGATCTTTTGTTGCTCGGGCTTCAGCACAAGCGGTCCCGCGGGCTTGCGCATCCATTCAGGTAATTTGACCTGGTCAGGCGCGGTGGAAAGCGGCACAAACCCAAAATGCTGCTTCACATAGCCTACCGAGCCAAACAGGCCCTGCTCTTCCCCAGTCCACAGCCCGATGCGAATCGTACGCCGCGGTTTTACCTGGAGCGCGTTGAGAATACGCATCACTTCCATCGCAACCACGGTCCCCGCTCCGTTGTCGGTCGCGCCGGTCGCGGCCGCCCACGAATCCAGATGGCCTCCGACCATGACAACTTCGTCCTTCAACTTGGGATCAGTCCCCGGAATTTCGGCGATGGTGTCAAAGCCGTGTTCGTGATCGCCGGTGAACTTCACATCGACGTTCATCTCGATGGTGACTGGGACGTTGGCTTTAAGCAGCCGATAGACGCGTCCGTAGTTTTCAATCGCCGCGATTACAACGGGAACCGGCTGAATGTGCTCGCGCTGGTAGCTAAACCATCCCAAGCCGCGGCTGCTGTCAACGAAGATGGTTCCACCGGAGCCGCCGTTGTTTCTGCCATCGCGGCTGGGAAGAATCACCGCCAGCGCATGCTCGTCGGCCAGGAACTTTGAAATCTTCTGCCGCAGGTCGATCGATTTCATGAGCTCCGGCGTAAAGTATTCCTGCTCGGGCACGAGTGGATGCTCGATGATCCTGGCCAGGTCTTTCTCATCGTCTCGCTCAAAGAGCGGCTTGTCCACCGGCTTGACTTCGCGCATTTCGCCGAGCAGAACCACCTTGCCAGCGAGCTTCCCTTTGTACTTGTCGAGGTCCTCTTCCTTCTTGACGTCGATCCAAACGGCTTGCCCGCTTATGGCCCCGTTGCTCGAGGGCGACCACGGTGCAGCCTGAGTAATGAACACGGCGGTATCGGGCGAAGCCATGCGCGTCCAGGTGTTGAGCTGCTGCCAGCCCATGCCGAATTCGCCCCAATCTTCCAGGTGCGCATTCGTGCAACCCATAGCGGCTAGCTCGTCGCGCGTCCATTCGTTGGCGTGCTTCAGATTCGGCGAGCCGGTCAGGCGCGGACCAATTCCATCCATCAGCGCGGAGGCGTACTCCATCACATGCGAGTGGGTCAAACCTTCGATCCGGATTTGCTGGTACATGTTGTAATCGAGATTTTCTTTTGCTGGCTGTGGTAATTCGTACGAAGGCTTGTTGGCGTCGGAAGAATTTGCGTTGGTTTTGCTTTTGTCGGCTGCCGAGAGCGGGAGGGCGAAGCAGATTAACAATGTGGTCGTGGCACTGAACAGCCTGGGGAATCGCATCTTTTGAAGATTTCCTTGTTTTAGTTTTAAGAAGTGCTAGCAGAGTAGCAGAAGTCTACACGGCTCTCCAACTCAAACCGCGGGCTCGAATGCAGTCCTAATGCTCACCAAATCCAATCTTTCTCAGTCTATCCTGAGAGAAGAATTTTCTGGAGACTAAACCCATGTTCAAGCACCGCGTTGTGCTTGCGTTGCTTCTTCTCTTCGTGACGCCGGTTTGCACTCAAGCGCAAAGCGCTCCTGCAACCGCCGCTCAGCAAGCTGCGCCTCGAAAGACGAGCAACCCTTACACCGGCGATCCCTCGATTTTTGATTCGCCGGGCCGGGATGAACGGCTCCAGATCAACCGGGTCATGGACATCCTCGAGATCGCCCCGGGTAAAACCGTCGCCGACATCGGCGCCGGCTCCGGCTGGTTCACGGTGCGCGCCGCGCGCCGGGTGACCGAGACCGGCAGCGTGTACGCGGTCGACATCAATCCTGAGGCCACGCGTTACATCGACAAGCGAGCTCAGAAAGAAGGCCTGCACAACGTGAAGACCATTCTGAGCAAAAGCGATGACCCGCAACTGCCCGCGAACCAGATCGACTCCGTTCTATTGCTGAAGACCTACCACGAGGTGGATAAGCCCGTCGTTCTGCTGCAAAACCTGCGCGCCTCTCTTCGTCCCGGCGCCAAGGTCGGAGTCATTGATCGCAACGGCAACGGCGAAAACCATGGCGTGGCTCCGGATATCGTGATCAAAGAAGCTTCCGAAGCTGGTTACGTTTTGCAGTCACGATATGACTTCGTGAAGGGCGACGGGATGGATTATTTTCTGGTCTTCGCGGTGAAGAATTAATTCGAAACGGCGGGAGGGAAGCAACTCCCGGATTCCCACTCCGGGACTAAGTTTACTGTTTAGTACTGGGTACCCCCTCCCCCTTTTCGTTGCAGAAAGAAAAAGAAGGTGTACCCAATACCGTTTGTAAGAAGTCCCGAAAAAAGCCGCAACTCGGCGAGAATGAGGAATAGGGGCTGCCGCTAAAGTCGAAGTGATGATGAGACATATTTCATTGCTGGTGCTGTTGACCGTCTTCACGCCATTCGCTGCTGCGCAGTCAGCGCGCGACGGCAAGACGCTGGTGATCACGCACGTGACCGTGATCGATGTCGCACACGCCGCACTTAAGCCGGACATGACGGTCACAGTTCGCGGCGGTCGCATCACCGGGATTGAAAAAGCATCGCGCAAATCACCGAAAGAAGCGCTAGTCGTCGACGGACGAGGCAAGTTTCTTATCCCTGGACTCTGGGACATGCACGTTCACACCAATTTTGGCGACTGGCTGCCGGGCGGCGAGGAAATCATTCTGCCGTTGTTCGTCGCCAACGGAATCACCGGGGTTCGCGATATGGGTGGCGATCTGCATCAACTGCTCGAGTGGCGCAAACAGATCGATGCGGCGACAATTCTGGGACCGCGCCTGGTCATCTCCGGACCGATGATCGATGGCGCTCCGCCGCATTTTCCAGCTTCTGTCCCGGTAGCTACGGCCGTGGAAGGCCGTAAAGCGGTGGATGATTTGAAGCAGGGCGGCGCCGACTTTATCAAGGTGCAGTCCTACATTCCACGCGATGCCTACTTCGCCGTCGCCGAGGAATCGAAAAAGCAGGGCATGACTTTCGTAGGGCATGTTCCGGATGCCATTCGCGCCGCCGAGGCGAGCAATGCCGGACAGAAAAGTATCGAGCACTTCACTGGGATCTTCGAAGGCTGCTCCACCATCGAGGACGAATTATTGAAAGGACCCAAGGGCCCGCGCCGCGTGCTTGAAACCTACAGCGAACCAAAGTGCACGGCGCTGATTGCGCTGCTGGCAAAAAACGGCACATGGCAGGTGCCGACTCTTATCTGGGAACGAGGCCAGTGGCTGATCGATGACCTCGATCTCAGCCAAAGTCCCGGAGCCAAATACGCGGCCGCGACCTGGCGCAACAGGACTTACAAGAAGTTTACAGAGAGCATTGTGAAAGAACTGGATACTGATCCGATCACTTACCGCCGCCAGTTTGTGGCCAAGGAACTGGACATGACCCTGGCCATGCATCGCGCTGGCGTTCCTCTGATGGCGGGCACCGATACCGCCGCCGGGGTGTACGTGATTCCGGGATTCAGCCTGCATCAGGAATTGGAGTTGTTCGTGAAAGCGGGACTGACTCCCATGGAAGCTCTGCAAACTGCCACGCTGAATCCCGCGAAGTTTCTCGGCCGGACGAATGATTCAGGTACGGTGGAAACCGGCAAACTGGCTGACCTCGTCCTGCTCGACGCCAACCCCCTCGACGACATCCGCAACACGCAGAAAATCTCGGCCGTGGTATTGAGCGGACGTTATTTCTCGCGTGCCGACCTGGATGGTATCTTGAAAAATGTGGAAGCTGCCGCTCGGGAGAAGTAGCGAATCAACAACCCGCAGGCGCATTCAAGCGCAACCCGATTCCCATTCTGGGCCCAGAAACATCGACTGGTGTGCCCTAAAGTCCAATCCCGGCTTGCCGATATATCCCAAAGAGCACGACAGAAAGCAACAGGCGGTCCCTTCAGGGGAGAACGAATAACACGTCATGGACAGCATACAAGCTCTTATCGTGGACGACTCTTCGGTGATGCGGAAGATTGTCGAACGGTCGTTGCGTCAGGCGGGGATTGAACTCAGCAAGGTATTTGAAGCTGGCAACGGGGCCGAGGGATTGGCAGTGCTCGCCGAAAACCGGGTGGAGTTGATCCTTTGTGACATCAACATGCCGGTCATGGATGGACTGGAGTTCGTAAAAGCGCTCGCTGGCGTCGAAAATGCCAAAGGAGCCCCTGTGGTCATGATTACTACCGAGGGGAGCGAAGCGCATGTGGTGCAGGCGCTGTCTCTGGGGGCGCGGGGGTACATCCGCAAGCCATTTACCGCGGACCAGGTTAGGGAGCATGTGATTCCTCTGCTGGCTGTGAAAGCATGACAATGCCGAGCCAATCGCTGACTCTTACCGATAGCCACGCTAGTTGGGGTCCGATGCTGGAAGTAGCGGTGCGGGAAGTCTTCGAACTTATGCTGAGTTGCAAGCTGACGGTCCCCGAGAATCCGACCACCGGAATACTGGACATTACCGCGATGGTCGGGCTCGCTGGACAGCTGTGCGGAGTGATGAGCATCCAGTGCAGCCGCCAGTCGGCTGGTCTCATGGCTTCCAAAATGCTGGGGGTAGAGCCGGAAAAGACTGGCCCGGAGCTGTGCGATGCGTTTGGTGAAATCTGCAATATGGTCGCGGGAAACTTCAAGAATAAGATCGCCGGGCTGAGTGACGGATGCCTGTTATCGGTTCCGACGGTGATTACAGGGAGCGATTACAACTTGCACCCTGTGTCAGACTCAGCTGCGGTGGAAGTCCGACTGTTGTTCGAGAACAAGCCCATCGTCATCTCGCTACAACTCCACAGGTAACGGCTAAACTTCGCCAGAGTGCCGCACAGCGCCCGGCTAGCCAACTGCGACTCCGCCCTTTGAGCTGTTCGAATCTCCCGCGCACCCGGTCTACTGCTTCGAGACAGCGATGCTCGCGGAGGTGAAGGTTGCGTGTGGCGCGCGATTTCGCAGGACCCGGCGCGTGATCTCGGCTGCGAGTTGGTCCAGAGGAAAGACGCCGTCAGCCTGTCCCGCCGCATATACCAAACCGGGCATTCCCCAGACGACGGCAGAAGGCTCATCCTGAATAATGACTTCTCCGCCTGCCTCGCGAATGGATTGCGCTCCGAGCACGCCGTCCGATCCCATACCTGTCATCACCACGCCCAGGACGCTGGCGTGACAAACGGCGGCCACCGAGCGAAATAACACGTCAACCGCTGGACGGCAGGAGTGCTGGGGAGGCTCCTGGTTGAGCCCTAAACTCCACTTCAGGCCGGCGCGAACCGTCATATGGAAATTCCCCGGAGCGATCCAGGCGTGTCCGGGGGAGAGAACCATACCAGCGCCGCCCTCTTCTACCGGAATCGCTGAATGTTTGGCCAGCCGCTCGGCGAGCATGCGAGTAAAAATAGGTGGCATGTGCTGCACTACAACGATCGGAACGGGAAAGTCCTTGGGGATTTTCGGCAAGACCTCGGCCAAAGCATTGGGACCGCCAGTGGATGTGCCTATGGCCACGATGTCAATCCGCCGATTCGCAGGTACTCTGACTCTCACTGCTGGACGCGGCGGCGGTAAAGACTTGAGTTTCGTGGAGCCTTTACTGCAAAGCGCCTTGATCTTGGGGATGAGTTCGGCCCGAACCGCCTCCACCGCAACCGCCGGGCTGCCGGTATTGCTGGGCTTGGTGGCATAGTCCGAGGCGCCAAGCGAGAGGGCATCAAGAGTCGCCGACGCGCCACGTTCGGTGAGCGTGCTGAACATGATCACCGGCAATTTGGGGTACAACTTGCGCAGTTCGGCCAGGGTCTCCAAACCATTCATCACTGGCATCTCGATGTCGAGCGTTACCACATCGGGATGCAGCTGCGAGATCTTCGCCAGGGCGATTCGTCCGTCGCTGGCTGTAGCCACCACCTCCAGGTCGGGGTCTTTGGACAAGGTGTCGGAGAGTACCTTGCGGATCACCACGGAGTCGTCGACCACCAAAACGCGTATCGCGGTCATAGTTGAGCCGTTACAGTCAAATCGTTCCTGTCCAGTACGCAACCAACGAGTGGGTCTGGAGGTTATGAACTCGCATGGGCTGCCATGGTCTTGCTTGACGACCCTGCTGCCGCCGCATTTTCGTGGCTGATAGTGTTGATCTTGAATTGCTCCACCAGTCGGCGGAGTTCGGCGGAGGTATGCACCAAATGCTGCGCTGCCTTCTGCGTATCCGTGGCTCCGCGTGAAGTGTTCTCCGCCGCCTGGGCCACACCTGCGATGTTGCTGGTGATCTCGCCGCTGCTCTGGGCCGCTTCGCTGACGTTGCGGGCCATCTCATTGGTGGTCGCGTTCTGTTCTTCCACTGCCGTCGCAATCGTGTTGGAGATGCCGTTGATCTGGTTGATCACTTCACTGATGGTCGTGATCGCACTGACCGCCGCTTTGCTGTCAGTCTGAATGGCTTCAATCTTGCGGCTGATGTCTTCGGTGGCTTTCGCGGTCTCTTTGGCCAATTCCTTCACTTCGTTGGCTACCACGGCAAAGCCTTTACCGGCTTCGCCAGCACGTGCGGCTTCAATGGTGGCATTCAGGGCCAGCAAGTTGGTCTGCTGCGCGATCGAAGTGATGACTTTAATCACCTGGCCAATCTCGCTTGAGGAATCGCCCAGCTTGGACACCGTCACGGTGGTGGTTTCGGCCACTTTGACGGCTGAGGTTGCGACCTTCGCGGCCTCGGTAGCATTCTTGGCAATTTCCTTGATACTGGCGCCCATCTCTTCCGCCCCGGTCGCAACCGTCTGCAGGTTCTGGCTGACCGATTGGGCGGCTTTGGAAACCACGTCGGCCTGCGCCGAAGTCTCCTCAGAGTTCGCCGTGATCTGCTGGCTGGTGCTATTCAGTTCTTCGCTGGCACTGGCTACCTGCATCGCATTTTCTGAGATGGACAAGATGATGCGTTTAAGGCTGCCGCTCATCTTGTTGATTGCTGTGGTCAGATCTCCCAATTCGTCCTGGCTGCGGACTCTCAGGTCTTCGCGGGTCAAGTCCCCCGCCGCGATGGCCTCGGCTTGGACTAGAAGCGACTGCGTCGCGCCGGCGATGCCGCGGCTCAGGGAAACGGCCACGAAAATTCCGATCCCCAGGGCCGCGAGGGTGGCGATGGCCATGGTAAGGTTCATCGACCGGCTCTCGGCATTCATCTCTTCCGTTTCTTCCAACAGTAACTTGTCGTTGGAATCCGCGACTTCACTGAGGGGGATTTTCATCGCCTCGGTGATCGGCGTCGCCTTGTCGGCGAATTCATTTCCCGCCTTGATGACGGCATCGCGCTCGCTGCCGACTGCATGTTTCATGGCTGCTTCTTGGACCTCGTGGAGAGCAGGAAGCTGCTTCTTCACTTCGGCGAGTCGGTCCCGGTTGGCCTGAAGACTCCATTTGGGAGACAATTCGTCCAGTCTTGCGACGTCCTTCCCAATTTCCTCCCAGGCCGAGTCGAAAATCTTATTCGCGGCCTCCCACCGTTCTGATTCGTTTCCAGCAAGGACCGCCTGGCGACCCTTGCTCTGCGCCTGATTCAGGTCCCTCTGCAAGTCCGTAAGCGCCTTGATGGTAGGCATGCGCACTGCAGTTGCGCGGTCCTGCATTTCTTTCATTGCGCTAGCCTTCACATAGGCGAGCATCGCACTAAGAACCGTGAGGGCAAGGATCACGCCAAAGCCCAAGCCGAGTTTCTTGCCGAGCGTATGTTTCATTCTCTTCTCACCCGAATCCCGAACTTAGAATCAGCGAACCCATCGTCCGCGGAGCGGCCGGGCACAACTGGCGTAGCACTCGTCGAGCTATCGCCCTGCGGCGACGGTCTCAGCCACATCCATCATTTGGCACGCTTTTTCTAGGTCCAGCACATGCATGAGCCGGCCGTTCAGTTTGTGGACTCCGAGAATCATGGTCCGGACTGTGCCGCGCAGAGTTTCAGGGGGCGGCTCGAAGGTAGTTTCTTCGACCTCGACCACATCGCCGATTTCGTCTACCAGCAGGCTGACCGCGCCATCTTCGGAACGCACCACCACATTCATGGCCAGCATGCCCGGCGGCCGAGGCTCCAGTTCAAGCCGCCGGCGCAGATCGACTGCGGTCACGATCTGGCCGCGCAGGTTGATGAGCCCGCTGACCATTTCCGGCGCCAGCGGGACCTTGGTCATATCCAACGAGCGCATGACTTCCTGAACGCCTTTCAATTCCGCGCCGAACAGCAGCTTGTCCAGATAGAACGTGCAAAACTGTGAAGTTTGAGCCATGTTTAGTTCGCAACCTCCGCTGATTTCGTGGCAAGGCCGCGACGCGTGGCGCTCACGTCCGCGCGCCGCAAAATGGCCGGGATATCGAGCAACTCCGTGACCCGGTCTGCGATCACTACGGAATAGAGAACCGATTCCCGGGTCGCTGCCGACCTCACCTCCGCCCGGTCTTCAACGATGTCCAGAATGCGTTCCACGACGAGACCAAAGGATCGGCCATCGTGATTCAGCACCAGCACCTGAATCGGTCCCGAGTCGAGTGCCGGCGGGGCTTGCAAGGCCCGCAGTTTATTGCGCCGCTCTTCCAGCGCAACGTTGAGGCGAACCAATGGCAGGATCTGGCCTCGCTATT
>Ga0210403_10004647_pt1 | contig 11778 bp, 14 predicted proteins | sample IncBWC19MmetaG_FD_150863 | JGI IMG/M metagenome (GOLD analysis project Ga0210403, IMG submission 150863) | Forest soil microbial communities from Barre Woods Harvard Forest LTER site, Petersham, Massachusetts, United States - Inc-BW-C-19-M | ecosystem: Environmental > Terrestrial > Soil >... | reverse complement strand
CCCTAGCTGAAAAGTTCAACAAGCTTGACCTTCATGACGATGGCCTCAGGGCAATAAAAATCTATCCGCCTCGCAAGAGAAGCAACTTCACAAGGATCGATTTCGAGTTTCAGGACGATTCGACGGGCTCTCGCAAGACGCTCTCGTTTCATAGCTGTGCGAACTTTCGCTTCGTTATGGATTTTGACGTTCTGGCTGACAATTGGCATTTCGGGAACACAGAGGCATGCGTCGCCAAGACTGAAGTTAGGCGAATGAAAAAATTCGTCAGAGCGCAGATGTCGCACTGGCGAACGAGGTACATGCCACCTATGCGGAAGAACGAGCCAATTAGAAAGAAGTTTGCATCGATCCGGAGCTACGTGTTGTTCCGAGTCGCCTTCTTTGGCGGTACGGCCGAGATTTTGGCGAAGGGCTACAAATTCAACCACTAAACTGCATGTCCGGTAAGGCGACTAACCAGGAGTTGGCTGACTATTCGAACAGCGATTCACTTTTCGCGATGCGCATCTCGCGAAAGACAAGCTGAACTTATGACTCGGTCCAACAAGATTGCTTCCCTTGGCGCCGTGGGAAGGTAAGCCACGGCATCTCTGTTGAAAAACTTGACGAATCTCCAGCGCTCGCCACTTTTCAGAGAGCCCCAGCGGTCCATGCCCACCGAGCGCCCATTTGCACCGCGGATATTCCTCTCATGCAAATCCTCAGAAAAAACTGGGAACGCATCTTCCACTTCTTTCCAGGTGTCGTTGGACGTTATTACCAGACGTGCCGTAGAATCCTTCAGGATGACAAAATAGTTTACGCCTGGCGGCATGTCTTGCACGGCAGATTTTATGAGAAAGGCTGTTTCGGAGATGTCGAACTGGGTGCCGAAATCAGCCCTAATGCGACGCACGCCCGGGCCTAGGTCACCACATGCGGGGACGACAATCGCTGTTGGCCCGTGTGAAGTACGTATGCGAGCCAGATAAAAAACAATTGAGCAAATTAGAACGAGACCAACAGCGGTAGCACCCAACCATTTTAATAACTTGGGGAGAAGTTCTTGTTTTGTGCCCGAGGCACCCATACAAACTACCTTACATTCTTAGACGCCGAAGCGGGCAACACCGTGCCCAATCAGGTCATCAACTCCTGAGAAACGCCGTTACCGGACAACTGCCGTTCCGAGAACAGAACAAAGCGTTCTGAAATCGGAACATGGCTGGTTATCCGCACCAAATTCAGCCACAATCAGTCTGTTTTTGCGGGAAGCGATACTCTGAAAGGGACGCTGATTCTTAGACGTTTGCGGGAGCGATTTTCAAATCTCATAAACCTGCCGGGCGAGAAGGGTAGTCGAACTAGGCAGCGAAGTCCAAGACGGAACCTTAAACTATTTGTGGCGATTTTGTTTACTGAATTTCCGCCCGAACTGGAATCTCAATCCAGTGCGCGTCTCTAACTCCTTTTGATTTGAACACCAGCTAGTCCGGTATGCCCGTGGTATGCCCGTTGCAACAGTTCTCTCCGGCGCAGTGCGTCGAAAGCACACGCCAAGGAGGAAGTCCATTCGATGAGTGAAGAGAAAAACAAACGTGAGAGAGGTTCAGGGTCTATCTATCAGCCAAAACGCAGCCGATTCTGCTGGGTGAAGTACTATCGGAACGGCAAGGCAATCCGGGAGTCAGCGCACACCTCCGACAAGAGAAAGGCCCAGAAGTTCCTGGAGAAGCGCTTAGGCGAGATAGGTTCTGGCAATTTCCTTGGCCCTAGCGTGGAGAAAATTCACGTATCGGAACTTGCTGAAGATATGTTCCGCGATTACCGGGTCAACGGTCACAAGTCACTACAATACACTGAGTGGCGTTGGAAGAGGCACATGGAGCCAGTGTTTGCGCCAATGCGAGCCGTTCAGGTGACAACCGCAACAGTGACCAAATACATAGAAAATCGCAAGGCCAAGGGCGCAGAAAACAGCACTATTAATCGAGAGCTTGCCGCCCTTAAGCGCATGTTCAGCCTCGGCTACCGTAGTACACCCCGCAAGGTCTACCAAGTGCCAGTGTTTCCGAGATTGCGAGAGAATCCGCCGCGAAAAGGCTTTGTCGAAGAAAAAGAGTACAGACAGCTTTGCAGCGTATGCACTGAGCCTTGGCTGCGAGTGATGCTAGCTCTCAGCTATACCTTCGGATTCCGCAAGGCTGAGCTGTTAAGCATGCGGCTACGGCAAGTTGACCTGCTGAATCACACGGTTACCCTCGACCCGGGCACGACAAAGAACAGTGATGGACGAATCATTAAACTGACTTCGGAAACCTTCCTACTCTTGAAGCAGTGCATGCTCTCAAAGACCCCGGAGGATTTCGTCGTTAGGAGGCGGGACGGTCAGCCTGTCAGGGACTTCCGAGGAGCATGGAGCAAGTTGACTGTTGCGGGGAAACTACCAGGGCTGCTCTTCCATGACCTGCGGCGGTCCGCTGTTCGAAACATGGTTAGGCGGGGAGTGCCAGAGGTCGTAGCAATGCGAATTTCGGGTCACCGGACGCGCAGCATCTTCGACAGATACAACATCGTCAACGAATCGGACCTTGCAGACGCCGCTAGGCGCATTGAACTGGGTTCGGTTAGTGAAGTTGGGCATACTTTGGGCATACCTGACCAAACAGGGCATACAGACGTAGTACAAACGGAAGCGGAACATCAGTATAATCAGTAAGCTGACACCACTGCGGGAGTGGCGGAACTGGCAGACGCGCAAGACTTAGGATCTTGTGGCCGAAAGGCCGTGGGGGTTCAAATCCCTCCTTCCGCACCAACAATTCGATTTGAGGGTTCTCCTTCCAACGTGTTATTCCAAGCTTTGATTGCGCTGGATTCGAGGTTGAGGCCGGGGCATAATACGTGGTTAGAAAGAGAATCGCCTGGCGAAGCGTCCCCGCTGCCGGGCCAGCGCGCCTAACCCAAGAGGTGCATGAACCATGCGGCTGCGACAGAGGGCAGCGCAATGATCATCCAGGATCAGGGCGATCACCTTATTATTATTCGGCAGACGGACCATGCGGTCCTCTCCGGCTTTTTCGCGCGGGAATTGGGGAACGAAATTTTCTCCAAGCCGGAGCCGGGGGAATCGTTTCGCCTGGCCGCGACCGAACACGACAATGGATGGGAAGAATGGGAACTTGAGGCGGGCATTGACCCGGTTACGTTCCTGCCGTTCAGCTTTATGTCGGTTCCAACGGCGGAGCATATCGCGCTCTATCAGCGGGGAATTGAACGGGTGGTGAAGGCCGACCGCTACGCGGGACTGCTGGTGAGCATGCACTGCGCGGGACTTTATGATCGCACACGCGCAACGATGCCGGGATTTTCCGCCAAGTACGTGAAGTCGCAGGAAAGCGCGCTGGTGACGGATGTGATGCAGAGACTTCGGCTGCAGCAATTGAGGCTGAAAGTGGATTTGCGGGCCGATCCCGTAACCAAGGATTTCGCCGAGGAAAAATGGCTGCAAGCGAATTCGCACCGCCTGGAGGCGATTGACAGGCTCTCGCTCTATATCTGCCTCGGACCGGTCGAGACGGCCACGATTGACGCAGTGCCCATGGACTATCGGGGCAGCGAGGCGGATTGGAATCTTCAGCCCGAAGGGAACAACGCGGTGGCACTGGAGCCATATCCATTCCGGCGAGACCCGCTGGAAATCAGCATTCTGGCGCGGCGAATCCCGAAGCGGCATTATGCGGACGATCTCGATTTCCAGAAAACGCTCGCGCAGGCGGCGTTTTTCGCGTTGAAATTCACGATTCGCGCGGGCGGCGCCAAGATGCGCTCCCATGTAGCGAGGGCTTGATCAGGTCAGCTGGCGTCCACGCGTTTCTGGGAGCAAGAGAGCCAACATCGCGGCGACGAAAAACGCTCCCGCCTGCAGAAAAAACGCCGGGCCAATTCCATATTTCAAAGCCAAAGCTCCCACGGCGAATGGCGCAATTGCGGAGAAGCCGCGTCCGATGTTGTAGCTGAGGCCCATCGCGGCGGCGCGGATTTCTCCGGGAAAGATTTCGCTGGCGATCGCCGCGTATCCTGAGAAAAAGCCGGTGCCGAAAAAAGCCACGAAAGGCCCCAGAAGCAGTAGCCAGAAAGAGCTGCGAGACATTCCGTAGATCGGCACAAGGGCCGCGGCCACCAGCAGGTAGGTGAAGAACGGTTTTCGGCGGCCGAAGGCGTCGGCAAAAAAACCGAAGCTGGCATAACCCAACCATTTTCCGAAACAGAGCACCAGGAAGAAGGATGTGGTCTTCGCGAGGCTCAGCCCCCGGCCGCCTTGAGCCGCGGGCAAAGATAAGTAGCCCGGAATCCAGGTAAACAGGCCCCAGTAGCCGAACATCCCGCAAGCGTTCATGGAAGTAGCGAGGAGGCCGTTGCGCAGGATTTCTTTTTCGCGCAGACGGGCGAGCCAATTGTTATTTTGCGCCTGGACGCGATTCTTCCAGATCTCAGGTTCCGGAACCCTACGACGCACCCAGAAAACAAGCAGGGCGGGCAAGACGCCGACGAAGAATACGGCGCGCCAGCCGTAGCGTGGCAAGACGACGATGACGATCAGGGCGGCGATGGCTTCGCCAATCGCATATGCCGATTGCATCATTCCGAGCGCTTTTCCACGATGCTCCGGGCGCCAGGTTTCCGCGATAAGCGCGGCGGCGGCGGTCCATTCGCCGCCCATTCCAAGTCCAAGCAAGAATCGAAAAAACGCCAGCTGCGGAATGGTGTGGGAAAAGCCGCAGGCGGCGCTGGAGAGGGAATAGACGAGGATAGAAGCCATCAGCGCGCGCGTACGGCCGATGCGGTCGGCAAGCAGTCCGAAAAGGAAACCACCGATCGCCGAGGCCACAAGGGTGAGTGAGTTCAGGAGGCCCGCGGTGCGCGTGTTCATGCCAAATTCGCGAATGAGGTAGACGAGGACGAGGGAGTAGAGCATCACGTCCATGGCATCGAGCATCCAGCCGAGGCCGCCTGCGATGAGCGATTTGTTTTCGGCCGGAGTTACGTCGCTCGGCCACGCGAATAGGGAAGACCGATGGCCAAGCGCAGGCTCGAGCGAGACAGTTGTTGGCGTGGAGGAAGAGTTCGGCAATGGAGGGGTTGACACGCCCAGATTGTAACGAATTCAGCGATGCAAAGAAGAGAAAGTGGAGCAGTGTTGGTCAAGCAGGGCGCCAAGTGCGCCCTCTGGCCGCGATCATGAAGCAGACCGAAGAGCCCATTTCCACTTGACATTCCTGGCGCGGACGTACATCTTGGTTGGCTTTCTCCTGCCTCGAGCGAAGGTCACGGGTGTGGAGGAGCGACTCGACTAACTATGACCAAGGTCCGCCTCTGTTTCCACGATCGCTGCTTTGATGGCACCGCTTCCGCCGCTCTTTTCTATCGTTTTTATCGCGAGCGTTTTGACGCGGCCGCGGAATTCGGATTCACGGGAATGACGCATCGCGCGGCGCAACCGTGGGAACCGGGCCTGTTTGACGGCGACGAAAACGCCATCGTGGACTTCAAATACTCGAACTCGCCAAAAGTGACCTGGTGGTTTGACCATCACCAGAGCGCCTTTCTCACGCCGGCCGACGCAGAACAATTTCGGACACATCCCGGACCGCATATGTTCTACGATCCGGATTACAAGTCCTGCACCAAGCTCATTGCCACGATCGCGCGGGAAAAATTCGGCTTCAACACGGAGCCGCTGAAGGACTTGATTCACTGGGGCGATATCATCGACGGCGCACAGTATCCGACGCCGGAGTCCGCGGTCGAGCTCGCCGAACCGGCGACGCAGCTCGCGCTGGTGATTGAGGCCGCGCCCGAAGACGGGCTGCCCGCGCGGATTATTCCGGAGCTGGCGTACCGCTCCCTCAGCGAAATGGTTAAACTGCCGCTGGTCGCCAGGCATTTGGCGCCGCTGCTTGAACGGCACCGCAAGTCGATCGAGATTTTGCGCGAACGGATTGAAGCGCGCGATGGAGTCATATTTTTTGACGTGGGCGACCTGCAACTGGAGGGCTACAACAAGTTCATTCCTTATTTATTGCACCCGGAATGTGTGTACTCCGTGAGCGTTCTGGCTTCTCCGGTGCGCGCCAAGGTTTCGCTGGGCACCAATCCGTGGAATCAGGCGACCGCCGACAAAAATCTCGCCACGCTTGCAGAGAAGTTCGGCGGTGGCGGACACCCACGCGTATCCGCGATTTCGTTCGAACCCGGAGATTTGCCGCGCGCGCGGGAAGTCGCCCGCGAATTGACCGCGACGCTCCGCGGAAAGTAAGGCGCGCGAATCGCTAGGCAGGTCAAGGTGCGAGGGATGAGAAGCGTCGTCAAACGTTTCATCGCAAGTTTCACGATCGATCCCGGTGTGGGGCAATTTCTGCCGGTTCGACAAAATTGTTTGTCCCATGTAAAATTCTAAAATACCACCGTGGACCGGTAGCTCAATGGTAGAGCAGTTGACTCTTAATCAACGGGTTGGAGGTTCGAGTCCTCCCCGGTTCACCACTTGTTTTCAACGAGTTAGTCTCTTCTGATTTTTCGCTCACAAAAAATTGTGCCCAATTCTGTGCCACAGCCGGCTCAAAATCGGTGCCGCTGAGATCGTCTACGGCCCGTCGCTTCGCTTCCATGCGAATGTGTGAGTACCGCTCCATCATGGCTCGAGACACGTGCCCGGCTAGAGCCATGACCGTAGAATCGGATGCCTGAGACTCGGCCAGCCGAGAAATGAAGGTGTGGCGGAGATCGTGAAAGCGGCAGGAGACATTTGCCGTTTTGCGTGCACTCTCCCATCCAACCTTCCAACGTTGCATCGGCTCTGTGGGGATAACCTCGTAAGCGCAGAGCCTGCGGTCATTTCCGGCGAGCCCATACTTCTCATGCGGGAAAACATGATGCTCAGGCTGTGCGCCGGGAAAAAGGCCACGCCAGTGTGTCAGGGTGGCTATTGCACGGGGATTGAGAGGGATGATGCGTCCGGTGCCTGCCGCTGTCTTCGATTTGCCCACCATGAGCGCCTTGGCGAGAAAATCCACCTGTTCCCACTTGAGTCCGCGTATTTCGCTCGCACGCATCCCCGTATTGAGGGCTAGCATCACGACAGGGTAGAGGCTTCGGCATCGGCTCTTTGCAGCCGCGTCGAGCAAATGGGTTTCTTCCTCGCGGGACAGTGCCCGGCCGGGAGACGCGCTCTCTTTCAAGAAGTCCACGTCTGCCGCAATTGCTTCCCACATCCGATAGCGCCGGAGAATGCTCCGCAACACTCCTAGCTCAAGATTCACTGTGCGATTGCTCACTTCATCTCGCTTGCGGCGCGTTTGGTAGGTCCCCAAGTCTTCCCCAGAAATATCGCAGAGCAATTGCTTACCGAAGTCCTTCGTTAGCTGAGAGATCGCGAGTCTGTAGCTACGCTCCGTCGAGGGAGCGATGCCCGTCCGCGCTTTGAGCCAATCTGCCGCCGCGAGGGAAAAGAGCGGGGGAAGTTTGCGGCGCTTGATTTGATTCCAGCTTTCCTCCAACTCGCGGTGACGAACGCGCTCTGCATCCTTCGCAACCGTCTTGCTCTCGCTCTTCGAGGATTCGCGGATCATCTGCCCCGCGAATCGAAACTTGTACCACCACATATCTCCGCGCTTGTAGAGGCTCACTTTGATGCTCCCTTCTCTGATGGCCTGCCGCCAAACATGCCGTTTTCCCTAGCTATCTCCCGGAGGCGTTCGATTCCAAATTTCTGCAGTCTAGCCTGGTAGCTGCGCTTTCCGAGAAGGCTGGCTGCTTTGCTAAGTTGCTTCTTTCCCATGCTAGTATCCTAAGCGTTTAGGTTAGCAAGTGTCAAGTTAATTGTGCTAGTGTCGGCAGGAGCGGCTAGGTGGACGCACCGAAGAGCAGGCAAATCCCATCCTGCCTGCCGCACTTTTCATTTTCGGGATGCCACGCGGGAGGTGGCAGGTGAAAAAAACGGATCGTCGGAAGAAGCTATCCGCCCTTAGTCACGGCGCTGGGAAACGATCAGGAAAGATCCAGAGTACGGCAGATAGAGAACGTAGTCCCTTCGGCCCGGAGATGAAGTCCATGCAAAGTGATCCACCATTCTGGCCGCGCATAACCAACCCATCGACAGAGAGGCAGATTTTTGAAAGTAAGGGGCCAGTCGCATGGATCGAGTGGCTGCAAGAAGGCACCAAGCCTGATAGTTTCGCTTACCATCCGATAGATGAAGCGAAGAGGATAGCCGAAGTCTATCGCCTCTGTTTCGAGCTGTCGGGACAAAAGAATGTTTCGATCATTGGCGACTTCGTTGCGCACTGTCCGCATCTCGTCTTGTCGGGCACGTGGGTAGCTCAAGTGGCGAAGCAGCGGAGTATCACCAGACCAGAAGAAACGAATCAGACTGGGGAAAATCGACTGCTGGAGGCAATCGGTCGTGGATTCCGCCGTGCTGCTTCCTTCTCTTGGGAGCGGAAACTGAAGCCGAGTCGATTGAGGGCCGCGCGAGAGTTCCGCTCTAAAATCAATGAAGAGTTGAAGTCGTTCGTTGAAACTCTCCGCCGTCGAGACGCCGAACGCGATTGGCTGGCTGCACAGATCAAGGCGAAGGTTTCTGAACTCGTTCGCCACAATCCTCGACTTTCCTCCGTGGCTGACAAGCTCACAAAAAAACTATCGGCACGCCGCACTTATGACGCCTCCATTTTGATCGCCGCTACCATCTTCGACATTCGGGAAAGAGACCTCGAAGCCAAGTCCATCTAAGTTCCGACCGCCACTTTCCCGCCAGCGAAATGACGGTTCGCCGCCAAATAATTGTTCTCAATCCGTCGGCTCGTATCGCAGCTCATCTCACTCCATAAGAGCGACAATGTCCCCGTGAAATCTCAAACGGTTCATAGAGGACAATGACAAAATGGATAAAGAGAAGTCACTGATGTCTGTCGGGCAGTTTGCAGAAGTGCTCAACGTCACACCCGCCTGTATCCGCCGCTGGATACTTCTACGTAGGATCGCAACAATCAAACTGGGCAGGCTAATCCGTATTCCTTCCTCGGAAGTAGAACGGTTAGTCGAGGCGGGACATCGCCCTGCGAGTCGGTCACCCTACGGAGATGCCTGATCATGAAAATTCAAAAGCCTATTCATCGTTCAAAAGTTGCTCGGAAATCTGGCCGGGCGCGTACGACGCGGAGATCGAAATCTACTCGTTGTTATTGCACTGTCACGAGTGTGTGCTTGGTGGACCCGCCGACGCCCGTAGTTGGGCATCTGCCACCCAATCCAACGCCTAAAAACAGTACGCATGCTTCTGGGAAGACAGGCCCGAGTGTCGTGTTCATCCCATGCAAGTTCGGAGATGCATGGCGATTTAAGTCTTCAGACGAGCTCATACGAATATGCGTTTCCCTGTGGAAGGGCCTGATTCGGTTCGACGCAGATTGGTTTAGCACAGATTTGGAGCTAGCTCCACAGGCCGGCGACGCAATCCGATCTCGATGGACCGCAGAGCTGGGATTGTATCCGAAGGGTCGTCGAGGCGCCGACTGCGGCGGGTTGAAAAGTTGTTTAATCCTTGATGTCACTCCCGGGCGCGAATTGCATTGGCGTCGCTTCCTTCGACGTTTGCTGAGCGATCGCGGGTCTTGGTGGTACTTCGACTCGAGCGTCATGGATTTCTGTCCTCCTTCAGTGACTGCTCCCGACACATCTTCCGGAAACCAGCCGTAAGACGATGATCGTCGGCCGAACCATCACTCGTCCCTACGAGCCGGGGCGGAAGAAGGAGATCACGTTTCTCTGGAAGCCCCGCATCGTATTGGCAGAGCTGATTTACAAACCCGGACCGGACAGATTGCTGTTCCTCCAGCGTGTGCCTGACGGTAAAACAGCGGAGATAACACTGGTCGAAGGCAATAAGCCGCTTGAGTGGATCAAGAGCTACGCTCGAAAGGAAGCGATTCGTTTGCCGCGCGGAATACAAGATTATGGCTCATTCGACGAACTTGTGGAGTGCTGCCGAGGCCGCATCCACGCGTTTTTCGAGTGCGATTCGAAATTCGAGTCCGTCTCCACGCTATACGTATTGCACACATGGATCTACGAACGATTCAAGGCGGTTCCCTATCTACGATTCTGCGGCCTTCCACAGACCGGCAAGACGCGCGGCATCGAAGTCATTAGTTCGATGTGCTATCACCCCCACTCCATATCGGGATCCATCACGACAGCGCCGATTTTTCGTACCATCGAGGCGAGTGGTGGCACAACGATCATCGATGAAGCTGACTTTCGAGATAGTGACGTGGGTTCCGACGTCATGAAGATTCTGAATTGCGGATACTCACAAGGGCAGCCGGTCTCGCGCGTCGAGAAAGACCGCGGTGGCCAGTTTGTGCCGCGCTTGTACGAAGTTTTCGGCCCGAAGATTATCGGAGGCAGGGAGCGTTTCAAGGACGAAGCCACCGAGTCGCGTTGCCTATCGTATACGCCGAGTCCCAACCGAAGGGAGCTTCCGCTCCAGCTTCCAGATGAGTTCGATGCGGATGTGGCGGCCCTCCAAAATCAACTTCTGAAGTGGCGGCTCGACACGCTCGAGACCGTTACTCTGAATGTGGAATACGTTCCTTCGGTTAGCAGGCGTATGAACCAGATCATTCAGCCGCTCTTGACCGTGGCAGATATGATGAGCGCGGAAGAGCGCCATCGTTATCGCACTGACTTGCTGGCGTTCGCTCAAAGCGCAGACACTCGTGCGCGAGAGGTCAGCAGCGAGTCCGTGGAAGCCGCCATCGTGCGGGTCTTGGCTGACGGTATCCAGCGAGGAGCGTCGCTCACTTGCAAGGAACTGGCCGAGAAAATCCTAGAGGCCGAGCAAGACAACATTGCCGGCTTAGATCGGTGGCTGTCGGCAAATAAGGTAAGCCGGATGGTTCGCGAGATGGGTTTTGAGACCAGGCATACCCGAAACGGCGCCATCGTTATTGCGGATGACCAACGGCTTCGAGCGCTAACCGCCCGCTTCGGAATCGTCACGGAATCGTCACCAACGGCATGACCGAATTCATCCCATCCGTGACGATGTGATGATAGTGATGATGATAATGAAGATGAAGGAAGTTGGTAGAAACAGGATAGTTACGCCCTCGGTGACCCTTGCACCCCCTGGAGCGTCACATTCGTCACATCGTCACGGGGGCATGTTGCTTGTGGACATCCCCACAAATGTTGAGGCACGCACGCGTAAATCTCGTGTTCAATCAACTACGGTATCAGGATGAGATTAGGTGGGGTGGTCTTCGTTCGACATTTCCGCTTCCCAGTCCAGGAGTTCCTCGAAGCGCTGGGCCTCCCGCGCGAATTCTGGAATGTCAGTTCGAGCGAGAGCGGGGAGCACAAGACCGGGTTTAGGCGCATCGCTCGCCACACCAGTTTGTCCAAACGCTTTCCGGACCTGCACGGATCTTCGTGACACCTCAGCATTTCCGCGACCCCGGCGATCATGCAGTACTTTGCCGAGCGCCGATATTGAACTCGTAGACCAATCGTAGGTATTGCCGGCGGCCGCACATCTTGTCTTCGGTGACGCAGGTACTATCCAAGACAGCCTATGATCTCGAAGAATAACTTGCGGGCTGCAGTGACCTAACCGGGGTTTTTTGTACCAGCGGGAGTGAGAGAGAATTCACTCTGGAGGGAAGCTGGTATGCCGATGAAGAAATACAAGCCGGAGCAGATCGTGACACTGCTGCGGCAGGTTGAAGTGGA
>Ga0210403_10004645_pt1 | contig 11783 bp, 8 predicted proteins | sample IncBWC19MmetaG_FD_150863 | JGI IMG/M metagenome (GOLD analysis project Ga0210403, IMG submission 150863) | Forest soil microbial communities from Barre Woods Harvard Forest LTER site, Petersham, Massachusetts, United States - Inc-BW-C-19-M | ecosystem: Environmental > Terrestrial > Soil >... | reverse complement strand
GTGAACTGACGCACTGGTGGCATGAATCGGTCCTCGGATAAAAATCCAGTCGATGCTTCGTCCGGGTTCCAAGAACGAGTGCGGTGTCGTAGGCACGTGCTGATTCGCAAATGCATCCTGAAATTGCGCCTGCCTGATCGCGGTGGAGGCAGACCCGCCGGACACATCGAAATTGAAGTCGCCGGCGAGCACGATCGGCGTACCTGCCTCGTATCGCCGGGCATCCTCCAAGGTCTCCTCCATCTGGGAGCAGCGCAACGCGTCATCGCCCTTGCTTTCCAGGTGCACGTTATAGGTGACTACCTTTTTCCCCGCGATGGTCGTTTCGCACACCAGCGCCAGGCGTCCTCCGATTCTTTCCTGAAACGGTTCGATCTCAGGCAGGAACCAGCGCGGGCGCCAGAAGTTCGATTGCCTCTGAAATCGTAAGATTCTTGAATTCGACAAAGGCCAGCGAGAGAGTGTCGCTTGGCCGTGATAGGCGGGCGACGCGCGGGAGCCCTGGGTTAGTTCCCGGAACTCGCGCCCAAACACATAGTTCAGATGCAGTTTCTGCGCAATTTCCTTCGCAATATTCAGGTGATGCGTCCGCCGTGCGTTCAGATCGGACTCCTGCAAAAGAACAACGTCGGCCTTTGCGGTGGCCAGGAACTCGATGACGCGCTGCAGTCGCAGGCCCCGATTGATATTCCAATTCACAACACGAATGGAATCCGGTGGAATGAGGACCACCCGTGGAGGAGAAAAATTACCTGTTTCGATCTCCTGCATCGAGATCACAGCTTGCCACACGTTCTTTGCGCGCACACGTGAATGCCCTCCAACCGCGAACCAAATGGCCTCATCGCTTGAGGATCAAAGCAAACTTGGGACGTATTCGCGGGGTGGTTGCGCATTCTGAGAGGAACGCGCGCGATTTTCCACCACCTGACGTTTGGGCCTGCCAAAAGCGAGAGAGGAGTACAGCGCGATGGGCCAGACCAGATTTGCTCCGATCACGCTCAAAACGAACGCCACGTTCATGAGATTAAAAAGCGCAAAGAACAGCAGGGCATAAGGGAAAAAACAGCGCCGGACAATGAACTCCGTATGTCGGCCGAAATACAAGAAAGGATTCGACGGTCGGCTCTCCGCGTGGCCCTGCCAGATTTTCAGCAGCTGCTCCGGCCGTCCAGCGGCGAGGCGGCGGCGCTCCCATCCCGTGGCAAGAAAGCTTGCTAAGGCTCCAAAAAGGAGCAGGCCGCCGTACACGAGGTACATTCTTGTTCCTGAGCTCCTCCACCGTCCTATAGTCATGCCGACAAGAAGAAACAGATAGAATGCGTAGTCGCATATTGTCTCCAGCCAGCAGCCGAAATCAGATTCCTGGAGCTTCAGGCGGGCGACCTCTCCATCACACCCGTCCAGGATGCTTGCGAAGAGGCATAGAAACGCGCCGAGCAAGGTACTCCAGTAACCGCCGTAAGCGAAGAATGCGGCGGAAGCCATGCCGACGCCCAGAGTGAAAATGCTGACCATGTTTGCCGTGATCGGAAGCTTGATGAGTTGCCGGCTGATGGGAATGGAGATCCTGCGATTCAATCGCGCGTAGATGCCGTCCGTAGATTTGACTAGCCAGCGATCCAGTTTACGTTCAGCAGCCTGGCGGTCCTCCGGAGTATTGACGCGCTGCCACTGCTCTTCCGAGACTGGCATTGAAATCACCGAGTGCATTTCGGTGAGTGACGCATGCAGTTCCTTGAGGGTTCCGGTTTGCGTTGGACAACGCTCCGCGAAATCGCGGAGCGTCTCGACAGGTAGCGCAAGAATGCCGGCGAGTTCGTTGCCGCTTGCCAGCGCCAGCGCCGTATTTCGGTTAATCCACGCAGCGGCCTTCCCGAGTAAAGACGGATGGTAAGTTCTATCTCCATCTATCAAAACCAGTCGTTCGCTGGGCGCCTGATTGGCAATGAGAATTAGTCGTTGGGAAAGAGAGGTACCAACGGCTGCCCCTATCCACTCGACAGATTCGGGAAGTCGTCCGGTAAAGAACAACGCGCGCCGCACTTTTCGCTTGGTGGCGGGATCGGCCACCACCATGATGCGAGTAGCCCCGGCCTTTTGCGCTGCGAATATCGTTCGCAGCAAGATTGGCAGCGTGCCGACTCGAGAGAGTGGAGCGCTGAATTGGCCGTCCCTGGCCTCTCCTTCCGCGAGAAAAATGGCGAAAACGATCTGATTTTTCGCCGAACGGTTGCACGAAGAATTCGCTTGCGCTCTTGGAGAAGTCGCGACGGCGTCGGTTGTGCTCCCAAGGATTTTGGATCCACGGTGCTTTCTTGAGCGCGTCAGCAAGATAAAACAAATCGCGCCAACCGCAGCCCAGAAAAAGGACCGCAAGCGCCTCGATAATCCCAATGCCAATCCGGTCGCACTACTTAGGCCAAACACCTTCCCAATGAGCATGGTTCCACCCTCGTACGTTCCAATGTTCCCTGGGTTGAAATTGCCCAGAACGTTCACGAGCTTGGTCAATGCTTCGATGACCAGGGCGCTGAAGAAACCCATCTTCACGCTCATTAGCCAGAGGATTAAACACACTTCCGATACAGCCATGCACTGAGAAGCCAGATTTAGAGAAAAACTCCCCCAAAATGCCCGGGGGGTCTTGTGATGGAAATCGAACAGCGCATTCTCAACGGACTGCACTAGAAGATATCTTTTTTCGATCCAACTTTTCAGGGAAGGAATGCGAGCGATGCTGCGAGCACTCCACGAAAGCACTGGCCAACGCTTTCGCACTGTGAACAACGTCAGCATCAGAAAGGCGATCATTGCAAAAGCGAAGAGACTCGCGTACAGGCGCAGAGCGTGGGAAAGCGCTACGAGGGGCAGGGCGGCCAAAATCCCCGCGATCGTGGTTACGGTCGCGGTCACGACATAGAGGCCGCGATCGAGAGTCACCGAGGCGAGACCAGTGGCGACGGGTATTTCTGCACTGATGCACGAGACTCGGACCGAATCTCCAAGGGTCTGCCCCAGGATCCCGAGTTGTCCGGCGGCTTCCGCCCCCAGCCGAAGCCCTGCCATGCGCAAGAATGGGATCTTATGCTGGTCGTCACCCAGAGTTAGCCGCCAACCCCACGTCCTCGCGAGGTGCGAGACTCCCGCCAGGGCTATCACTAATATGATCCCAAAGCCGAGTTCCGAGAGGCTTTTCCACAGGTTGCTGGGACCAGCTCGCCAGATAAGGTAAACAAAGAAGCTTGCGCTCATGGCGATCGCGAAGAGCCGAAGTGGGAGTTCCGCTTTTGATCGGATTTTAAACATCGACAAGACTATCTGCGAACGGGTTTTCGCGGAACTCCAGATCAAAGTTGGTCTCGGCGTGAGCCAACGCCTCGGGGCTGTCGACGTCTTGCCAGTGCGCGTCGCCGATATCAAAGGCCCTCAGTTTTTGTTCTTGCGCAAGTTGACGCATGCCGTCCGACAGCGAGCAGTTTCCGTCTTCCTTTGCTGACTCCAGCCTGTGGAAGAGTGTTGGGCTGCACAAGAACATCCCTGTGTCGAGTGCGTTATAACGGGCAAGATCTTTGCCTATATCAACGATGTGGTCCGCTTCGCATTTGACCTTCGTCGCGTCGTCCAGATCGAAGACACCGTCCACACTGCGATCGACTGCCAAAATGACCTCGTCGTCGGCGAGTGGCTGCAGCGCTAGCGCCTTGGCTGTTCTTGGCTCGAAAATGTGGTCGGACATGAGAAGCAAGAATGGATTGTGCAATTCACCTTTAGCGGCCAAAGCAGAGACCCCGTTGGCTTTGTGGTAGTCCGGGTTTTCTATCAAGGTGACAGAAATGCCCTCAAACGACCGCTCGGCAAACCAGCGGCGGATCAGGTCGGCGCGGTACCCGACAACAATCACAAATCTCGTAATTCCAGCTTCCCGACACGAGGTGATGACGTGCTCGAGAAGCGGTATGCCCCGCAGGGGTACAAGAGGCTTGGGAACTCCGCCGGACACCGATGCAATCCGGCTCCCATTTCCCGCAGCGAGAATCAGGCACTCGTTGACAGTTGTCAGTGTCTTTTTCATCGCTTCGGCATCTCCTTTGCGGACATCACAGAATTGTCAGGAACGTGTGTAGTCTTGGGCGTGTAATCGAAGTACTCGATGTTCACGTCCGTTGTGCCAAAAATGCGAGCTTCCGTTACGCTTTGCGTCGAGCGGGGAAACCAGAGAGAACCGTTCTTCTGGTAGATCTGCACGAAATGCGTGCTCTTCGTCCAGAACGAGGGGTTCTTGGCAGGACTGCCCTCGGCGCGGACCAACGCGTAGTCCTCGACGTCAACCCAGATGCGGCCCTGGAACAGGTATTTCTCCTTCCGTTTGGGGTGAGTCTCGAGAACGTAGGCCGGGCGATCGGCTACCATTTCGGTGCCGATTAATTCAAAGTCGTAGTTTTCGAGATTGAGTCTAGTGCTGGCGCGCATCTCCGGACGCGACGTTTCCGATTCCGATTCCAGCATTTTGCGCAAAACGTGCTTGTGCGCAGCTTTCCAGCCTTCCTCAGACACGACCTCGAAATGCTTTGTGCCGTCCCGGTCACCCTGGACCTGCACCAGCATCTCCGCGCGTTTGTGCAAATTCTGATTGTCGAGAACGTACCGCCGCATGCCGGCGTATCCCTCCATGGAGACCTGTCGTTGGAGATCCAGAGCGGCCATTCGGCTGACGATTTCTTCAGCCGTTGGAAGCTTCTCGGAATCGTCGGCCGCGAAAAGAGACCAAGGTTGAAGCAAGAGTAGAGCAATCAGTAAGAAATAGTTTTTCATCTCTAGAACTCCAAAACGAATTTGCCGCGGTATTCTCGCCATGAGGAATTGAAGAATCCCCCGTACCTTGCACTAGCAAGATTGTTCTGCACGTCCCGCGGATTGAAGTGGTTGAACAGATTGAATGCTCCCGCACCCACCCGGGCGGGGATGTGTTTTCCATGAAAAGGCAGCAAAATCCGCCGTGAAACCTGGATATCGAATGATGAGAAGGTCGGGAATCGATCGACGTTGCGGGGGCCTACATAGGCGCGATACTGGTCTTGAATCGAATATGGGAAGCCTGTGTGCAGGTCGTAAACCGGGACAACTGTCAGCTTCAACGGCGCAGCGATCGTGCCCCAGAACAAGAAACGGTTGGGCGCATCGAAGGGCAATCGCCCACGGGCGTCCGGCTCGATGACCGGTTGCGCAAGATTCCCATAGAATTGATTCAAATCGTTGAGGTCGCCAAAGGCGCGGGATCGGACATACGATGCGTTCAGTAAATGTTGCCCGGCTTTAAAACGTGCAGCCACTTGGAACTCTCGATACGAATCGGAACCTCGATTCGAGAGTTGGAGTATTCCAGTTGTTCCTTGGGAGACCGGCGAAACAACAAGGTCGTCGCTGGTATTGCGCTGCTCGTAGGCGACTCGCAAGGATAGACACGACAGAACTTGCCGGTCGAGTTCCAAATTCCACGACGTGCTCCGGGGGTTTCGTAACCCTGCGTCTATCTGGTTCTGATAAGACACGGAGTTGATTGGCTGGCCATTCTGGCCCAGGATGCTTACCGCCCGATTGGGAACATCGGGAAAGACGGCAGCCATGAGTGGAACGCGGTCGTAGAATCGCCCGACGCCTCCCTTCAATAACGTCTTTCCATCACTGGTAAGCGCCAGGAGAAACCCTGCGCGAGGAGCAGCATGAGTGGAACTTGTGAGGGTATCGTTGTCGAATCGGAGGCCGACGGTGACAGTTAATCGAGGAACAATCGCCCACTGGTCGCCTGCGAACCAGGCGGTCTCGTTTTGCGAAACGTGAAAAGAAGTTGGGGAAGTGTAGGTGATTCGCTCTACCGGCAGATCGGATACCCCATCGAACTCAACGGGTAAAAACGTCTGTCGACCGTCGTATTGCGAGTGCTCGTAGCTGAGCCCCACGGTAAATTGGTGCGAACCGGCGAATTTCCAGGGAGCAAAGTGATAATTTTCCTGCCAGCTCGCCCGCGACGTCCGGCGATCCTGACGGTTGAAGAATCCGCCTTCGGTCGTTTCAAGCTGCACACGATACGGATCGTCGCTCTGGGCCGTAACGTTGGCATCAAAGTGCTTGTAGCTGAACTGCGAGGTCAGCAGGCCGGACTTTCCGATCATGTAACTGTCCTGCACGTTGATCTGGTAGCCGCGCTGGTGGAAGTCCGGCGTCGATTGTTGTGTGTTGAAGGTGTTCAGGCCGAGGTAGTTGAGTCTTTGGGGATAGAGGGACAGAGATACGTTGGCGGTCTGCCTCGAACTGATGGTGAAGTCGAGTTGTGTGTAGGAATCGAAGCTCTCGAGTTTGGAATCACGCTGAAATGGCGGAAGACTGTTCACCGGCGTTTCCACGAAACGATATTCAAACGATTGCGTTATGGCGATTTTGTCCCGCAGGAGCGGACCTGTGAACGTTAACCGCGGTGTTGAGGAGCCGATGCCCCGGATGCTGCCATCGCGGACTCGTGGTCGGGGCGTGAAATTCTGGATCGAGAAGTGAAACTTCTCATAGTCGCTTGTCTTCGTTTCGACGGTCGAAACCGCTCCTGTAAATCTACCGAACTGAGGATCATAGGGATTCGAAATGACTTGCACCGACGCCACTACATCAATCGGAAGATTGAGGGCCGGACTGCCAGTCACGGGGTCGGTAACGTTTGCGCTGTTCACCAGCGCCCCGCTTTGTGTGCTGCGCGCACCTTTCAGGTTGATATGTCCGTCCGGTCCACGAACGACTCCGGGAACCAGTGGCAGGGCGCTTTCAAAGCGCTCGTTCACGTTGGGAGCATCGCGGAGTGTTTGCTCGGAAATCGTCTCGGAGGGGGCTGACACCTTACCATCGCTTGCACTCGCCGTTACTGTCACGGTACTCTTCAATTCGGCGGGCTTTAGTTCGAGATCTGCGTTTGTAATCTTGTTGACTTCGACAACTAAGCTTCGTTCAGCGCGAAGTCCGGAAGCGACGGCCTCGATCCGATACGTGCCCGCGGGGATGTCCTCAAATGCGTATCGCCCTTCCTGGTCCGCCTCAGTCTGTTGCGTCAGTTGTCCGGTCAGCACAACAGTTCCTCCGCCAACAAAAGCTGGGCCGTCCGAACCGAGAAGAATGAGGATTCCTCGCACCGAGCCGGTCGAAGTCTGCGCGCTGGAGGAGAAAGTTCGGGTGCAGAACAATGCCAGCAGCACAAAAAGGATCTTCCTGGGAGTGCGGACGTGCGCGCCCCATCGAAAGAGCAGCCGTGCCTGCGAGGACGGGCGAGGAACTCGAGATTTGATTAACGCCTGCATGGACTTTCGGCATGGGACATCGTTCCGGTCAGTCAAGTGCACCTGCAGTTCCAAAGAGAAGAAACTCTGCCAGATCGGTTTTTTGGTCTTTGTTATCAATCAGGAGTAAGGAAACGGTGTGCCTTTCGTGGGCCAACCAACGACGGGATCCTAATGGCAGGCGGCAAGCGCTTAACCCGTTTCGTTAACGCGCCGACGCGGAGTTACAGCCTATCGGACGTGCGCACAGAGCGTTGGGATGGCCAATTTCCTGCAACACATGAGCTGCTGGAGCGAGTCCTGCAGGCAGCGTGCGGGATGGGGTGGGGCTTATGCTCACTAGCAGATCACACGACCCGGGCAGGCCCCGAATCGCCACCGAAGCGATCAATGATCATCTTTGGTGCAACGAGCCCGAAGCTCATGGCGAGAATAATTGCAATCGCCGTCACGGCGTCGGCGATGGTTGCACGCAGGAGGTCGACGTTTGCATTTGAGTAGTCAGCGAGTTGCAAAAGTCCGCTTGCCGTTCTGAACAGAAAGACACCGGGGATCATCGATACTACCGAGGCAAAACCAATGGCGGCGAATGGCATCCGCCAGCGACGCGCGACTGGAGCAAGGATCCCGCCGGCCAAAAGACAGGCAACCAGCGCGGCACTCGCTAATCCGGCACCTGCCTTCAGAACGCCCCATCTTACGCCATGAGCCAGCATGCCGATCGCGACTGGCCACGCCAACATACGCAATGGTGTCGAGAAGAAAACACTGAATGCGGCGACCGCCACGCCCGCAGCGATCACGTCCAGCCATAAGGGTACCGCCCTGCCAGGTTCTCCGATTGGCAAGGAGACGGAGAGAATGCCCATCCCCAGGAGCAATCCTATGGAGATTGCCAAAATTATGAGACCAGCGTGGACCAGCCGGGAGACACCCAGATTGATCCGTGCCGCAATGAGATCCATTGCTCCGTTAAGCACCTGCGGACCCGGAACAAGAATCATGCAGGGGCAGACCGCTACCAGCCGCAGTGACGAACTTAGGTTGCAGCGCACTGCAAGCGCACCAATCATGCCGGCGAGCAAAGCTGCGCAAAGCGGCTGCAGAAGAGTGTTCGCGCTGTACCGCGCCAGTGTGCGACGAAGAACCGCTCCGGCTGCTGCGCTGACCATGATGAGCACCACTGCTTTCAGGTGGTGCACTCCGAAGATCGCCGCCATCGCAGCAGCACCCGCGGCTGCAGCGAGCGTAAACAACCAGGTTGGAGCCGGTGGTGCGTGCGCAATCGCCTTGATGTTTTCAAGTGCGGCGCCGATCGGCGGCCGGCGGACAGCAAAATTCTCGATAGCAGATATTGCCGAGGCAACACGGTCCATGTTCATACCAGTAGGACTACCGCGCTCGAAAGAAACTTGGGTGCCAGTGCCATCCCCGGCCCGCAGCTCCAGCTCTTCCCAGTGCGCAATCATCGTGGTTCGTAGACCAAGCTGAGTGCCAAGCCGCTCGGCTGCTTGCACCGTTTCGTGAGTCGACTGCCCGTTGGTATGCAAAACATGTGCGCAGGCGAGCACAAGATCACTTCTTTCAAAAATGGGGCGATCCGCAGCCATATCGACTGTCGAACGCTCGAATCTCGCGGCGGTGGCGTACTTAGGCAGCGGCTGCGACATAGGGTTTCACCAACACGATCGCCTTCTAGAACTTGTAGCCGGCCCACAATGCCCTGTAATTTAGGTTGCGGCCCCTCTGACTTTCTTTGACAAAATTGCCTGCATAAAAAATCCCGTAGTCGGCCTCAAAACTGACCTATGAGGGAAAGCAACTGTGTGTCCAACGCCGAAGATTCGCGTGAGAATCGGCAATCTGCCTTTGCTTTCAATAGAAAGTGGACACGCGCGGCGCTGAGTCCAGATTGATGGATTTCTTTTGCAGCCGTTTGACGCCAGGGATTTGACGATCGACGTCGAGGCCGTGACTTGTTGCGAGCACACGTTGCCTGATGATGCAGCGGGCCTTACAAACCCTAGCTTTCGTCCGTGGAAGAACGAAACGGATACCGGTGTCGACAACGGCCTGCTGAACGGCGTAAACCCTTAACTGCTAACGTGCTTCGGGGCAGAGGCTAAGAGGCTAGGTGAGGTGGTTCGTCAAGAGCCTCGATTCGTGAAATAGCCCAATGTTTGGTCAGTCGGACACGCTTGGTCGGCACCTTCCGTTTGAACGACCCGATCGTTACCCGTGTGGGTTTCTCTGGGTGTAAGATGCCCGCGAGGGCCTCCCAGGACACGAATCCGAATCGGAACGTCTCCTGTGTATCATCGATTCCTGCGCTGAACTTGCAAGCGTATCGTAGTTGGACGGAGAGCCATGACGTATTCCCTGAATTTGCGGAAGTTCATGGCGCCGGAGATCGTCTTTGGCGTTGGCGCGTTAGAGTTGGCTGGTCAATACGGACGCAACCTGGGTGGCACGAAAGCACTGGTCGTTTCTGACCCAGGTGTTGTTCGCGCCGGTTGGGTGCAACAAGTGCTTGCCAGCATCGAGGGTGCGGGCCTCGCATGCACGCTATTCACGAGCGTCTCCCCCAATCCCCGAATTGAAGAAATCGAAGCTGGGGCAGTCGCGTACGCTGAGCAAGGCTGCGACGTCATTGTGGCAGTCGGTGGCGGAAGTCCTATGGACTGCGCAAAATGCATCGGCTTGCTTGCGGCAAATGAGGATGGCATCCGTGATCTCGTCGGCATCGACAAAGTAGGCGCGCCGATGCCTCCGACCATTTGCATTCCTACGACGGCCGGAACGTCTGCCGATACATCGCAGTTTGCGGTGATTATAGACCGGGAGAAGAGACGTAAACTCTTAATTATAAGCAAGGCGGTGGTTCCTGACATTTCGCTCATCGATCCCGCGACGGCAACCACCATGGACAAGTTTCTTACTGCTTGCACCGGAATGGATGCGCTGACGCATGCGATAGAAGCCTATGTATCGGTCGGGCACTCTCCGCTGACGGATATTCATGCGCTGCAAGGCATACGACTGATCAGCGCCAATCTCCAGAAATCGATCGCCGAACCGAACAATCTCGAATACCGGAGTAACATGATGCTCGGTAGCCTGGAGGCGGGTTTAGCGTTCTCGAACGCCAGCCTGGGCGCAGCACACGCAATGGCCCACAGCCTGGGTGGTGTCCTGGACCTGCCACACGGCCAATGCAACACAATGATCTTGAATGGTGTGGTTGATTTTAACTATGACCAGGCTGCGCGCCGTTACCGGGACGTGGCGACTGCGATGGGCATCGAGCTAGGTGGCCTTTCTTCAGTCGAAATCAGCAAGCGGCTCGTCGCGGAGATTCGGCGTCTGCGGGAGGCGGTGGGCCTCGGTGATACCTTATCGAGCGTTGGTGTTCATCGCACCGAAGTGCATGAGCTTGCCGAGAATACGCTAGACGACCCGTGCGTTGTCACCAATCCGCGGCAGCCAAATCAGCGCGACATTGAGGTTATATATGAAGAATCCCTCTGACGGCTGGGAAGAACTGCGCCGAAAGGTGTTGGGGTTAGGCGACAGTTCCGTCCGCAAGACTCATTACCCGAGTCTTAGAAAGCGTCTGGCGGAGCTGGAGCAGATCCGCTCAAAGCTGCAGCAAAGCGAGGCGTATTTAGCGGAGGCGCAAAGACTCAGTCATACAGGCAGCTTCGGGTGGAAGCCCGATACTGGAGAGATCGTTTGGTCAGACGAAACCTATCGCATTTTCGAGTGCGACCGCTCGGTTAAGCCAACAATAGATTCAGTGAGGCAGCGCGTCCATCCGCAGGACCGGGCGGACTTTCAGAAGGTCATCGATGGAGCCTCTCGAGGGGCGGCAGATTTCGAGCATGCCTATCGTTTGCTGATGCCTGATGGGCGAGTCAAGCACGTCCACGCGATAGCTCACAAGGTACAGAATGCATCTGGCGACCGCGAGTTTATCGGGGCCGTGAGCGACATCACCGAACGCAAGACCACCGAAGATAAGATCCGGCGCCTGGTCGACGCCGGCATTCTGGGGATCTTCATCGCGAACCTCCAGGGTGAAATTGTCGAGGCCAACCGGGCGTTTCTGCAAATGTTTCAATATGACCGTCAGGATCTCCTCTCGGGCCGATTGCGCTGGGAGGATATGACGCCGGCCGAATTGCGCGAACGCGACCAACGTGCCGTGACGGAGGCTCTGGCAACCGGGTTTTTCCAGCCATACGAGAAGCAGTTTTTCCGGAAAGATGGCAGCCGCTTGCCCGTGCTTCTGGGAGGCGCGCTGTTTCAGGATTCGAACGAGGGCGTCTCCTTCGTCCTCGATCTGAGTGAACAAAAGCGGGCGGAGGAGTCGCTCCGAAGAAGTGAAGCGTACCTGGCAGAAGCGCAGAGACTTAGCCACACGGGCAGTTGGGCCTGGAATCCCGGCACCGACGTCAGGTATTG
>Ga0210403_10004642_pt1 | contig 11786 bp, 8 predicted proteins | sample IncBWC19MmetaG_FD_150863 | JGI IMG/M metagenome (GOLD analysis project Ga0210403, IMG submission 150863) | Forest soil microbial communities from Barre Woods Harvard Forest LTER site, Petersham, Massachusetts, United States - Inc-BW-C-19-M | ecosystem: Environmental > Terrestrial > Soil >... | reverse complement strand
TACCCGAAAAACACTCCGTTCCGATGGCCTTCATCGCCAAACCTCCCGCAGATCGTTTGCTCAGGGTGGTATATCTCGTACACAACTATGCGATCAATAGCGTAGTCCCGGTATATTCAGAAGGTGATAACCATGGAGGGCGGCATACAGGAAATAGCGGGTCGCTTCTCGGAAAAGGACATAGGAACTCTACGAATCTGCCTTGCCAAGCTTGATCATTGGACCTGAAATCTGAAGGCATTACCCCCGTAACTTGTGGCCATATCTGCAACAGAGGAAACTGTCACCCACAATTAAGTATCGGCATCCGCCAGAAACTCCCAGATGAACGCGCTCACTGCAATTCCGGCAAGCTACGACTATCGCCTGGTCACGCTCTCGGTCATCATCGCGATTTTTGCCTCGTACGTGGCGCTCGACCTCGCGGGGCGCGTCAGCGCCACCCAGGGCTTTGCGCGGCTCAACTGGCTGGTCGGCGGCGCCACCGCCATGGGGACTGGCATATGGTCGATGCACTACACCGGCATGCTGGCCTTCCGGCTGCCCGTGCGCGTCTACTATCACGTTCCCACCGTCATACTGTCTCTGCTGGCCGCTATCTTCGCCTCGTTGGTGGCCTTGTACATCGTCAGCCGTCCGCGCATGACGGCGCTTCACGTGATTGCCGGCAGTCTCCTGATGGGCACCGGCATCGCCACCATGCATTACACGGGCATGGCCGCCATGCGCTTGCCGGCGATGCATCATTACCATCCGGGGTTGTGGCTGTTATCGGTGCTGTTGGCCATTGTGATTGCTCTGGCCGCTCTGTGGCTCACATCCTACTTCCGCGACGAAACCCAGGGCCGCCTGCTTAAGATTGCGATATCGATCGTGATGGGTCTCGCCATCCCGGTCATGCACTACACCGGCATGGCCTCGGTCAGCTATGTGCAGATGAATGAAACGCCCGATCTGTCGCAAGCCGTTGACATATCGGTCCTCGCAAATTCCGCGATTATCATCATCACGCTGGTCGTCCTCACCTCGAGTCTTTTGACTTCCTTGGTCGATCGCCGTTTCTCCGCGCAAGCTCTGGCGCTCGCGCACAGCGAACACCGCTATCAGTTGCTGTTCGAGAGTAATCCGCACCCCACGTTCGTGTTCGATCTGGAAACACGGCGTTTCCTCGCGGTCAATCAGGCTGCCATCGGCAAGTACGGATTCTCAGAGCCAGACTTCCTGTCAAGAGAAATGACGGCAATCCAATCGGCTGGGGTCTTGCGCACTCTGCTTGCCACGGAAACGCCCGCCGCAGCTATCGAGGCCCGCCATTTCCGCAAAGATGGCACGGCCTTCGATGTGGAACTCTCGCTGCGCACCATCACCTGGACCGGCAAGCCTGCCGGCCTGCTGCTGGCCAGCGACATTACCGAGCGTAAACGCACCGACCAGATGGAGGCAGACCGGCGCGGGTTCCTGGAGAGCATCACCCAGAACCAGCCGCTGGAAGTCAGCATGGAACAACTCGTGCTGATCATGGAAAACCAGATTCCTGGCGCATTATGCTCCGCGCTACTGTTGAAACCCGGCAACTTCTGCCATGTGATCGCCAGCACCCTAAGTAAGGATGCGCTCATGGGACTGGAAGGCCTCAAGCTGGATGAAATCGCCGCCAATCTCGGGGCCGGCTGCGACTGGCGCGAGATGGCTTTTGTCGACGATCTTCTTGACGATTGCTCCAATCGGGAATTGCGGGCCTGGGCCAACGCCTTAGACCTCAGGTCCTCATGGCTGGCCCCGGTTGTTGACGCCGCCGAAGTGCTCGTCGGCCTGATCGTAGTGTTTTTTCGTGAGGTGCGGCGGCCACTGTCACAGGACCGCAATCGTCTCAAGATGGCCACGGGTATGGCCTCGATCGCGATTGAGCACAGCCGTCTGACCGACCGGCTTTCTTATCAGGCCCAACATGACGCCCTGACCGGATTGCCGAACCGCTTCCTGCTTGCGGACCGCCTGCAACAGGCCATCGCCTACGCCAATCGCCATCAATCATGCCTGGCAATCCTGCTGCTTGATCTGGACGGCTTCAAATACATCAACGATAGTCTCGGACACCAAGCCGGCGATCAAGTGCTCGTCGAGGTCGCGGCCCGCCTGCGTTCGGTGATTCGCCAGACCGACACCCTCGCCCGCATCGGCGGCGATGAGTTCTGTCTGGTTTTCAGCGATGTCCATAAGACCGGTGACGCTCTGCGGATCGCCCAAACCTGCCTCGACAGTTTGCGCCAGCCGATTCTCATCGCCGAACGCGATTATTCCATCAGCGCCAGCATCGGCATCAGTTGCTACCCCGAACACGGCGCCGAGCCTGAAGTCTTGCAGCAACACGCCGATACCGCGATGTACCATGCCAAGTTCAACGGCAAGAACGGGTTCCAGCTCTTCACTCCGGAAATCAACGCCCACCTGCGCGAACGCCTGCAACTAATGGGCGACCTGCGTCAGGCGCTGAACCAGGGCCAGTTCCATCTGGAGTATCAGCCGCAATTTCTCGCCAACGGAGAGCTGGCGGGCTTCGAAGCGCTCTTGCGCTGGGACCATCCCGAGCACGGCGCCATCTCGCCGAGCAAGTTCATTCCCATCGCGGAAGAGACCGGATCGATTGTCCCCATCGGCAAATGGGTGCTGGACCAAGCCTGCCGCCAACTCGCCCAGTGGCGCACAGCCGGATACACCCAGTTGCGGATGTCGGTCAATGTCTCCACCCTGCAGTTCGAGCGCCAGGACTGGCTACAGACAATCTCCGATGCCCTGCAGCAAAACCAACTGCCGCCCTCTTCCCTGGAACTCGAACTGACCGAGAGCGTGGTCATGAAGAACTCTGAACATGCCGCCGAGCGCCTTGCGCAATTGCGCACCCTGGGAATCAGCTCCGCAATCGATGACTTCGGCACCGGATACTCTTCTCTCAAATATCTTCAAGACCTTCCGATTGATACAGTAAAAATAGACCAGTCCTTCGTGCGCAACCTGGATACCTCTGCCAATGGCGACTCAGGCAATGGCGCCATCGTCCGGGCCATCGTAACCCTGGCGCGCCAGCTAGGCTTGCGGGTAGTGGCCGAAGGCGTTGAGACCAAGGAAGAACTAGCGTTACTGCGCCATCTGGGCTGCGACCTGATGCAGGGATTCCTGTTCTCCAGGCCGATGACCGTCACAGCCTGCGATATTTTTCTACAACAAGCCTTTTCGACTTCCGCTGAGAGGCTTTGACTCCTTTCACTTTTAAGAAAGAGAGATCTGCAAACAGATCGACGCTCCAGCGCCGGAGAGCCTGCCCTGAGCTTGCCGAAGGGCGCGAAATAGTTTAGCCCAGTCCGTGGCGCTCCGTCCCGCGTTCCTCGCGGGACGGAGCGCCTAAGGGCTGGGTTAAGGTGCAGGAAGAACCACTTCCTTACGCCGTAGGCGAGCGCGCAGCGAAGCGTAGCGCTCTTGAAGAATGCTCTCAATCTCTTTGGCAACGGATGAACGGGGCATCATGAGCGCGCCAGTGCATCCGCTGTCAGAACGACATTGATTCTTGATTCTCCGGGTTTGGAAAGCGCCCGTCTGGCCCGGGTCCCCCTTTAGGGGAATAACTTAGCGGTAGTTACTGAAACTGCTCCGGCGTGGGAGCAGTCAATCCACTTCTACTTTTTCAAAACCCAGCCCCAGCAGCAGGCTGGTTACGGCGGTTCGCGCGTTCTGGCGCGCCGTGTTCATGATCCCGCCGGCCAACGCCTCCTGCAGCAACTGACGCTCTGCTTCCTGGCGGACCTGTGTCTCCAGGTTGGGATCGACGCGCACCAGAATTCCAGTGTCGCGCGAATAGACGCGCGTTCGCGCATTGTCCACACGGGTCATCAGCACTTGAGGATTGGGTAGATGCACATGCACCGCCTTCCCCTGGATCTTGATGTCACCGCTTCCCAGGCGGGCGAAGTCGATCCCCGCCACCACTTGACCGTGTACCAGCATGAGGATGCGGTCGCCGGCTAGAAAATCGGGAAGCACCGGATTTTCCCTCTCTCCCGTGATGATCTTATCCATGCTGTAGACCACTGTCTCAAGGCGCTGCAGGCTCTGTATGCGCTCCACCACGCTGCCCTCACTGGCGATGTGCGTGCTTCGTCCGCTCAACAGCGACCATAGCACTGCCAACGGGCCGGATTTGACTCGCGCCGCCAACAAAGTAAGCATCAGGGCGATGATCACGCCAAACAGCAGTCCGGTGAGCGTACCGGAACGCCGAGGTCTCGGAGCAAGCTGGGATGAAGTTTCAGACATAGTCCCTATTGTAAGTGGGGAATCACGGCGCCGCTTTACAGTATCTCTTCCTTCTTCGTTGTTTGCCGCCGCGAACCCTTCTCATTCCTGTCCGCTTATTTGCGCAAAGTGGCGCGTGTTAAGGGTCACCATACACTCCCTTTGTCATCGTGAGGTGACCCGCGAAGCGGGGAGCCGAACGACCTATGCACTGAGGCCGGCGCGTGCGGAACGGTAACGGCCCTTCCAGAGATCGGTATAGATGGGTGCCCCATCCTTCGCGCTTTTTGCGAAGGGTGGGACGCGATGCTTCATTCCTCGCGCAGATTTTTCTCAGGGATACCCATTTCTCTGCGCCCCTCTGCGTCCTCTGCGGTGGAAGCTGGAAAGCGTACGGCCCGAAAATGAGACTTACATGATACATACGCGATACAGGGGGTGGGGGTTGGCAACCTGGTTACTATCCTTTGAAGGCCCTGCAAACAATGTGCTCAATCCGCTCATCTGCTCAAGTCATTCAAATTTAGAGGCAATTCCGTTGCATATCGCGTTTCAGGTGAGCATTTTCATCGTAACTTTCATTGTAACTATGGTCAACGATGATGGCCTGTGAGCCTGCATTGGGGCACACGCCCCCTCTTCGCATCGGGCGAGAAGTCAGCGATTGAGCGAAGCACGGTTAGCTCGCCCCAGATGGATGACAGACGAGGCCGTGGCACCCCGCCTGCCATTCGTCCCACGTACCACGACGGTGCCGGTTTGGGCGCCGGTTGCAGCATCAAGCGTAGCGCGTCCCACCCTTCGCAAAAAGCGCGAAGGGTGGGGCACCCATCGGTCCATCGATCCATTGGTCAATACCCGTCACTTTATTCATCGGTCACGGTACTTGCCGCCGGCACGCAGACGTTTATTAGCTCCTGCGCTATCAGCTTGATGCCCGGCTGATACAGCTATTCAGTTTTCAAAGAACCCGATATTCCAGAGGCCCCTGAGGACCCCAATCATTCCAATCACGAGTGTGAACCAAAGAAGGTGGACGAGTCAGTTTTTGATGTCGTTCGGCTGTCAGAGTGGCAGCATTTTTTCGCTTTTTCCTTGCTTGATTCCACAATAACTGTTATAACAAGACTGTATAAAAACGGGCACGATCAGTGCATCTAACACCGACCGCGCCCTGACCATATACGCCTCGACGAAAGGCAGACATGGCTGCTATTGAAGTTATACGCTCCGTCTTCGGGACGCAACCTCCGCAGGTTTGCGCTCGCGCTCTAACCCCAACCCTCCGCCGTACATCAATAATTCACATCCACATTTCTCCCGCTGAAGATCCTGCGCAGAAAGCAGGCTGTCAGTGAAATCTCCACAAAAACGAAAACGAAGAAAGACGCTACCCATCGCCTCCGGAAGCCGGCGGATGAAATTCTCCCAGGTCAAAGGCAAAACCCTGGAAGAAGTGGATTTCTCCAGCCGGGCTGAAGACCACTCCATCACGCTCGTTTTCCAGGATCAAACCGCGCTGCGCTTGGACCTTGAACCCGGGTTTACTATGTTCGCCGATTATGAAGATCGCAAGACCGGGGACGTACGGGTGATCCGGCGGTGGACGGGTGTTCGGAGTTGGATGTTCCGGGAGTAACGATCTTGAGGGGCTTCAGGGGGCCCCGATTGAAATCGCCGCAGTGTCCTTGGAAGTGAGAAACTTGAGGCCCCGTCCTCGTCTTTGGGACGGGCGCAGTTTACCGCAAGGCCGGAGGATCGCCCTTTAGGAACTCTTTGGCAACGATACACAAGCAAGAGATAGTGAGCGGTGAAGGTACGGAGCCAGAAGCCGGCCCCCGTAGCATTGAATGGCGCGGAAATAATCGCCTAGTTCAGGACCCTGTCGGAGAGAAAAGTTCTTGAACGAAGAATCGATCACTTACAGAGATCCTGTGTCCCGTAAGTTGTTGATTCTTCGTTTGGGAAATTCTATCTCCGACAGGCTCTCAGCCTGGTCCCTTTTCTTGGCCCCTTTTCTTCTTTCCCTTTCCCAAAATTTCGGTACTGTGCGAGGACCATGTGGGCACTATGCCGACACCGTTCGTCTGCATTGACCTGCTGAGAGACCATGTCGATCTCAACCTGCTTCCGATGGTCGACGATGGGGGGCGCGCCGTTTGACCCGATATCAGCTTTCTAATAATCGGAAAGCCGTTGTAAGATTGAAATTGGTGGAAAAACCAACGGACCTGCCTATGCCTGCGGCTTCAATTTCACCGAAATTGTCCAGCCTATCATGCTGATTCTAAGCAGCTTATGCGCTTTCCCTGTTAGAATACTGCTTGGACAGGAGTCGAAAATCGACAGAATGAGGCCAATTTGCATATGATTCCGACCGTGGAAAATCTGATCGACGCCTCAGTCGAGAGCACCGGGGCACCAACAAAACCGCCGCCGTCGGCTCAAGCTCACACGGACGATGCCGTTCATCGCTGGTATCGGTTGAGACTTGGTTTTTCCGATCATCTCGTTGCGAGCCTTCTCGAAGAAATGACGGTTAAGACGGATCAAGTTGTTCTCGATCCTTTTTGCGGAGCCGGAACGACATTAGTTGAATGTAAAAAGCGTGGAATCAGATCAGTCGGAGTAGACGCAAACCCTTCAAGCTGTTTCGCCGCCGGAGTAAAAACAAACTGGAATTTATCCCGACAGAGAGTCCAAGATCTTCTTGAGGAATTAGAATCGCGCTTCTACACCCAGAGGCTTGATACAAAGGGCCTCATCGAGGATCCGACAATATGCTATTTAAAAAAGGCCGGCTTGCTAAAAAGGGGTTGGATATGTGATCAACCGCTATTAGAGGCGGTTGCACTCAAGAGAAATATCCTGCGGCTTAAGACGAGTCGAGCATATCGAGATTTCCTGACGCTCGCACTGCTCTCGGAGATTATTGAAGGTGCGGCTAATATCAAATTTGGGCCAGAACTATATTGTGGTCCTAAGCGAGGCAATGCCGAAGTTTTTGAAGGTTTTGTGGACCGAGTTTTTTCCATGCTCGATGATATCGACGTTATCGGAGCCTGCAAGGCCGATGCAACTATTTACCAAGGAGATTCCCGAGATTTATCTCTTGTCATGAGTTCGAAGGTCCATGCGATCATTTGCTCGCCGCCATATCCTGCGGAGCATGACTACACAAGAAACAGTCGGCTCGAGTTGGCATTCTTAGAAGAGGTTGGGCACAGAGGAGATCTTCAGCGAATTAAAAAAACAATGCTTAGGTGCCACACCAAAGGAATATACGCACAGGACACCGATGAGACATTTCTGGGCTCCCACCCTATGCTCACTAGGATAGTACAAGAAATCGAGAAACGTGCCGTTGCAAAGACTCATGGCTTTGCGCGTCTTTATGGAAGAGTCGTGAAAGAATATTTCGGAGGTATGGTCAGACACTTGATGTCGGCTCATGACGTGCTTTTAGAGGGCGGGAAATGCGCTTATGTGGTGGGAGACCAGTCCGCATATTTGCAGGTTCCAATCCCAACCGCCGAAATCTTGGCCGCACTGGCGGTGCCGATCGGCTTCACTTGTTTGGGAATTCGCAAATGGCGAACGCGGTGGTCTTCGACAACAAAGAAGGCTATCGCAGAAAATATACTTCTGCTGCAGAAGCAGGGGGCAAAGCCTTACCCGTGCTGAGGGACGAGAACAATGGCCAACCAAATCAGAGTTCACGAAAAAGCTTTGGCTCACCTCACGCGAGGCCTCTATCGAAGCCCTGCAAGCGCGTTGAGAGAGTTGATTAGCAATGCTTGGGACGCAAACGCAAAAACAATAAGAATTAGTACAAACTATCCTGAATTCTTTCAGCTATCTGTGCAGGATGATGGCGTTGGTTTTACAGCCGACCAGTTTGAAGAGATGATGAGCGGTGGAATAGGCAATAGTCAAAAGCGTCCAACAAATCTGACACTTATTAATGGCAGGCAAGTCATCGGTCGTCTGGGAATTGGTATGCTCGGTATTGCGCAGATTTGTGGCAGTTTTACTATTACATCGAAAACTAAAAATGGTCGTGGCTTCAAAGCGCGGATACGACTTTATGATTTAATTAAACCCCGCTTGGATCGCAACGATCCCGAGCTTGTATCCTCAACCGACAATTACGTTGAAGTGAATGTTGGTGAATATGAAATGCTTCCTTTTGAGCCGAGCAAAAATGACCAGGGAACCTTTATTCTTGCAGATGACCTCCACCCTACTTTTATTCGTGCATTTCAGGAAAGCCTAAATGCGCCCAAATATAAAGACCCGCCCCTCGTTTGGCAGAAAGCCCTAAAGATTGCCAGTGGTGTGCATTCGCTCCAAGAACTTGGAGATTATTGGCGCCTTCTATGGGAACTGGCGGCCTGTTGTCCGATCCCCTATACGGCGCCAGATGCAGTGCCCAATGGCGTTGTGCGAAAAGAGCAAGACCGGCTTGAGAGTTATGATTTTCGTGTCATCGTTGATGGCATTCAGCTATCAAAACCAGTATATCTCAGGGGTAATAAGGAAGGCTATACCACTGATTTAGTAAAAGACCAAACGCACATTGTTTATGGAAAACCGTTGAGATTCCACGGCTATATTGCTGTGCAAGAAGGATTACAACTTCGTCCAGATGAACTCCGAGGTTTATTGATACGCATCAAAGACGTTGCGATTGGATATTATGATGGATCCTTAATTGACTATCGATTCAATGAGGGGCCGCGCGCAAACTGGATCACCGGCGAGATCTTTGTACAAGAAGGCCTTGAGGACGCGCTCAATATCGACCGCGATAGCTTCAATCGATTTCATCCGGAATTTCGAGCGCTTCAGAAGTTTATCCATGAAAAACTTCAGGGAACTCTTTTCCCCGCAGTTTATAAGAAAATCGACGTCCGCTCTGAGCGAAAGAAGAAAGAGCGCGAGGGCGAACGGGAATCGCATCTGACTAGCGTACTTTCCGAGTCAACCGAAACGCGGGTCGAACTTCGTCATGCAAGGACAGACGGCGCAGGAATGAATGTTGAGGTGGAAGAAACCTCAAGAGGTCTCAGGGTAACGTTGCCCGCACCAAGCGAACTGCGGACAAAGCGATCAAACAAACCGTTGGCGTCCGCAATCCTTGCTATTTTTGAGGTTGCGATGCAAGAAAAGTCCAAAGAGAAACAGAAAGAGAGATTCAGACACTTGCTGCTGGATCTTCTTGCGAAATGGTGAGATTTGAAGTCCGACGATTATTTTGAGTTCGAGAACTGCCCACTGAAGCATTTTGTGCGTATCCATGGTTGGCTTCCAGCAGGACGCCGAAGACTGAAGCATTTACAGTCACAAAGGAAAAGCCGCCGCTTGCGATATTTCACGTTTTGTGCGGCAGGGGCGATCGATGTACTCATGCTTGATATCGCGAATATCGTTCGCCGATCTACAAGCGGGAAATTCGATAGTGTTGTATTTTTCGATAAGAATCCAGAAGCAGTCAATGAGACTCAGAAAAACATACCGGGGTCGAATGGCTTCCCCGCTGACTTCACTTCGCTAGTGCTAGCGACTGATCCGGAAGAAGATAACCTTCTTGATGCTGCCGCCGTCGATGAGTGGAATGTTTCCGAGCCTGATACTCGAGAAAACCGTTTGAAGCAAAATTTGCTTCGACAACGTCGAAGGTTCATGGGCCTTTTTCCTTTTGACATCGTGAATTTGGATCTTGAGGAATATTTGCTTAAACCCAAGGAAGACTTTCCGGGGCGTGTACTTCAGGCGGTCCGCAAAATATTACGGTGGCAGCAGCGGTCTCTTGACGACGGAACCGGTTTGTCAGAGTGGTCTCTGATGTATACGACGCAAATTGGGCCGCCAAATCTTACTGAAAGGTATCTGGCATTATTGGGGTCTGCAATATCAAAGAATCTCAATAAATTTCCCGATTTGCGACAGACTTTCGTCGGGCGAACGGGCGTAAGCGATGCTGCATCTTTGCTGGAAAACAGTTTTGAAGAGTTCTTCCGTATAGCGCTACCGAAGCTCTTGGTTGGAGAGATTTTGGCACACGACTGGTATGTCAATCCGGATCATGGTGTCCAAATATACGAATTTGACCGACCATCCAAGTCCGGGCCGTACAAGATGCTTCACTTGGTGATCGACATAAAGAGACAAGATCCGCCGAACCACAAACGTGGGACTTTTGACGAGCCAGATGGAGTAGAGGAGGCATATGCGGTGGTGGTTAATAGAATATTTTCGGAGAAAGAAATGATTGTTCGGCCAGATAGCGGAGAAGTCGAAAAGCTGGAAAAGAGCCTCGATAAAATTCGGGCTCGACGACGCAAATATCGCGGTGACATCGCGTAGAAATGAGAAGGTATCCGCGATGACGATCATGCTTAGAGAGGTTTGCCCGTTGTGCTCGCCAAGCGGTCAAGCGTCGCCAGATCCTTTTCCAGTTCCACAACGGTGTAGTCGTAGACCTGATGTCGTTGCAGAAAAGAATCTACCTGCATGCGGGTGCCGAATCCCATAAGCTGGCGCACCTGTTCCATGGTGAGCTTGCCCGCCCGGTATGACTCGACGGCGAAATCTTCAAGCAGAACGCGGGCCGGGTCAGCGTCGGGTGAAATGACCTGCCGAGCCAATTCATCCGGGATTTCAATCGTGATGCGCATGGCCAGAGTTTACTACGAAGCAGCAGCCATGACCTCCGTACCGAATGAGCATTGGATAGATTCAGCATTCGGACGGTTCACCACACTCTATCCTGATTGCCGGGGGCCGCTGAGCGCGTCCGCGCGCTCAAGGTAGATGTCGTTGAGCTGCTGGCGCGCATGCCGAGACGGCGCGCCACCCGGCCCACTTCCTCTTCACTGAACGACGGCTTCACCTCCCGGCAGCAGTCGGCGCAGGCCGTTCAGTCGATTCCTGCAGATTCTCGATGCAGGTCACAGCATTGCGTTGTCATCGTGGTGACACCCAAAGAGCAGCGGAGCAGGTCCCTCCCAGCTACTCGCGCGCTGATGAAAGCGCGCGCTCCTGACGCCGGTCGGGATGACAGCCGGGTAGGAGCTTAGAAATGGGCGCCGCGCAGCAATCAGGGTTGCTGTATGGCAAACGCTGAAAACGCGGGAGTTGCGCGTTTCCGGTTGCGGCATAGCAATTTGGGTCGCCGCAAGGAGACTCATGACAGGTTATCATCGGCATCATGGCTAAGCCCGTGATGGGAGTAATCCTAGAATTCCCGAAAGAATTTGAAACGTTTGCCTCTGTTTCTTCACTACTCATTGAGAGCTTAAAACAACGACAACCACAAACGAAAGGACCGAATATGAAAATCAAATACCTGGCAACCTTAGCGGCCCTGATTGGCAGCTTTTTGCTCGCAACGCCGGGAGTCAATGCCTATCAGAAGAAAGACAATCAAAAAATTGACGGAGCCAAGGAAGCCAAAGAAGCAGCAGACAGAGCGCAGCAGCAACAAGGAACAAGCA
>Ga0210403_10004636_pt1 | contig 11794 bp, 8 predicted proteins | sample IncBWC19MmetaG_FD_150863 | JGI IMG/M metagenome (GOLD analysis project Ga0210403, IMG submission 150863) | Forest soil microbial communities from Barre Woods Harvard Forest LTER site, Petersham, Massachusetts, United States - Inc-BW-C-19-M | ecosystem: Environmental > Terrestrial > Soil >... | reverse complement strand
TTTCTTTTCCTGCGCCTTCCCATAGTACTTGCTCCAGGGTTAAGTGATAGCCTTCTTCGTTGATCGCTTTCAACAACGTTCTGTATACTGCATTTTTTTCATCAATGACCGTTCCCGCCATATCAAAGACAACCATTTTAATCATGGCAGGGCGGCTTTGACTTTTGACTTCAACTTTTCAAGATCGATCAGTGGTATGTTCATTTCTTTGGCTTGCTCATCCCAATGACGCATCCGAATGCTTATATCAAATAAGGGATCTTGCTCAAAATCAGTCGCCTCTTCTGGATTCATTTTTCCACCTTGAAACTCCAGCGTTTTTTTGCTTGCTTCCGATAGCTTGTCATAATAATCAGGGGAGATAAATGTGAGATACCGTTTGGCCTGAACATGATTTTCTACTAATTGAGTGAGGCGTTCAGAAAATCCCTTCCTGCGTAAATAATCCGCTCCGATTTTCTCGTGACTTTTTGTTCCAAACCCGCTCATATTGTTTTCTGCATTAGACATCGCACAAATATGACCAATGTCGTGAAAGAAAGCAGCCAATATCACCTCATCATCGAAGCCTTCGTCAATTGCAAACTTAGCGGCCTGGGACATGTGTTCGATTTGCGAAACTGGCTCACCGATGTAATCCGCGCTTCCGTACGTTAGGTATAAGGTAAAAATTTCTTCTACAATTTTGTCTTTGTTTTTCATAGTCAGTTATTCAGCGAATAAAAGGTTGCGGTCCTAATTCCTGCAATTTCAAAGAAGGCGGGTCATCGAGGATTTCAATTGATTTTTTTCTTACCCGGTGCTTTTGATGAAAGTAAATCATGGAGCCCGTCATCAGCACTGCTCCTGACACTGAGATAAAATAGCCGCTGGATATAAAAAAGTTCAGCCAGCTTAATGTAGCAAAGCCAAACTCTTTAAAAAATAAAACGCCTACGCTTCCCAGGTACCCAAAGGAATCGGCCACATACATAATGAATCCTACCGTACCCGAATATTGAAAGGCCGCAATCATTCGATCGAAAAAAATACTATTGAACGGAACATAACCCAGATAAAGACCAAGGCCGATTAAGATCATCCATGGGGTGGCTCCTATTAATTGGTGTTCAAACAGATACGTTGAAATACCCAACAGCATCATTCCCAAAATAATGATGAGGTGATTAATCATCAATGCAGTCTGATTGTTTTTAATGACCATCAGGCTGCCCATGACTATAAGTACAATAATGGATACTGGTATTTCTGTCGCGGTGAAGATCTCCGGTGAATTCACCAGGCCCAGCGACCTCCAAACTTCGGCGGAGTAATTATCCCGAAGATCCCGAAATACCGTCATGAGCATGTAAGCCAATACAAACAAAATAATGCCAGGTAAAAATGTCGCTATGAATTTATTTCTTTCCTCTTTGTTCATCGGCTGCCTGCGCGTGCGCAATTGTTCGTCAAGGCGCGAAGGCGGGGGCAATTGATTGAGAAGGAAAATGAAAATGAAAAGTGGAATAATAAATAGCATACTGGCAATAAAAGGCATCCATAATTCACTTACTCCCCAGTCTCGCACAATAAATCCCCCCACCGATTTGCAAAGCCCCGCAGAGAAAATAAAACTGATGGACAAGCCAGCCCCCAATGCCTCCGTAAAACGCCTTCCTTCGAGGTAACCAAACACCATGCCCCACACCATGCCGAGGGAAAGTCCATTGGTGAACAAAAAAAGAATATTGTACGGAGGAGGAATCATGGCAAACAGCAGCCACGAAACGACGGCCATGCTTACCATAAATAAAATTCCAGTTGAACGTGAGGATGCCTTTAATTCGGAAATGATTTTAATACCAACGAATTTTGAGAGCGCATAGCCAATCACCTGAAAAATCACCAACCAACTTTTATAACTTACATTCCAGAATTCTACTCCCTGAAATGTGGCAACCGAGAATGTTTTCCGAAATGAATAAACGCAAGTGTAAAGACAAAACGCAGAGCCGGCTGCATAAATTGAAAACCAAACACCGTTGGTTTGCTCAAGCCAGCGCGTGATGTTTGATTTAGAGATTTCTATTTCTTGCACTGGCGAAAATTGGTAATTGAATGTTTACTTAGGGTTAATGCGTTGTTATCATTTTAGTTTTTATTTTGAAGGATGAACTCAAAGTGAAAATGAACAAAGAGAACGTTGCTGATCTGGCCGTTGTCGGTGCAGGAATTGTGGGAATTGCCCACGCCTATCACGCCTTGAAAAGAGGACTAAAAGTGGTTCTCTTCGAGAAGGAGCATTTTGCTGTCGGGGCCTCGGTAAGAAATTTCGGAATGATCTGGCCGATCGGTCAGGCGCCCGGTGAGGGACTTGAATTAGCACTTCGAAGCCGGGAGCTTTGGATGGATGTTTCTAAGGATGCGGGATTTTGGCTTAACCCAAGCGGGTCACTCCATGTCGTTTATCACCAGGATGAGTGGGATGTGCTCAATGAATTTGTAAACTTATATCCTACAAGTTATCAAACACAATTGTTATCACCCGCAGAGGCCTTAAGGAAATCACCTGCAGTTAATCCGAATGGGTTGATGGGAGGCTTGTGGAGCAGTACAGAATGTGTCGTCAATCCGCGCGAGGCAGTGAGACGAATTCCGCTGTGGTTGCAGGAAAAATATGGCCTTGAAGTAAGGTTTGGCTATCAAGTGAATGAAATTTCATTACCCAAGATCGTTACCTCAGGAGAACCCTGGCTGGCGGAAAGGGTGGTCGTGTGCAGTGGAGCTGATTTTGAAACATTATACCCGCAGGTATTTAAACAGCATGCTGTAATCAAATGCAAATTGCAGATGATGAAAGCTGTTCCGGGTAAGAATTTAACTATTGGACCTTCGTTATGCTCGGGCCTCACCCTGAGACATTACCAGGCTTTCGCTGGATGTCCATCGTTAAAAAAAGTAGATGAGCGTTATGATCATACTTTAAAGGATTTCAAAACACACGGTGTTCATGTTCTGGTTTCTCAAAACAACTATGGAGAGTTGATTATAGGTGATTCGCATCATTATGGCGAAACGCATGAGCCCTTTGACCAGGAGGACGTCAACCAAATCATCTTAACCTACTTAAAGTCCTTCATTCATCTCGATGATTTTCAAATTACAGAACGCTGGCATGGGATTTACCCCAAGCTTTCGGGTGAATTAAACCTGGTGGTCGAACCCGAAAAGAACGTTACAGTGGTCAACGGACTTGGAGGAGCTGGGATGACGTTATCTTTTGGTCTCGCTGAAAAAGTCATTCAAAATATTTACAATAGATAATACCTGGAAAATACTGACCAACCTGTATTGATGGAAACATAATAGTAAAGAGATGTTTGAGTAACGGTGGTTATTGATCTTTGCCGTGAGAAAACATAATGACAAAAGCTTTCCTGGTAGCTTGCCTTTTTTTGGTTAATCAGGTCACAGCAGCCCAACCTGAGAAGGAAAGCCCACCCCTAAAAAAAATCAAAATACTTTCCTGGAACATTTACATGCTGCCCCATTTGGTAGCTGCGCAATCGAATAAAAAAGAAAGAGCCAAAGTAATTGGAGAGGCATTACTGGACAGCGACTATGATGTAATTTTCTTTCAGGAAGCATTTCATTCATCTGCTAGGAATAGAATATTGGCCCAATTACGAAGTAAGTTTCCCTACCACGCAGGCCCAGCAAATAGAAAATTCCTTTCGTTAAAGGCTAATAGCGGACTTTGGATTTTTAGCAAGTACCCTATACTGTATAGCCAGTCGATCATTTACAAAAACAAATTTGGCGTGGATGCCCTCTCCCGCAAGGGAGCTTTGCTCGTTGAACTGAATGTTGAAGGTCAGCGTATTCAGATTGCAGGTACGCATCTGCAAAACTGCGGCCCAATATGGCTGCGCCACGTGCAATGTGTTGAATTTTACAAGCGGCTTCTGAAACCCAATGCAAGAGAGGGCGTGCCACAAATAATCTGTGGAGATTTTAACATCGATCGACATGCTATCCAGGAGGATTATCAATTTATGTTACAAGCATTGGATGCAAAGGATAGTAATGATGAAGTCAATCAATATTCCTATGATCGACTCAACAATGATCTTCATATCGAAAAAGGAACACGAAGAGATTTGATTGATTATATTTTGTTTCGCAGCAATGGAGGGGTGGCGATTTGTTCCAATTCGGTGGCACCCATCAAAAGGAAGTGGAGTGCACGGCATGCTGATCTTTCGGATCATTATTCAATTCAGGCGGAAATCAATTTTTCAAATTTGAATTACCCCACCACGGTGGCTTTAGCCAAATGACCCTGTCATTTCCTCTAGTTTTTTCCCTCCGTTTTAATAAAATAAAAAACAAGCATGATCACGTTGCCTTTGCTGTTATTTACTGGCATGTGAGGCACGGAAGCGTCAAAATAAAGCGAATCACCTTCTTCCAGCGTGACGACTTCATCACCGATTTGATAATCACAGTGGCCATGAAGTAAAAACTTGAACTCATATCCGTCGGTAATTGTAGTCTTGCGTTCTGCTTTAGGCTTCAACGTAAGAAGGTAGGTTTGCATTCGGCATGAAGAAAGCATCTGGGAAAAAATAAAACGGTAATCAAAGCCAGACCGATCTTCTTTTTTAGTAGATAAATACTCGTTGCCCTTTAGGTGCAGAAAATGTTTTCCTCCTGATAACGAACCTTCTTCGAAAAAATCCTTCGGGCTTGTATTGAGCGCTTTTGCCAGGTTCATGAAAACAGGGAGCGATGGAATGGTTCTTCCATTCTCAATTTTTGAAAGAAGACCTTTGCTTAAGACCGTCCGCTTGCTCAAGACGCTGAGTGTAACGCCCTGCTTCAGGCGTATCTCTTTGATTTTTTTAGCAATAGCCTGGGTCATCTCATAGTCAATCATAGGTAAAGTTTACTCATTGTCAACTTTTAGTGATGATGTAAAGAAAGCAAGGGATTATTACCTTTTCGTTAAGCAAAATTGATGTTTTAAAGATTGAGCATTGCCATTTGATACACCTTGGTTTAATTCTGTGTTATCATAGAAAAATACTTAGCGCTTTTTTTAATGCCATAATAACAGTCCGCTAAAAACAAGGTTAAAGTGTTTCGCAAGTTTTGGTGCACAAATAAATCCAACAAAAAATATGCACCTTACTTTACTGCAGAATGGAAAGAAACTAAGACACAGCGGACTACTGTTGTTGCTTTTCTTGACGATGGCAGTCACCTCGGCAAGGGCTCAGGCCAACGTTACCGGAGTTACTCAGCGAATTACTTCCGGAAGAATCACTTCTTCCGAAGACAACACCCCGATGCCGGGAGTTAATGTTGTTGTGAAAGGTACTACGAATGGCACTGTTACCGATGCCGATGGCAGCTACCAGATTAGTGCAACGAGTGCCAACGATGTTATTATTTTTTCCTTTGTGGGTTATACTTCCAAAGAAGTTCCCATTGGCGACTTGACAACACTTGACGTTGTGCTGACACCCGATGTGAAACAACTCAACGAAGTGGTGGTCACTGCGTTGGGAATAGAAAAAGATGCAGCCAAGCTGGGGTATGCCCAGCAAAAAGTTTTGGGCTCTGATTTAACCAAGGCACGTGAGCCCAATCCGATGAACGCTCTCGTTGGTAAAATAGCCGGACTCACGGTAGGAGCTTCGTCTGAAATGCTAGGCAGGCCACAGATGGTTCTCCGTGGAGAAACTAATTTGCTGATTGTTGTAGATGGTGTTCCCGTGGTATCTGACACCTGGAATATTCCCGCTGATGATATCGAGTCATATACCGTTTTGAAAGGGCCTAATGCAGCTGCACTCTATGGCTCTCGCGGACAGAATGGAGCAATCATTATCTCCACAAAAAAGGGAACCAAAGACAAGAGGGGTTTTGCCGTGGACTTCAACTCAAGCACCATGGTGGATAAAGGATTTCTGACAATCCCAAAAGTGCAGGATGAGTATGGTCCCGGAGAATACAATGCCTATAAATTTGGGAATGATGTATACGGACAGCAAGGCGGATGGAATCAAAATGACTATGATGTTTGGGGACCCCGGTTCAACGGACAATTGATTTCTCAATACGATAGCCCGGTAGATCCAAACACGGGTATCCGTCAAGGCACTCCCTGGACGGCACGAGGCAAAAATAATTTACAACGCTTCTTGCAAGCGGGGATTTTGTCAACCAATAATCTCGCTTTGTCAACCTCCAATGATAAATATGATTTGCGTGTTTCTTACTCGCATTCTTATCAGCGGGGCATTGTTCCAACCACGCAGTTAAGTATTGACAATGTAAACATCACCAGTGGATATAGCATTACGCCGAAGCTTAGAGTTGAATCGAACATCAATTACAATCGTCAATACACTCCCAATTTCCCCGACGTAAATTATGGTCCTAACAGTATGATCTACAACATCGATATATGGGGTGGATCGGATTGGGATATCAATGATTTAAAGAATTACTGGTTGCCGGGTCAAGTGGGCGTAATGCAGCGCAACTACGAGTACTATCGCTACAATAACCCCTGGTTTTTAGCGAAAGAATGGACCCGCGGCCACTATAAGACCGACATCTATGGTTATCTGGCGGTGAAGTACACCATTAACAGTTGGTTGAAAGCTTCTGTTCGTACACAAATCACCAGCTGGGATCTGTTCCGCAATGAGAAATTTCCATACGGCGCGACTGTCTACGGTCGTGAACAACGTCAGGGAGACTATCGTGAAGACCGCAGGCAACTTTTTGAAAATAACACCGATGTGCTGTTGAGCATTAATAAAAATGTTACACCAAACATCAACATCAGCGGAGTGATAGGAGGAAATCTAAGGACGTACAATTTTAATTCAATGTATGGCACCACCAACTATTTGAATGTGCCGCAGGTTTATAATTTTGCCAATTCAAAGAACCCTGTTTCGATTTATAATTACACCGCCCCGATGCAGGTGGGTAGCGGCTATTACTCCTTTGATTTTTCGTACAAGCATTTCGTGACACTTTCCACAACCGGACGCCTGGATAAATACTCCACTTTTTATTCCGGTTACAACACCGGTTTCTATCCCTCCGTAACGGCAAGCACTATTATTTCCGATTATGTAAAACTGCCAACTGTTATTTCTTTTTTAAAAGTGCGAGCCTCCTATGCCAACGTGAAGAATGCATTTACGCAATCAACAATTAAGCCAGCTTGGTATACCAGCGGGGCAAGCAACCCCATTGGCTATGGGTCAACTTACGAGACTGTATACGATGGACCGATTTACAATAGCAACACCTACACTATTAGCAAGCCATACAACAATATTGGAGCAGCTTATTATACCACTGTCCAGGCATCTTCTACTTTAAAGCCGAGCTCTACCTCATCTTTGGAGGGTGGAGTTGACATTAAGCTTTTAGATAATCGCCTGGGCTTGGGAGTAACGTATTTTGATGCGATCAAAGGGCCTGGCATAGTTACGTCACAATGGTCTGAGTCTTCCGGATTTTCCGGAGGTACTATAAATGGAATTAAAACTGAAAAGAAAGGCTGGGAAGTAGCGTTGAGTGGTACAGCCGTGAAGTCGGGGAATTTTTCATGGAACACCGCCGTGAACTGGTCAACCTATGTAGAGCGGTATAAGGAATTTTATAATGGACTTACTTCGCTCAACGGAAGCTATTTAAATGCTGACAGCCGTGTGAGTTATAAAATCGGGGACCGCGTGGATAACTTGTACGGATACAAATTTTTCCGTGCTCCTGATGGCCAAATCATTCACGATGCCAATGGTCAGATTCTTCAGGATAACCGCAAGGCGCAGTTGCTAGGTCACTCCAACCCGGATTACGTGTGGTCATTCATCAACACCTTTAGCTACAGAAATTTCTCCTTTAATTTTCAGTTGGATGGAAGGGTAGGAGGCGTGGGGGTGGATTACCTCTACAAGAAATTAATGCAAGGTGGTCGAGAAATATCCACCGTTCAAGGAGCTTATGGAGATGCACGTCTGGCGGAGTTTAACCAGAACATCAACAACGATCCGAATAATATCCCTCAGACGTATATAGGGCAAGGCGTTGTGGCTTCAGGGCCGCTTGTTCTGGATTCCGATGGTCATGCCACAAACCTGAATCAACTAACTTATTCTCCTAACACCGTGAAGAGTTCGTTGCAAGATTACATTGGCCGGGAAGTTGGGTTTGATGAACGCGTGTTGATCAGCAGTACTTTTGCAAAACTTCGCCAGGTAACGCTCACCTATAATCTGCCGGCCGCCGCCCTCAGAAAATCAGGCTTACGCCAGGCTAGCATTTCTTTAGTGGGAAGAAATTTGTTGTACTTCGCGAAACGCACCGATATCGATTTGGATCAGTTCATTGGCACAAACCTCGGGGCACAGATTCTTCAATCACCCACGCTTCGCAGGTATGGTGTAAACATTAACCTTACATTCTAAATGAAGATAACCATGAAATCGTGTATCAAATTCCTTTTTATAATTACTGCCATGCTTGTATCTGCAAGCTGCCAGGACTACAATCAACTGGTAAAAAATCCAAACCTGCCAACCAAGGCGTCTCCATCGCTGATTCTCACAGGCATCATTAATACGATGAACAACGAGAATGCATGGAACGGCATCCAGGGGTCCATGAGCGCGCAGCAATTTTGGATCAGCTCCTATACGTATTACGGAACCAACAATTACGATCAATCTCCATTTCAAAATATTAATTTCAATTATTATTCCACGCTTGAGAATGTTCAGCGGATGGAGATTGAAGCAAAGAATTCCGGTGCCGGAGATGTAAATCCTTATTCCGCGCTGGGTAAATTCTTCCGCGCCTTTTATTTTAATTTGATGTCGCAGAAATTTGGAGACATCCCAATGTCTCAGGCGTTGCAAGGTTCGGCTACCACAGCACCTGTTTACGATACTCAGAAATCCATTTATGTTCAGGTGTTAAAATGGCTGGATAACTCCAATGCAGACTTTAACACTTTAATTGCTTCTAATGATCAAACGCTCTCGGGAAGCATCTTTTTGGGAAATGATCTTAAGGCTTGGCAGAAGGTCGTTAATACATTTACCCTTCGGGTGTTGATTGGCTTAAGTAAAAAGAGCGGTGACGCTGATCTGAACGTGAAGCAAGCGTTTGCGAATATTCTTAATAATCCCGCAAAATATCCAATACTCACTGGCAATGCAGACAATTTGCAATACGTTTATAACGCTCAGTTTAACAATTATCCAAAAAATCCAGGCAACCGGGGATTTACTTCCGGCCGTGAGGTGGTTTCTGCAACTTATTTGAACCTCACCACGTCGCTTAATGATCCGCGTACTTTTATTGTTGCCACTCCTGCGCCTGCATTGTTGGCAACTTATCCGTACACAGATTTCAGAGCTTACGTTGGGGGCAGCCCGGGAACTGACATGAGTACGCTGGGAACTGATTCCCAGGCGGGAAAATACTCTTGGGTGAATGCTTTGCGCTACTACAGCACGTATGATGGATCCAAAGCTGAACCAACGATTATTATAGGATACCCCGAATTGTGTTTCAATGTTGCTGAAGGGATTAACCTGGGCTGGGTATCCGGAAGTTCCAGTACCTGGTACACCAACGGGATTAAGGCTTCTATGAGCTTCCTTGGAATTACAGAAGGAGGTACGATAACAGTAGGTGACAATGTTCTAAAAGTTTACGGAACGGTACCAACCTTCATCAGTACTTATCTTGCTCAACCATCTGTTCAATATCAAGGAGACAATGCCAACGGGTTAAATCAAATACTCACACAGAAGTACATTGCCTTTTGGCAGAACTCGAACTGGGAAGCATTCTTCAATCAGCGGAGAACAGGTGTGCCTACTTTCCTCACGGGCCCTGGGACAGGTAATAATGGCAAGGTCCCTGTTCGTTGGATATATCCTATCGCGGAGCAGTCAGCTAATGCATCCAATTATCACGCAGCAGTGCAAAGCCAATATGGTGGTACGGATGACCTTAACGGACAGATGTGGATTTTACAATAAGAATTTTATAGCGTTTAGTTTTTTAGCGACCCGGGGCCATCTGGCCCCGGGTTTTTTAAATGCAATTATGAAAATAAAAATTACCCTTATTATTCCCTTTCTAATTTGTATTGACCTCGTTCAAGCACAACAGGTTAAAACTGAAAATGTAATTCTAATCACGTTGGACGGCATGCGTTGGCAAGAGGTTTTCTCCGGCGCTGAGAAAAGACTGATTACCAAGAAATTTGTTGATGATACACTTCAATTGGCAAAAAAATTCTGGAATGAAGATCCGGAAAAAAGAAGAGAACTTTTAATGCCATTTTTTTGGAGTACCATTAAACAGCAAGGTCAACTTTATGGAAATCGTAACCTTGGCAACAAGGTAAATGTGAGCAACAATCAATGGTTTTCTTATCCGGGCTATAACGAAATTCTGACGGGTGCAGCGGATGATGTGCACATTACATCCAATGACCAGGTTGACAATCCCAACACCAATGTGCTTGAATTTATCAACAAGCAAAAAGGGTTTGAAGGGAAGGTCGTGGCCTACACTTCCTGGGAAAATTTTCCATGGATTATCAACACCAGTCGAAATGCATTACTGGTTAACGCTGGATGGATGACCAACAAAGAACCGGGCGAAAAAGAAAAACTTCTGGATGAAATGTCAATCCAATTGCCCAACATTACGGGAGGTACACGCCTGGATGCGTTAACTTTTCACTATGCTTTTGAGTACGCGAAAAAGAAAAAGCCAAGGGTACTTTATATTTCTTTTGACGAGACCGATCATTTTGCCCACGAAGGACAGTATGATCGCTACCTCGCCTCAGCCCATTACACGGATGGCTTCATTCAATCATTATGGTCATGGTTGCAAAGTGATCCGCAGTACAAAGGGAAGACTACCTTGATTATAACGGCTGACCATGGCCGTGGGAATAAAACGAAGGAAGATTGGCGGCATCACGGGAAAAAAATGCCGGAGTGCGACCAGATTTGGTTTGCGTTTTTAGGCCCCAATACACCGGCATCTGGTGAAATTAAAACGGAACAACAGCTTTATCAAAATCAGGTTGCGAAAACGTTGGCGTCCTTCTTAGGTTTAAATTATACCAATGGCCAAAAGCCGGGAGAAACCATCCTGACTGCGATCAAATAGTTTATCTCTTCTTGAAAGGAGGCGTTCTTAAAAGCGTCATCTATTCTGAATGCGTATTATTCCGAAATGTGTTGAACGTGTCACGATGTGGATTTGCAGTTGCCCCGCAGATATCCCGTACCTCTAAAGGAGCGGGACATAGGCGGGATATATACGGGACACAGGCGGGATATAGGCGGGATATCTATGCATAGTGTCCAGTCCTGAAATAGCTATGTCCAGTCCCGATAGCTATACAGGTTTAACAATAAATCCTGACCCAAGCTTGGGTGCAATTACCTGACCTGTCCGTTAAACAGACAGGTCCCGCAAGTTTAAGTCTACATTTAATTGCCTGGCGCGAACCAGTTGGGATGCTTTATCTATACTCTATCTATACTCTATCCATACTTCATCTATGCTTCATCCAAGATTGTGAGCATTTACCTGACCTGTCCATTAGACAGACCGGTCCCGCGCTGACTTTACAACCGCAGAATCCGGTGGCTTATTGATTGTTTAAAAAATCTCGAGTTGATAAGTAGCCTGGTTATGAGACTTTCCGGTTAAGGTAGCTTTGAGACCAGCGTATTTAAACAAA
>Ga0210403_10004634_pt1 | contig 11797 bp, 10 predicted proteins | sample IncBWC19MmetaG_FD_150863 | JGI IMG/M metagenome (GOLD analysis project Ga0210403, IMG submission 150863) | Forest soil microbial communities from Barre Woods Harvard Forest LTER site, Petersham, Massachusetts, United States - Inc-BW-C-19-M | ecosystem: Environmental > Terrestrial > Soil >... | reverse complement strand
CGCCCCCACCCAAAAAACACTCCACCGCAAAGTACGCTAAGGCCGCAAAGGAAGATCAAAAGACTGTACCGCAGAGTGCGCAGAGATCGCAGGGGGCGCAGAGAAAACCAAAAGCTGGGGGGGATGTTTACCCGCTCAGAGTTGTTCGCTTATTCCCGCGAGCCACCCTTTACACCGGTCTTTGCGCCGCTGTTGACCACGATGGCCGCCGCCTGCGTTTCCAGGAATTCCGCCTCTTCTTTCTGCCCCATCTGGCGCAATAACGTGGCATGGTCGTGCAACACGGCCTTGCGGTTCTTGGCGTACTCGTTCTTCAAAAACGCAGAATCAGTGTTGGTCTCGGCCGCCGCATAAATGTTTTCTGCTTGTTCATATTCAACCCGCGCATCTTCTTTCCGTCCGGTGCTCCACAGACCGTTGCCTACGTGGCGGTGGGCGGCAGCAATCTCAGCGCCGTGCGGTTCGACGGCCTCACCCGCGATTCGCAATTCCTGCTGATAGTTCTCGAGCGCCCCAGCAAATTTGCTCTGTAGAAAAAGGGAGTGCCCGGCCTGCTGAAATGCTTCCAGTCTTTCCAATTGCCGGTGCGGGCCCAGCTCAGCGGCCAGAGCCACGGCATTGCGGCAGATGGGCTCAGCGTCTGCCGGCTGATGGTCCAGAATGTCTTCACGGCAGGCCGAGATCACCCTGGAAAATTCCTCGATCTTCTCGGGCGCTTCCTTGATTTCCTCCGCAGAGTTCCCGGGAGGAAACTGGATTTTGAGCAGCGCCTCCACGGAAACCGCTTTGCCTTCCACCTCAAACGGACGGAAGCGCCATTCCTGGACGGCCTCCACCGCCAGTTGCGACAGCATGGGATGGCCTGACTTCACCCGTACATTGCCCACCGCGCCCGCTTTCGAGATGGATACCTGGACGATAACATCGCCCTGCAAATGCGCCACGCGGGCCAATGCAGGATACCCAGGCTTGACCCAGCGGACGACGTGCGCGGCGGCCTCTCCGTCCGGTACGATGCGCTTCTCCCCCGCCCCGGAAGCAACCGGCGCGAGAACAAATGCGAGCAACAAAACTGCATCCCATACCCTCATGGCTGGGCTGATTATAGGGCCAGTCCGGCCCAGAGGTGAACCGCCGACTGGATGATTGGATGATTCGATGCTGCGTGGATGCTTGGTGCTTGGTGCTTGGTACTTGGTGCTTGGTACTTGGTGCTTGGTACTTGGAAAGCACTCCTAGCGCCGTTCCGATCACCAGATCTCCCGATCACCCGCTTCTCAAGGATTATCAAACTTCCTGCTCAAGGCACTAGGGTTTCGTCGCCTACGGCAACGGGCTCCCCAGGTCCAAAGCGACCTTCCACTGGCCACCGACCTTGCGCCAAACGGTTACGTACAGGCCATGACGGACAGTCGAGCCATAGTGGGCCTCGTAATTGCCGTAGGTATAACCAAGCGTGCCGTCGGCGGAAGTTTCAACCCGCGTGGGCGTCCATGTCAGGCTGTAAGTTTTGTCGGCAAACACCGCGCTAAAGAATTCACGGATGGCCTGCTTGCCTTCCACCGTCCTGCCGGCGGCGATGACCGTTGCATCGTCGGCGAAGGAGTCCATCCATCCATCGAGGCCCCGCGCGGCTGTCTCCCGTGCAAACCGCAGATCGGCGTCGCGCACTTCCATTTCCACGCCCCGCGGATGGCTTTGCGCCGCCCGGTGCGGTGGCGTGTTCTGCGCGATCGAGGTCTGCAGGCCGGCAGCCAGCAGAAGTAGAAGAATTAAGTGTCGCATCGGTCGATTGTAAACGGTTGCCGGATGTTGGAGCGTGGTACTGGGTATCCTGTACTTGGCACTTGGTATTTGGTATTTGGTACCCGTTATGACCCGGTATTCAAGTTTCCTCAGGTTCAGCATGTCTCTCAACCCGGTGTCATCACGAAAGGTCCGCAGGACCTGAGGGATCGGCTCCGCTGCGGTATGAGGTGTGAAGAACTGGCCGCTTCGGTTATTTCTCTGCCGCCAGGGTACGCAAAATCCTCATTTAATCCCCGTTTTCCACACCTTTGCACCACAATGCGGCATTGACCCGGCAAAGCGTGCCCGGTAGAGTCAGGGCACTCGTTTGGATCGTGATCAGCCACTTTTGTTTTATCCAGCCTAGGTCTCCATAACCCATGCCCCGGAAAGGGCCAAGAGTTTTTGTGAAAAAGAACCCCGGCAGTAATGCCGTCAAAGCCAGACGTTAGCCCGTAAAACACGGAAAAATGACGACTTAACCGGAAGTTAGAATACCCTAAGGGGTTGGGGTATAATTTTTTAGGCACAATATGTTGTGTTTGTCCTTGACAGACCCTCTATACAGGGCGTATTTTCCCTCCACTGAGGTTTGCAATCATCTGGACCAATTCCAGTTTTGTGGATTCGATTCAGGGCGGGCCCCATCTGCGCAACCGAACAGAGAATATTTGCCCTGAGGTACGGACGTTTTGAGCGGTGCTGACGTGGCGCTGTTCCCTGACCAGAACAAGCGGTGACGGCCATTGCCCGAAGCAGGGCTTTCCCAGCGATGGAAAGTCCGCCTTCGGCGTATTGAAGGGGCGCATTGAAATTAGGAGCAATCGATATGGAACTGAATTGGTCAAGTTGGTTTCGCTGTGAATCCAGTTTTGGACTTCTGTTGGTGCCGCACCAGCCCGGCGTTTATGCGCTGGGAGAAGAGACTTTGCCGCCCACCGGCGGGAATATGCGCCGGGTGCTGGCGGTAATTGAAATCGATGAAGCGCAAGACTTGAGCCGGGCATTGAGCCGCTTGTTCGCCCCAGCCAGCCCTTGGAGCAGCCGGATGAACGCCTCCCGCTGCTACCTGCGCTACGCCATCGTTCCGGACGAAGCCCAGCGCCACGCGGCCACCCTGCACCTCAGGAACTGGCTCAGTTCTCAGTTAGAGGCCGCCGCCCGGCTGTTCGAGCAACCGGGGATGCCCGCATGGTCGTGCGCCACCGGCGGAAGCGATCTCACGGTCGCCGAACGCGCCGTAGACCGGGTCATGAAAGGCCGCGAGAAAGAACTGGTGGCCCGGGCAGCGAGAACCACGGCGTAGACGTAACTTGTTACGTCTCAAGGCCGGCGGTCTTAACCAGATCTTGAAAACGGCATAACACAGCCGCAACCAAAACCTTTGAAACACAGAGGAACAGAGGAAACAGAGGATTTGGGGGTCGTGAGGCGAGCGCAGAAATCGTCGCGAACCGTGAAGATTTTGATGAATAGTGATAGAGAGTGCAATCGAGAAACGTAGAAGATTAATATTTAAGAGTGAGGCAAGAGGCGCAAAGGCCGAAAAGAAACAAGCTAAGGGCTAAAGGCTAATGGCTTAGAGCTAATGGCTAGAAGCTAACAGCTAACAGCTAGCAGCCAGCAGCTAACTGCTTCCTCACGGAGACCAGAATGGCGGACATGACGACCGACCCCAGAACGACAGCAACGACCACGACAGCGGCATCGCAGCCGGCGAACCAGCAGAAACAGTCTCCCGGACTCAAATTCCCACGCTACTTCACCCGGCCTGGAGTTTCACCCTACGACGAGGTCGAGTGGGAGCTGCGCACCGCCAGCATCACCGATGCCCGTGGCAACAGCATCTTCGAGCAAAAGAACGTGGAATCGCCCAAAGACTGGTCGATGACCGCCGTCAACATCGTGGCCAGCAAATACCTGCACGGCCAGGTGGGGACGCCCCAGCGTGAACCCGGTGTGCGCGCCCTGGTGCAGCGCGTGGCCGAAACCATCCGCGACTGGGGATGGGAGCAGGGCTACTTCGCCAGCATGGAAGACCGTGACGCCTTCCATGACGAGCTGGTCCACATCCTGGTGCAGCAAAAGGCCTCGTTCAATTCGCCCGTATGGTTCAACGTGGGCTGCGACCGCCTGGAGCCCGAATCCAAGGCCCAGAACTGGCACTGGCATATGGAAAAGGGCCATGTGGAGTTCACCCCCAGCGGCTACAAGAACCCCCAGTGCTCGGCCTGCTTCATCAACTCCGTACACGATTCGCTGGATTCCATTCTTACGCTGGCCAAGACCGAAGGCATGCTGTTCAAGTGGGGCAGCGGCACCGGCACCAATCTGTCGCCTCTGCGCGGCAGCAACGAAGTGCTCTCCGGCGGCGGACAAGCCTCCGGCCCGCTCAGCTTCATGAAAGGCTTTGACGCCTTTGCCGGCGTCATCAAGTCGGGCGGCAAGACCCGCCGCGCCGCCAAGATGGTCATCCTCAATATCGACCACCCGGATATCGAACAGTTCATCGACTGCAAAGCCAACGAAGAAGCCAAGGCCTGGGCGCTGATCGAGGCCGGCTATGACGGCTCCACGCCCGATTCGGAAGCCTACAGCTCCATCTTCTTCCAGAACGCCAACAACTCGGTGCGCGTGACCGACGATTTCATGAACGCCGTGGAACGCGACGGCGACTTTTCGACCAAGGCCGTCAAGGGCAACCACGTCATCAAGACCTACAAGGCACGCCATCTGCTGCACAAGCTCTCGGAAGCCACATGGCAGTGCGGCGATCCCGGCATGCAGTTCGACACCATCATCAACAAGTGGCACACGTCGAAGAACACCGACCGCATCAATGCTTCCAACCCTTGCTCGGAATATATGTTCCTCGACGATTCGGCCTGCAACTTGTCGTCGCTGAACCTGATGAAATTCACGGGCGCGAACGGCGCGTTTGACGTTCCCGCCTACCGCTACGCCGTGGATATCATGATCACCGCCCAGGAAATCCTGGTCGATAACGCCGGCTATCCCACGGAAATGATTGCCCGCAACTCGCACGACTATCGTCCGCTGGGTCTCGGCTACGCCAACCTGGGCGCGCTGCTCATGGCCTCCGGGCTGCCCTATGACTCCGATGCCGGCCGCGACTACGCCGCCTGCGTGACCGCCATCATGTGCGGCCAAGCCTATGTCCAGTCGGCGCGCATCGCAGAACAATGCCCATCGCTGGCCCCGGCCACCTCGCGGGTTTCCGAACACGAGATCACCGGAGGCGCCTGCCCCGGCTGGTACGTCAACCGTGAGCCCTTCCTCGACGTGATTCGGATGCACCGCGCTTCGGTGAACCAGATCAGCCGCGAGAGCGTTCCCGCCAGCCTCTATGAAGGCAGTAAAGACGCATGGGACCAGGCCCTGTCTCTGGGTGAGCGCCATGGCTACCGCAACTCGCAAGTCACCGTGCTGGCCCCCACCGGCACCATCGGCTTCATGATGGATTGCGACACTACCGGCATCGAGCCCGATCTGGCCTTAATCAAGTACAAGAAGCTGGTCGGCGGAGGCATGATCAAGATCGTCAACCAGACGGTGCCGGAGGCGCTGTTCAAGCTCGGCTACCAGTCCGATCAGGTCAACGCCATCGTCAGCTACATTGACGCCACCGGCACCATCGAAGGCGCGCCCGGCGTCAAAGACGAGCACCTGCCGGTCTTCGATTGCAGCTTCAAGCCGCAGAAGGGTACCCGCAGCATCCACTACATGGGCCACGTCAAGATGATGGCCGCCGCCCAGCCGTTTATCTCCGGCGCGATTTCCAAGACCGTCAACCTGCCGGAAAACGCCGCGGTCGAAGACATCATGGAAGCCTATACCCAGTCCTGGAAGCTGGGACTGAAGGCCGTAGCCATCTACCGCGATGGCTCCAAGAAATCGCAGCCGCTCATGGCCGCCGCCAAGAAAGAAGAAGCAGCCAAACGCGGTACCCGTGGAGAGCACGACAAAGGCGTTCCTCTGTCGCCGGAAGAAGCGGCCTTCGCCAAACTCTCGCCCGAACAGAAAGCCATCGCCCTGGCCGCAGTCCGGACGCCCACAACCGAAGAGCAGCAGACGTCGCCACCGCGCGCCCTGCGTCACCGCCTGCCCGGCGAACGCGCCAGCATCACTCACAAGTTCAACATCGCCGGACACGAAGGCTACATCACGGTCGGCCTCTACCGCGACCAACATCCCGGAGAGCTGTTCATCCGCATGGCCAAAGAAGGCTCCACGGTTAGCGGCCTCATGGACTCCTTCGCCACCGCCGTCTCCCTGGCCCTGCAGCACGGAGTCCCCTTAAAGCTGCTGTGCGACAAATTCGAACACACCCGCTTCGAGCCCAGCGGATACACCGGCAACCCCGACATCCCGCTGGCCAAGTCGGTCATGGACTACATCTTCCGCTGGCTCGACCTGCGCTTCGTCACCGGAAGGCAGTATCCGCTGTTTAAAGACATGCAGTTGCCGGCGCCACCCGTCGCCGCTCAGCCGCAGGCCGCTTCTTATGAAGCCGCGACAGAGACCATGCCGCCGCAAGCCGGACTTCCCAGTAGCCAGCAGCCAGAAGCCAGCAGCGGGTTCCTCCACGACCGCGGCATCTACCACACTGCCGACGCCATGAAAGACCTCGTGGACATGGGAGATGCACCCTCATGTTACGTCTGTGGATCGATTATGACGCGGAATGGGTCGTGCTATCGGTGCATGAGTTGTGGGAGTACTTCAGGTTGCAGCTAGTTTAGTGCATCGCAAATCCTGTACTGTAGTAATGTCATCCCGAGCACCGTAAGGAGCGCGCGCTTTCTTCAGCGCGCGAGTAGGTGCGAGGGACCTTGCGTTCTGGCGACGCGCCCTAAGGCACCTGAAATAGCTTGCAGTTTCATGACGCACTACACTAGGTACTATGACGTCGAGAAGATTACCAGCCCTAGGGTTCAGTGTGCAGCAGCATAGCGCCGCAATGCTGCCTTCGCGTCGCCCACCGCTTCCGAGATTGTGTGATCATCATCTGGGAACATTCCACACATTTGCTCTGCTTGGTGAAGAAGATTTCCTAAAGCAGCAGCAAGTTCTTTCGTAAGGTCATCCATGCTATATTCCTCCACTGCGTATTTTACAGTCGGTTCCGGTTAGACGCCAAAGGCACGATGATTAAATCTCTCCAATGCGAGATTCGCCTGGGCTCGGGCTACAAGAGCTCGGCGCAAATCGCTCGTGTAGTGACTGAGCATTGGTGTGGAACCAACCTGTATTGTGTTGCCTGTCAATCTGAATCTCTGAGCCAAACGCCAACAAACACGCATGCCGTGGATTTCCGATGCAGTGGATGTCTTGAAAGCTATCAACTCAAGAGCCAAAGGCGCCTGAATCTCAGAAATGTGCCAGATGGAGCGTACAGGACCATGTTGAGTGCAGTAAAGCAAAACAGTGCGCCGAATCTTCTAATTCTGAATTACAGTCCCCAATGGTCGATTGCAGCATTGTTCCTGATTCCTGCGGTATTCTTCACCGAATCGGTTCTCCAGCGAAGAGCGCCGCTGAGTCCGACTGCGCGTCGGGCAGGTTGGGTCGGCTGCAATATTTTGCTGTCTAATGTTCCTGATGAAGCGAAGATTCCCATCATAAGAGATGCACGGATCGTTTCTCCCGATATTGTTCGAAGGCAATTTCAGGAGTATCAGAGGCTACGGTCGATTAACTGGAATCTACGGGGCTGGACCCTTGATGTGCTCAGAGTTGCGCGGAGATTAGGACATCAGTTTACTCTCCGGGAAATGTACGAACATGAAACCACACTGTTGCGGTTGCATCCGGGAAATCATAATATTCGAGCCAAAATTCGCCAGCAACTACAAGTTCTACGCGATCTAGATTTCATTGAATTTGTTGGGCGAGGTCAATATGCCTTTAGAATCCTTTCGGCTTGACAATGCCAGCTCGTAGAGTTTCCCCAGGTGAAGGGCAAGACCCTGCAGAACGTGGAGTTCTCCACCAGCGCCGAGATCCACACCATCACGCTCCACTTCCGGGACAAAACCGAGCTGGTGTTTGACCTTGAGCCCGGCTTCACCGTGTTCCCAACCTATGCCGACTGGAAGACCGGAGACTGGCGTCCGATCAAGCGCTGGGGCGCCCTGCGCAGCCGGATTTTCAGGGAGTGAGGTCAAGAGCTTCACCACCCTTCGCTTTGCTCTGTCGAAAATCCTCCGTAACCCATTTAGAATCAGCGGCGCGCAGCAATAGGATTTTCACCACCTTGGGTGGGCCGCAGGCCCATGAATACTCAGGGCAGGCTCCAGCACGGAGGCGCGGAGAAAAACAAGAGCAAGGCTGTGTCGAAACGGCTGGCCATAGAGTGGAGTCCCGCAAAGCGGGACGTGTGACAGTAGCCCAGCACAGGTTCAGCACCAGAACGCGCAATCGAATCTCGTAACTCGATGGTGCTGAACCTGTGCTGGGTAAGCTCGCCACAATGCCAAAGTCCCTTCAGGGACGACTGACTCCGCCCTCGTCCGCGATATTTCTTGCGGCGTGCAAGAACTCCCGATCATTTTCACGAAAACTCGATTCGCGGGTGGAGTACGGCCCTCAAAACAGGTAGACTCTTCTTGTAACGCCAAGGGCGGCTACGTCACTTGTTTGGCGTTCATCTCCAGCCGCCATAAGGGCTCGCGCAAATTTGAATTCGTCTTCTTCGCTGTGATATGCGCCCCATTTGCGATATTTCTTGCCTGCTGTTCCTCGCATCCATGGATACTTTAATACGGCGTTGAGCGTAGCCCGCGTGAGATTGAGGCCGCAAGTCTGTTCTGATCGAAACGCTAATTTTGTAATAATTCGAAACGACTGGGAATTGCCCTCGAATCCATCGGCCAATTCTCCGACAGTAGCACTGCCGGGCGGGCGCTCTCGCCGAACCTCGCCAATTCGTCGAGCGTAACTTCAGCGACATGGCCAAATGGAGGGTGCCCGAGATCGTGGGCCATACATGCCGCTTCTACAACGTCGGGATCGACGCCGCCAGATTTATCGCATAACGCTCTTTGTTCGGCACAGAGTTTTTCGGCGAGCCTTCTGCCCACCTGTGCCACTTCCAGCGAGTGAGTCAACCTGTTGTGAAAGACGTGCCCTTCGTCGGAAGCGAAAACCTGGGTCACGCCGGCGAGTCTTCTGAAGGCAGTCGTGAAAAGGATGCGATCACGATCCCGTTGACCATGGGAGCGGTTGTCGGGAGGCCGGTCTAGCGCGTGAAAATGATCATACCGATCCGGTTTGGGCGAAGGTTTGAACAATGTTGAGATTGACGATCTTCAAGCGCCAGCGCGGACCAAGCGCAGCTTCTGTTCAGAAGAAAGCTCGAGCTCATTTTGTGATATTAGATACCAGATTGCGATGCGGACTGCGGCGTCAGGCAAGTGCTTCTTATCAGAAAGCGTCTTGATTAACTCGCCGGGCATCATTTCGCCATCTTGAAGTGCTTCGACAACGGCGTCTCTGGTCATAGCTTCCGGATGAAGGGGTTGGGCGGCTGTTCCGGCCATTTTGAGATATGCCTCCGAGAACAAATTGTACCGCTCTTGGTGATATCTGGCACTGAACATTGGAGTGCCATCCAGTGTCTATTTGCATTCTCTATTTGTTCGCCGCTGTTGTCAACAAAATTCTATTTGTAGTTATACGCTCTCCGCGTTGGGTGCAAGCAAGGCGCCAGCACTCGGCAATTGGCATTCAGCCCTGCAGCCTTTTGAACGGGGGTTGCTGATGAAAACCTCTGGGCGTATGCGAACCACAAGAACCAAATCCCACGCAAAGAAAAACCAACCCATCTCCACCGGACGCCAGCTCGTAGAGTTTTCCCAGGTGAAGGGCAAGACCCTGCAGTCGGTCGAGTTCTCCACCTCGGCCGAGGTCCACACCATCACGCTCCGCTTCCGGGACAAAACCGAGATGGTGTTTGATCTTGAGCCCGGCTTCACCGTGTTCCCAACCTATGCCGACTGGAAGACCGGAGACTGGCGTCCGATCAAGCGCTGGGGCGCCCTGCGCAGCCGGATTTTCAGGGAGTGAGGTTGTACGGGCAAGATCAAAGGCTTTACCACGGAGGCACAGCGTGACGTAGCCACAACCAAAACCTTTGAAACACAGAGGAACAGAGGAAGCAGAGGATTTGGGGGGTTGTGAGGCGGCGGAAAAATCGTCACAAGCCGCGAAGACTCCGATGGATAGTAATACGGAGGCACGGAGAAAAACAAAACGCAAAAGCAGGATGGCCAGGCATCGGTCATGCGGAAAGTCGAAAGATATGAGCACGCGATACTCCAGCTCCGTCCCGCTCTTTGGGACGGAGCGGAATTATTGAGCCCAGGACGCCAGTCCTGGGTCAGCGAGAAGCAGGTTTTTCCTCTCTGCCGAAGGCCCGCGCGTATCCGCGAAGCGGAGGAGCGCGCTAATAAATTGCCCGGCCCCGGTGTGTGGTGTCATCGAGGCAAGATTCCGGCGTTTGGATGGTTTGGCACGGGAATGTGGATGGCCGTTTGGTATGATCCGCATCGCGGAAACCCGTATGCCGCCCTGCGCACACCTTGCGCTTGCGCAAGGTGTGCGCACGGGCTCTATCTTTGGCTCCCTTTACCCACCCCTGACGGGGTGGGCTCAATAATTTCGCCCCGCGGGGCGGGGCTGGGGCGTCGTGAGGTCCGCTGTTGCTCCACACCGCACCGAGGGGCCTTTTGAGAAGCGCCTGTCTTCTATCCGAAAGAATCTTCTGACAGCCGTGCAAGTTTCGCTGCCTGATGCGTTCTGGAATGTAGATCACATATTCCGGAGGAACGAGACTTGTCCCACACGTTCGCGAAGAACCATCTGCACATCATTTTCAGCACCAAGCGCCGCCGCAAGATTATCCCCGAGGAAATCCAGCCGAAGCTCTGGTCCTATATCGCCGGCATCTGTCACAGCGAAAAAATACCTCCGATAGCCATCAACGGCATGGACGATCACGCCCATGTGTTGTTCCACCTGCCGCCAAGCTTGTCGCTGGCCAAGGCGGTGTCGTCAATCAAGGCAAACTCGTCGCGGTGGATGAACGAGCACGGGCTGGATTTCGCTTGGCAGGAAGGCTATGGCGCGTTCGGTGTCAGCATCTCAACCACTGCGGCGGTTGCGAACTATATCCGCGATCAGCAGCGGCACCATCGCAAAATGAGCTTCGAAGACGAATACCGGCAGATTCTACGCAGGCATGGGGCGGCAGCGGATGATCGGAAATGACTTTGGCTAAAAAGCAAAGAGCGCCCAAACCAGGGCGCCCTTGCCTTGATTGTTTCCAGAGGCTATTTCTTTTCGTCGTCCTCGCCCTTTTCGCTGGCCGCGGCTGCGGACGCCTGCTCTTCTTCCATCTGCTTTTTGAGTTTTTCCGTGCGCTTGGCCCGGGTTTCGGCGCGTTTGCTGCGCTTGGCGTCGATGAATTTTTCGCTGCCCAGAAGTTCGATCAAGCAGGTGGCAGCGCCATCACCCGCGCGGTATCCCTTGTGGATGATGCGCAGATAGCCGCCCTGGCGGTCGCCAAAGCGCGGCGCCACGGTGTCAAACAGCCGGTCGACCGAGGCGCGGGTAATGAGGTAAGCGCCGGCCAGCCGGCGGGCAGCCAGATCTCCACGTTTACCCAGGGTGATCATCTTTTCCACATGCGGACGCATGGCCTTGGCCTTGGCCGGTGTGGTCTCGATACGCTCTTCCAGAATGAGCGAGGTCACCAGGTTGCGCAGCAGTGCGCGGCGGTGACTGGTGTTACGTCCGAGTTTCTTCGTTGCTCTTTGATGGCGCATGGATATGTCCTTGGAACTGGCTTTTAGCTGCTGGCGGAACGCAATTAGCAATTAGCAATTAGCAATTAGCAATTAGCAATTAGCAATTAGCAATTAGCAATTAGCAATTAGCAATTAGCAATTAGCAATTAGCAATTAGCAATTAGCAATTAGCAATTAGC
>Ga0210403_10004633_pt1 | contig 11797 bp, 11 predicted proteins | sample IncBWC19MmetaG_FD_150863 | JGI IMG/M metagenome (GOLD analysis project Ga0210403, IMG submission 150863) | Forest soil microbial communities from Barre Woods Harvard Forest LTER site, Petersham, Massachusetts, United States - Inc-BW-C-19-M | ecosystem: Environmental > Terrestrial > Soil >... | reverse complement strand
CCAGTGATCTGAAGCAGCTTACCCCCTGGCTGCCTCCCCTCGGGACACCCGGGTTAGCGCTAGCCCGCCCCCCAGAATTGTCGAAGCCGGCCTCAATCCCTTCTTTGCCCAGTGCCAAGCTGGGCAGAAAGGCTCCTCACGGAAATATTTCGTTTTGTAAGCGACTTTCCAGGGTCCTCTGGGTTAGGGTCGCACAACTGTGGGTGATGCCCGGGTGTGTCCAGTGGGGAGCTTTCGGGCGTTTCTCCCGGTGAAAACGGCTGGCTCGCCTGGCCGTGGAGAGAAGACAGAGAACCACAACCTGGAGGTTCATCATGAAACGACTCATCGGCGGTTTGGTGGGTGCGATGGCGCTACTGGTGTCGGCAGGGGGGATCCGTGCTCAGGATCAACTCGTTCCGGCCGGTACGCTGCTGCAATGTACCTTGAACGAGCCGAATTTTTCTTCGGCCACAGCTGCAATTGGCGATCCGGTGCTGTGCCACTTAAGAACCATGCAGGAGTTCGGCAGGCCGCTCTTTCCGAGGGGCAGCATGCTTGGCGGACACCTTGAAGCGGACAAGGAACCGGGACACTTCGTCGGGAAAGGCTACATGAGGATCACCTTTGACCGCATCATCCTGCCGAGCGGCGATCTGCCCGTCCCGGCTAAAGTGATCATGGCGCGCGGCTACAAGGTGGACAAGGATGGCGACATCGACGGCAAGGGCCACGCCAAACGCGACGTAGTCGAGTGGATGTTTCCCCCGCTCTGGCCCTGGAAAGTGATCAGCCTGCCGTTCCGTGGTCCGCGGCCGACGTTGAAGGGCGAAGAGCCGCTTCAGCTGCGCCTGATGGACGACATCGTCCTGCCGCAGAGCCTGCTGCATCCTGACCGGCCGCCGTATGCCTCTGGGCGCCAAAGCTCCTACAACGTAACGCCGCAGGCAAACGCGATGCAGCCAGCCGTGCAGAAATCTGGGACCGTTGCGGCGGCAAACCCTGCGCCGCTGCAAATCCTCGCGCCGCAGCCCGGCGAAACGAAAACGTTTGAACGCATCACCATTCTGGCCCTCAAGTCCAGCGAGACCTACGAAATCACCAAGTATCAAAGAGACGGCGACTTGTTGATGTTCCAGGACGCGCAAGGCCGCAAAGGCGGCGTGGACGTCAGCGAAGTCGACTGGCGCAAAACGTCCGAAATGACGACGGCCGCGCGGTCTGCCGACAAACTGCAGCTTTCGCGCCAGACGAATTGATCGGCCAACCTGAGGAAGTTTAGAAGAGGAAGTTTAGAGCTTTTCGCCCCCAGCTGTTGCGTTGCGCGGCAGCCGTTGGGGGTGTGTAAAGCTCCTACTGAGCTACGTCCAAGCAATGCCTCCTGTGTTCCACCACGGTCTAACACTATTCCTCGACCGCACAGGCAAAGCCTACCCCTTCAACCAGAGTTGGAAATTTTCATCGCCCGGGAATTGAACCTTGACAGTTTTGGTGCTTTACATGGGATCATTCCTATGTGGGTACGAACACCAAACGCGATAAAGAGCGCGAAAATGCATATCGCATCGCCGGACTAATCTGCGAAGAATTGGAAAAGCTGTCTGAAAAGGAACAAAAAGCCAGGCTCAAAGCCATCCAGAACATTAGGGTTGTCGATCGCAGAGGTAGTCCCAGGCGCGTTTCCACTCAGCCGAGTTTTCATTGACGTCCCCGAAACGTAGCGCCTCGGCGTAAGCACGCGCATCGTTCCGCTTCTTAGCTCTTAGCAACATCTCCCCGATTATCTTCTAGCGTCGCCGAAATTCTCAGCCGCCTTTGTCTCCGCTTAGGCCGCCTTTCACACACCCAACCGATCAGTAGACGGCAGAAAACTTCCCGTTTGTCCCCTGGTTCCCTCGTTCCCCGGCATAACCTCAATACGCCATGCGAGTAATAACCTGCCAGAACCTAATCAAGGTCAGAGCTACCAGCAACAGCAACCCGATCAGGAGGTGAAGGTCCAAAAAAACCTTAATTGCATTCTGTCGGAATTTATTCCAGCGGCGCATTGGCATAATCCTTTCCCGCATGAAGTTGTTCGCCCCCTCCGAAGGCAAACAGGCGGCCCGGGACCATCGCCGGACTCGCACTCAGGAACCTGCCGCGCCGAAGATTACTTCGCAGCAGCCATGCTCGGATCGCGGCCGCCTTCACGCCCGAAGTCGTTGCTATTTGATGAACCGTGAGTAATCGCGTCATATCTTTTGCCTTCCAGCGCAATGGTAGGGAACCGCCTGGTGATGTAGCAAGAGAAAACAGGCAACTAATACCTCGCGGATATTTAGTTGCTGTGGCTATCAGTAGGCAGGCTTTTCAGCATTTTCGCAAAGGGCCAAGCCGCGCTTCGGGCCAATTTGTTTCAGGTACTTGTTTCTTTCCACGCCGATACGCTTCTCTCGCAGCCGACAAGTCGTGAGCGTGCAACGCCGCGTCAAGGAGACGGAATCCGTGTCTGTCGTTCAGCAACCTTGCGACTCGTGGATCGGTCCAACTCTCGTAGCTCTCGCATCTAAACAAGACGCAGTCCAGGTAAAAATCCCAACAAAAGCGAGACAGAAGCGCGCTTGCGCTTGGTGGCTTCCAAGGTTTTTGTACAGATTCTTTGAGGCTCTTACCCGAAGCTAGCTCAGCGAGCAGGTCTATGAGCCGCCGCTTATTCTGCGCGCTCGCCACAACGCCGGGCTTTTTCCCTCTTCGTTCGAGCGCACTCCGAATCTTTCGGAGAGCCTCTTTGTCTTCCCATCCCTTAATTCGCTCAATACCGGACAGGACGACACGAAGAACCTCTTCGCGTGCCGGATCTGGCAGGTCTTCCTCGCTGGCGGCAGTCAGTACGTAAACATGGCTGAGATCGGGAAGCATCCTTCTACTCGAGTAGGTTTCGAGAGTTCCGCGCAGCCCTTCTACACCCTTCACGGTGAAGAAGCGATGTCTTATCCAGGGCGAACCAAACTCCTCTACGGCGAACACGCCGCGATTCGGCAGTTTGTCCCACGGGACAGTTCCATCCAAATTGAGGAAGAATGCCTCGTACTTCTGTAATGCTTTGGCCCTCGACATCGCCACCTCCCGCGTGAAATTCGGGCAAATCGGTAATAGTCCTCTGTCTCCCCTATTTCCATGACATCGACGACGCCGTATAATCAACCAAAATAATGTCGAAACGTAAACGTGTGCGGAGACCGAAGGGCGAGCTCCAGCGGGAGTTTCGCGAACAGCTGCAACTATTAGCGCTATCGTGTAAAGCATACGATAGCGGGCTGGAAGCCGCTGGTAAACATATTGCCCTAAGCATCCGAGTTTTGGTTCATCAGCATGGTCAATCTCGCTCTCTACTACATCAGCTCAATCTAAGTTCCATCCGTTTTATGGATTCAGCTGGCCCGTTAAACCCAAACAACATCCTTACTGATTGCATGCTCACCATCATCCAAGTCTCGCCCTTAGGCGGTCGCTACCTACCGCTAATCGCCGGAGGCGATCTTCCGAGGCCTATGCGCACCATCTCGTTCGTTAACTGGTGGAACAATCCGGTCGTGAAGGATATGAATAGACATACACTCTGCCGTCGCGAGCTTATTCTAAACGTAGCCGATACGGACGGCGGGGCCCACGTAGACCCGGAGCTCGATGAAGCATACATGGCGATCTCGCGTGAAAATTCCCTCGGCTGGGAGTTCAGGAAGGGCGATATTGTGAGAGCGCTTGCCGGGCGACCTGAGCTCGCTTGCATGCGACAAATGGCTCACGAAGTCTTTAGCACGATCAACTCGTTCGTACCAGAATTTAGCGCGGATGCGTTCCCCGTCATCCCACCACCCCTCGGTCCACCACCGGATCTTTCGACCTAATCAAGCCGAGCGGGTGGCCGCGCCTTAATTCGGGAAAAGGCGTTTGGGTGGCCATCCTTGCGGGGTTTGCAAGGGTGAGTCTTCCTCTTGTCCCTTTTCTAATTTTTATTTTCTAGTTGGGCAGGCTGTTAGCGGTGGGTGTCGGCGTGCCGCAGGTGCCGGTTTAGCATTTCGGTTTTTGATCCGGATCGACCAACCGCTCTCACATTCAAATGCTGTCCGGATGTACTGCTGCGAGACCTTTGAAACGGCTGAAATCTGTTACGTTCATGGTGAGTATGTGGTTGACAGCGTGCACGTACCTTGCCGCCGCTAAACGCGCGTCGTGCACTTGAACTCCCGACACGCCATACTGCATAACAATTCGCCTCCACTCCCGGTAAACGGCCGCGCTGTCCGGCAATAAACTCATTCCGGATTCGATGGCCTGCACTTCGCGTTCGGCTTCGGCGGCGGTAAGCCCAAGCCCATCGCGGGCCACGGGTCGCGTCATTGCGTTCCATAACTCCGCGATATTCTGATGCGTGTAGTGCAGCGTTGAACCCTGGCCCGCTAGTCGGGCAAGAGCCGTGTCCACTATTTTGTGCTGAGGGTCGGAGCGTCGCGTGATGCGAAGGAGAATGTTCGTATCGACGAGACACGAAGCAATCGCCATCTAGTTGTGGTCCTGATAGATCCAGTCGCGCGTGATGCTTTCCGGGAGCGGCGGAATCTTGTCGGAAAACTGCGCCAGCGAGTCCAGCCATGCGCGAATCTCTTCCGGAGTGCGCAACGGCGAAGCACCGACGTGCTGCGGCCCCAGCTGTTGTGCAAGAAGCTCAGCGACATAGTCTTCAACCCGCAAACCGCGCGATTTGGCTCGGGCAGCCAGCTCATCTGGAATTTTGACCGTTACTTCCATAAAAAAAATATTAACACGAATCGGCGCCACTTGGTGCTCAAGGTGCCGCTTTACCACCAATTCTGCGGCAAAAACTCACCACTCTCCGATCCTTACTCGCGGGCGCCCCAGACGCCGATTTTGCGTTTGGGCTTTCTGGCCTTTCCACCCGGGCGCGCATGGTTCTTCCCCTTTAGGCAAGAATTCAGTGCTCGCAAACGGAAATCCTGTCAAAAAACATAGCGAGGATGAACGGTGTATAATCATCACATGGCCAAAGATGTGATCCACATCTCGGAGTCGGAAGCGGCGAGCGACTTTGCTGCGCTGATGGCGCGCGTGCGAGCGGGCGCGGAGATTGTCATCAAAAATGGCGAGCGGCCCGTAGCTGTCCTTCATGCCGCTGAGCCGGTGCGTCGCACCATCTCGGAGTGCATTGCGTTGGCAAGAGCGCACGAAGAAGAAACCGGCAAAGCCCCGGTCCTCGACCCAGACTTCGCGGAAGACGTTGAAGAAATTCTCACACACCGCAAGCCGTGGAACCCGCCAGCGTGGGAATAGTCCTCGACTCAAGCGTCATTATAGCTGCCGAATGCCGAACGCAGAGCCATACTGTTCGGGAAATCCTGGAACAAGTGAAGGCGGTACAGGGCGAGGTCGAAATTGGTGTGTCGGTCGTGACCATCGCTGAGCTCGTGCATGGAGCCTATCGCACCAAGACGCAAATGCAACAGCTACGTCGGCTGGAATTCATAGAGCGGCTATCGAGCGACGTTCCGGTACATCCGGTGACGATTGACATCGCGCGGCTCGCAGGACGCATAGAGGGCCAGCAGGAAGCGATAGGCGTCCAGTTTGCTTTTGAGGATTTGTTGATTGGTGCGACGGCGTTGCATCTCGGCTACGAAGTTGGGACGCTGAACCTCAGCGATTTCCAGAGAATCCCAGGTCTTTCCGTGATTCAGCTCTGAACGATTGGATCGAAACGCAAGACGTTGCGCGGGATCATCCAGGATATGAAGATCAGCGTCGAAGAATTCGCCATCCTGCTATAGCTCACTCTGCTTCGTGTCCTACTGCGGCTTTGGAAGCTGCAGGATCATGCCGCTGCCTTGGCCTGCTTCTACCGTCGGCAGGCGGCCATCCCATTTGTCGATCAGCGCGCGGCTGTTTTCGATGCGGCGTAATTCGAGGAGCTGTGGCGTCAGAGAGTTTTGCCGGATGCGGTTGGCATCGGCTTCGCCTTGCGCGCGCGTCACCAGCGACTTGGCGTCGCCTTCGGCTTCGGCAATTTTCTTGGCGGCTTCGGCTTGCGTCGTCTGCAGTTCGTTTCTAGCTTGTTCTGCCTTTTGAATGGCCTGGGCTTTCGACGTGATCGCCGTTGCAATTACGCTCGGCACGCGCGGCGCTCCAATGAAGCCGAACTGCTGCACGCTTACACCGACCGGCGTCATTTTCTCCTCGATCTTCATCTGCACTTTGTGCAGAAACTCCGCCTTTTTCTCTCCGTAAATGTCCTCCACAGTGTACGTGGACGCCACTTCGTTCAGCGAGTTACGCACCACGTCTCGCAGAATTCCGTGCGTAAACGTATCCATGTCCGAGACGCGGTATTTTACGTAGAAGTCCGGCACTTTCGTCGGCTCGATGGCGTACGACAGTGAAACGTCGACGAAAATTTCCATGCCTTCCTTCGAGTTGAAGCCCATCTCTTCATTGATGGGATGCCCTTCATTCACGTCTTTCGTCCATTTCACCGTTTGCACGAACGTCGGGAATTCAATGATTTGCGTGCTTAGCGGCGAATACACAACCCAGCCCGTGCGCACCGGTATCTCGGATGCGCCGCGCTGGTTTCCGGCCAAATTGATCTGCACACCGACATGTCCCGGCTCGATGCGTGTGACGCGAATCAGAAACAGCCCCAACAGGAACAAAACAAGCAGCGCTCCAATAGCAATTACACCTAGCTTCAAAAACGGGGCGGCGCGCTTCATCTCGAACTCGGCGTCGTTCCGGCCGCCTTTATTGAACATATCCATACAATTGCTCCCTCCGCGAGAGACCAGATTTGCTCTTCGCTATGTAGCTTGAGCTTGTCACTCACCACGTTAGGAAGTCATGATGCTCTAACTCGCAGATAATAGGTAGCTTTAGCGACGCTCGCCAGGGGAAAGGTGCACGAGGTCGATCAGAGACGGCCTGTAACGTTATGAAAGCAAGCCTTTTGTTTTCAACATCTTTATTTTCTGTTGATTACGCGCTCGTATTTAACCGACTGGTTAAATACGAGCCTCATTTTCCGCCTTGACAGCCGGTTCTCTATAGGTAGAATGGATACCGGTAGCCAAGCTAGGTGTCAACCATGCCCACGGAAAAAAACGATCTGCATCGCGGTACGCTCGACATGCTCATCCTCAAGATTGTAGCCGCTGGTCCTCTCCATGGCTACGCCATCGCGCAGCGCCTCCAGCAAATCTCGAAAGACTATTTTCAAGTGCCGCAAGGTTCGCTTTATCCCGCGCTACATCGTCTTGAGGAGCGCGGATGGGTGGACGCAGAGTGGAAAGACACCAGCACCGGCCGCGAAGCCAAATTCTACAAGCTGACTGCCAAAGGCAAAAAGCAGCTTGAAGTGGAAGTCCTCGGTTGGGAACGCCTTTCCGACGCAGTCTCCCTGATTCTTCGCACCGCCGACTGAGGAAAGTTCATGCGCTGGCTAAGCCGCCTCGGCAAAAAACCACTCGTCGAGAAACGGTTCGACTCCGAGCTGCAATTCCACCTTGAGCAGCAAATCGCGGATTACATCGCGTCCGGTATGCCGGCCGAAGAAGCCCGCCGCCGCGCCAACCTGGAATTCGGCGGCGTCGAGCGTTTCAAAGAGGAGTGCCGCGAAACGCGCTGGGAAAATCAATTCGACATTTTCATCCGCGATTTTCGTTTTGCTCTGCGCGGCCTGATAAAAGACCGCCGCTTCGCTTTCGTCTCCATTTTTGCACTCGCTCTTGCCATCGGTGCGTCCACGGCAATGATTAGCGTGGTGGAAAATGCTCTCTTCGAGCCATTTCCTTACAAAGATCAGCGAAAACTCGTGGTTGTCCACATCCGCGATCTGGATGAGAAGGATAATTCTCGAAGCTTCTTCACCATGCCGGAAATCGAAGAAATCCGGAAGCAGAACACTGTTTTTGAAGGCACCGCGAGCAACCAGCAGGATGACGTGGTGCAGATGGGCACCGAGGCAAGCCTCCGTTTAGACGGCAACTTCGTAACGCCTGGCAGCTTCGATTTTCTTGGTGTTCCCGCGCTTCTTGGCCGTGCGCTCGAAGATGCGGATTACCAGCCCGGCGCGACTCCTGTATTTGTTCTGCGATATAAGGCGTGGCAGGGCAAGTTCCATTCCGATCCATCCGCGATTGGAAAGACTTTTACGATAAACGGTGTGGCGCGAACTCTTGCTGGCGTTATGCCTCCGCGCTTCGCATGGGGCGGCGCGGATCTTTGGATACCGTGCAGCTACGAAGCCGCGCAAACTCTCACAAGCGGCCAATTCGACAAATATTGGGGCTTTGTGGCGAGGCTGAAACCCGGGGTTTCGGAGAACGAGGCGTCCGCCGAGATGGGTCTGATCGCCAAGAGGCTCGCAACGCTCAACCCCAAAGATTATCCGAGACATTTTGACACCAGCGTGGAAAACTTTGGCCACGCCGTGGTCCCACAGGAGTTTCGCAACAGCCTTTACCTTTTTCTCGTGGCTGTCTCACTTCTCCTGCTCATCGGCTGCGGCAATGTCGCTAATCTCTTGCTGGCGCGGGCAACGACCCGCAACAAGGAATTTGCCGTTCGCGCGGCGTTGGGCGCCAGCCGCCACCGGCTCATACGGCAGCTTCTTGTCGAGAGCCTGTTACTCGCTCTCGGCGGAGCTTTTCTGGGCGTTCTTTTTGCCTGGGCAGGAGTCCGAGTTCTCTCCACTTCGATGCCCAACAGCACCATCGCGTCCGAGACCGTCATTGAAATGAACCCAACAGTTCTGGTCTTCGCTCTCGTTATGGGCGTGGGCACGATTTTCATCTTCGGCCTTGTGCCGGCGTTGCGAGCATCGCGTTGCGACCTGCAGGATTCTCTGCGAGACACGGGAAAGGGCCTGAGCGGGACAGGCAGCAACGCCCGTTTGCGAAATTCTGTGATTGTCCTGGAAGTGGCTCTTTCGCTTACGCTGCTCTTCACCGCGGGGCTCTTCATTCGCAGCTTTCTGGCGTTGTCGCATGTGCCTCTCGATTTCAGCATCGACCATGTGCTGACTGCCCGCATTCCGCTGCCGCCCAACCGTTACAAAACTCCGGCCCAGATCACCGCCTTCTACCAACCTCTGCTTCAGCGCCTCAGTTCGCTGCCGGGCGTTACCGCGGCCGCCACCGCAAGCACTTATCCGCCTTATGATTGCTGCCCGGCCGAAATTGAAATTGCGGGGAAGTCACGCGAGCAGAAGCGGACCGCGACGCTGGAACTCAGCAGCGAAAACTATTTTCAGGTTTTGCGCATTCCTTTTCTCGAGGGCCGCACTTTTCTCGCCGAGGAAGTCAACGGCGCCCGAAGAGTGGCCGTCATCAATGAGACTTTTCGCTCGCGCTACTTCAAGAACGAAAATCCCATCGGGCAACGAGTGCACCTATTGCTGATGGAGACCTTTGACGATCCACTTCCGAACGCGTGGTTTGAGGTTGTGGGAGTGGTTGCCGATGCAAAGAATCACGGATTAGAAAATCCAAACGATCCAGAAGTCTGGTTCCCCTACACAGTGTATCCGCGCCCTGCGTGGGCCCTGCTCGTCAAAACGGTCGGAGAGCCCACGAACATGATCGAAACGGTAGGAAAGGAGGTTTGGGCAAGCGATTCAGGTGTCGCCTTGGCCGATCCGGAGTCGCTAGAGCACGTCCGCGACGTCAGCATGCTGGCCCAGCCGCGCTTTGGGCTTTGGTTAGTCACGGTTTTTTCCGCAATCGGTTTAATTTTGGTCACCATCGGAGTCTATAGTGTGATGGCGTATTCAACCTCTCGGCAAACACACGAATTCGGCATTCGCATGGCATTAGGAGCCGAAGCGGGCGACGTATTGAAAATGGTCCTGCGAAAGGGAACGATGCTCCTGCTGGGAGGCATCGGCATTGGCCTCGCCGTGAGCTTTGCTGTTGGTCGAACTGTGGTCGCTCAACTCTGGGGCGTCTCGGCTTTTGACCCGCTGACCCTCGCGGCCGTCGTCATGCTACTCCTCAGCGTTGGTCTGGCGGCATGCTGGATTCCCGCCCGACGGGCTACGCGGGTCGATCCCGTGACGGCGCTCCGCTATGAATGACCGAAAGATGAAAATCCGAAATGGAGCGGGTCGGTGAAAACAGTGGAGTTCGGTGGCAATCTCGGATTCGTTCATTCGATGGCTGGTGATTAGGACAATGGGTATGCGGATGCGCTGGCTACGCCGCCTCGGCAAAAAACCACTCGTCGAAAAACGGCTCGACTCCGAGCTGCAATTCCACCTCGAACAGCAAATTGCCGACTACACTGCGTCCGGCATGTCACCCGACGAAGCCCGTCGCCGCGCCAACCTCGAATTCGGCGGCGTCGAACGCTTTAAAGAAGAGTGCCGCGAAACGCGCTGGGAAAACCGGCTCGAGCTTTTGCTGCACGACTTGCAATTTGCGTTGCGTGGCCTGCGCAAGAATCCGCGTTTCACGCTTGCCGCCGTTCTCGCTCTGGCGCTCGGCATTGGCGCTTCGACGGCGATCTTCAGCGTCATCTATAACGCGCTGGTCGCTCCGTTTCCTTACAAAGATCAAGGCCGTCTCGTCACTCTCCGCGTGCACGACCTCGATCAGCGCGGCGATGGCGAAGGTGATTTTCGCGGCCTCATGAGCTATCCCGAGTTGAAGGATTATCTGGATCAGAACCACGTCTTCGATGCGCTCATCGCGAATTGCGAGATCGATGTGGTCTACGATTCGGGCGATAACAACAACTACCTCTCCGCAAATTACGTAACGCCGGGAACGTTTGAACTCTACGGTGTGGTTCCGCTTCTGGGGCGCGGCCTCGAACCCGCCGACTACCAGCCCGGAGCGACGCCCGTCTTCGTTCTGCGCCACTCGACGTGGATCAACCAGTTCGGCGCTGATCCTGGTGTTATCGGAAAGACGTTTCAGCTGAACGGCGTCGGACGAACGCTCGTCGGGGTAATGCCGCCGCGTTTTGCGTGGGGAGGCGCGAATCTGTGGATGCCGCGCGATCCTGCCATCACCAACGTGATGCGCGGAACGTTTCCTCAATATTGGGGCGTGGTCGCCCATCTCAAGCCCGGAGTCACCCTTCAGGAAGCGGAGGCTGACCTCAATATCATCGGCGCGCGCATCGCGCCCAACTATCGCGAAGACTACCCGACGCACTTCCATGTAGGTGTCGAATCGTTCGTGCATGCCGTGGTCGGGCGGGGATTTCGCAGAACGCTTTTTGTTTTATTTGCCGCGGTCGGACTTCTCTTGTTGATCGGCTGCGCCAATGTAGCAAGCCTTCTGCTCGCGCGCGCCACTACGCGGGGCAGGGAATTCGCCGTTCGCGCAGCGCTAGGCGCAAGCCGGGCACGTCTGGTGCGCCAGCTTCTTTTGGAGAGCTTGCTGCTCGCTTTGGGCGGAGCCATCGTCGGTGTTCTCTTTGCGTGGGCCGGCATCCTCGGATTGTCGAACTCCATGCCGCCCTTTACGATTCCTTCCGAAACCGTCATTGAAATGAACGGCTGGGTGCTTCTCTTCGGCATCGTGCTGGCGTTTGCCACCGTCGTGATCTTCGGCCTTTTCCCCGCGCTTCAAGCGTCGCGCGTCGATGTTCAGGATGCGCTGCGAGGCGCGGGCAAGGGCATCGGCGGCACGGCTGCGAAATCCCGTTTGCGCAATGCGGTGATCGTTCTGGAAGTCGCGTTATCCATCATTCTTCTTTTCACCGCCGGGCTTTTCATGCGCAGCTTCGTGGCGATTCAAAATGTTACGCTTGGCTGGCAGCC
>Ga0210403_10004631_pt1 | contig 11799 bp, 6 predicted proteins | sample IncBWC19MmetaG_FD_150863 | JGI IMG/M metagenome (GOLD analysis project Ga0210403, IMG submission 150863) | Forest soil microbial communities from Barre Woods Harvard Forest LTER site, Petersham, Massachusetts, United States - Inc-BW-C-19-M | ecosystem: Environmental > Terrestrial > Soil >... | reverse complement strand
ACTGGCCATTGAACGCATCAGCCGATTCCTGGGCAGCCCGGCCTACTTTGCATTCGCCGTCGCATTCATCGCGCTGTGGATGGCCGTCAATCTCTGGGGCATGCGTCAGGGTTGGCGCCATGTGGATGCGCCGCCCTTCTTTTGGCTGCAAGGTTGGGTCAGCTCCAACGCCCTGCTGCTCACCGTCGCGGTGCTCATCCGCCAAAATCGCATGGCGCAAGTCGCCGAGCATCGTGCGCATCTTGATCTGCAAATCAACCTATTGACGGAACAGAAGGTCACGAAGATCCTGCAAATCATCGATGAACTACGGCGCGACCTCACCGCACTGCACGGCCACCCCGATGCCGTGCGCGGCCGCCACGATGCCGAAGTGACGGAAATGACCAGGCCGGCGGACGCCCATGCACTGATGCATGCCATCAAGGAAAAACAGGGCGATCGCTAACCAGCAGCGCGAAAGCCCGTTAGTCGTACAGATGGCGTCGAGTCAACGGCAGGTCGGGGACGCCGGCTGCCCGTTTATTCGCCAACACCTGATAGATGCCGATCTCTCCGGACTCGAATTGCAGCGCACAGGCCGCCATGTAAAGCCGCCATACGCGATAAGTCGCCTCATTGACGTGACATAGCGCGCGTGATCGATTGCGCTCCAGCCCGGCCACCCAGTGCCTCAGGGTCATCGCATAGTGCGCCCGCAGCCCCTCGACATCGGCGATTTCGAACTTCGAGCGCTCCATGACGCGCTCTATGTTGCTGATGGTGTCGAGCTGTCCGTCCGGAAACACATAGCGATTGATGAATTCGGTGGAAACGGACGACTCCCACCCTTCCGAGTCGTGCGTAATTCCGTGATTGAGGAACAGGCCGTGGGGTTTGAGCAGACGATGCACCGTCGAAAAATACGTCGGAAGGTTTTTGAGTCCGACATGCTCAAACATGCCCACGCTGGCGATCTTGTCGTACACCGACTCTCCGGGCAAGTCCCGGTAATCCAACAATTCTACGCGCACCCTGTCGGTCAGGCCTGCCTGTTCGATTCGCTCCTGCGCCACTTTCAATTGTTGGGGGCTCAACGTGACGCCATGGGCGCGCACGCCATGGTGTTTCGCCGCATAAATCACCAGCGCGCCCCAGCCGCAACCGATATCGAGGAATTTATCTTCCGGCTTGAGTAATAACTTGCGGCATATGTGCTCGAGCTTTGCCTGTTGAGCGGCATCCAAGTCAACGTCCGGGGTCTCGAAATACGCGCAGGAATAAACCATGGCCCGATCCAGCCACAGCGCGTAAAACTCGTTCGAGACGTCGTAGTGGAAATGAATCGCCTCGCGATTCTCCGCCTTCGAGTGCGCCTTGATCCTGGGCGCATGTGACGGGGCAAACAGCGCCTCGGTGTGACGTGCAGCCGCATTCATCATCCTCAAATGCAGCGCCTTGAAGGCGGCCAGAAGCTTCTCCCCGACGGGCATCTGCAGCACATCGAGATGATCCTTGATGCTCAGCGCCGCAAAGAAATCCCCTTCGATATCCAAGTCGCCCCTGAAATAGGCATCGGCGAGCGCGAGCGGGTCGCGTCCCAGCACGGCCGACCAGACGGCCTCAGGACTGCGGAACACCAGGGTAAAGGGTGAATCCGCGCCGCCGGCGGCATTCGCGCCCACGCGAAAGCTCGTGCCGTTCCACAGGCGCAAATTGATACTGTCGGGATAACGGCGAAACAGCCGCGTCAATAATTCGCGAGCCTGATCGCCGCCTCGGAATCGCGCCAGGGCGCTCTCTGGGCTGGGTGCGGTGGATGCTTGCCCGGGCGCGGGCGATCTTTTGCCCAGCGCGGACTCAGCGTGCAATTGATTAGTCATACAGACACTCCCTCACGTGTGTATACGAAGCCAAGCAATATGCGTACCACCGCGAAATTATCCCGAAAATCAAAGACTTTTCGGGGATTTCGCGATGAATTTCTTACATAGTCATTCCGGTTTTCCCAAGACTTTCAGCAGACCGCACGGCTTTTCCTACCTGCCATTTCCATTCTTGGTGCGATCGATAAACGAGGCTACGTTGGCATGCAGCGCCTTCAGATCCGGCTCATGGGCATACACCATATGCCCAGAACTATAGAAATGCATCTCAATATTGGCTTGAAGCGTGCTCTGGATCGGTAGCTGATGCAACTCGTACTCGGCGGCGAAATAGGGGGTGGCCAAATCGTAGTATCCGCCGTTCAATTGCACCTTAAGATTGGGATTTTGCTTCATGGCAACCGCCAGATCCGGCATGACGTTCACGGGACCGGGTATCTTGGTCGGCGACCCCGGCGGCTGGTGCAGAAAATCCCAGGATTTGCTCACGTCATTCTCCGCCTTGTAGATCTTTTTGGCGCCGAATTTGAGCGTAGTCCTGACGTAATCATTGAACGCTGAAACGTAGGCCGAGGAAATGGCCGCCGATTGCGGATCGTAATCGGCCTCTTTGCTCATCGGATCGATCGTAGGGCCCGCAAACCGCGTGTCCAACCGGCCCGTGGTGATTTCGGCACCCAATAAGGTTTTTTCGAATTCTCCGCCGTTTACCCGCAGATTGGCCCGCTCCACGTACTCCGCGGGCAGACCGGTATAGTCGTGCAGCTTCGCCGCCATCTGCGACTTGCGCTCCGCGCTCAAGGTCGAGCCGGCCGCAAGCGCCGGCAGATATTCGGACATCGCAAAGGTTTCCACCTCACGCAGGAGCGGTTCCAGAACCGCAGGCTGATTTTGCAGCTTGTGGTGATACCACGCCGTCGCCGTGTAAGTGGGCAACGCCAGCGCATAAGGCAAATCCATGCCCGGATTGAACTGCGGCCCGTCGACGCTGTTATCGAAGTTCAAAATTTGCGATAAAAGAATCACGCCGTTCAAGTCAATGACTTTTCGCTCTCGAGAATGTTTGCCAGGGCCGCCGAACGCGTCGTTCCATAGCTTTCCCCGAACAGATACTTCGGTGAGTTCCACCGATTGTGCCGCGAGAGGAATGCCACGATGAAGTTGGCAAAGGCGTGGGCATCTTGGTCGACGCCATAGAATGCTTTTTCCTTGTCCGCCCCGCGCAAATGGCCAAATCCCGTACCCGGCGCATCGATGAACACCAAATCGCTGGCATCCAGCAACGTGTACTCATTGTCTACGACACGATAAGGTGCCGCCGGACTGTGCGTGTCATCCGCCGTCACCACCCGCTTCGGACCGAAGGCGCCCATGTGCAGCCACACGGTCGATGAACCGGGGCCACCGTTATAAATGAAGGTGATGGCGCGGTGGCCATCCTCTTTGTCTCCACGGAAATAAGCCACATACGACATGCCCACTTCCGGTGGCTGCGGCGGCGGCGGTCCGCTCTTGTCTTCGCGCGGCGGCGGAGGATCATCGTCCAAGGGATCCTTGACATGCACCACCAAAATGCCGGCCTCGGCCTGATAGCTGAAAGAGCGGCCGCCGATCGCCACCGAGCCTGAACTCATTTGTTGCTCATCCTTCAGATAGCGCGGCGATTCAGTAGGCTCAGGCACCAGCGCTATCTTGGTGTCCGGAGCGTCGCCGGGAGTCCGCTCGGCTGCGGGCGAAAAGGCTGCGCCGAGGGCGAGACTCAATAAAGAGGTGCACATCAATCCGCGGATATTCAAATCCATGCTTTTACGGTCTCCGGGGGCTTAAGTCTTTATTGTAAGGGCAAGCGCTGTTTAATATTCAAATTGATAGCGCAGGCCGACGCTGCTGCCCGGATCATTGTCAGGCGTCGTGCCTTGAACCGACGCGGCTCCGTTACCCAATCGGGTTTGCAGCTTCAGGTGCTTGGTCAAATCCACATCCGCCTCGACCTGGCTGGTGCCGGTGGTGCTTTGTTTGGCTTCGATATAGACGCGCTTGGAGACGTAGCGCCCGGCCGCGATGCTGGCGCCGGTGTCGGCCCCGGTCGGCGTCGTTGTGGTGCCGGCGCCGACGGTAAGCCGATCCAATCCCAAGCTTCTTTGGATCTTGACCAACGGATTGAGGCCGCCGTCTCCACCCACCCCACTGAACGATGCGAGCGCCGCGCCGACTTGCGCCAGCTGCAACGGCGTGAGCTGTTGAGTGGGCGCGCCGAACAGCAACAGCGCCATGATTTCATCCTGGGGCTTCGCAGGGTTGCTCGTGAATTCAAATTGCGGTGCATCGGCAAGACCCGTGATGTGCATGATGGCGGTCGTATCGCTGACGGTGGCCTGCGCGGTGAAGTCCAGGGTGGGATCGATTTTGCTCTTGAGCCCGGCGCCATTGAAGCTCACGCGTCCCGCGGAGAAGTTCAGTCTGCCGGTGGCGAGTGAAAAGGTGCCGCGCTGCAGATCGAATCCTCCGGTGACGAAGGGCGAGTCCGTGGTCCCGCTGATTTGCAAGTCTCCGCCCATTTCCGCGTCCAGACCCCGCCCTTGCACCAAAATCTCCTGGGGCGCCTGCACCGACACATCCAGACCGATGATCAGCGGCTTTTCGGGCACGACGACGGTCTTTTTTCCCCGCCGGCGAACATCGAGCACCGCGACATTGAGCGGCAGCCCGTTCGGAATGCCTATCAAGGTGCGGTTGAGGTGCACGCTCCCACTCACATCGAGGCGCCCGCGGGCCGTCCCCTTGATGGCAAGATCAGCATTCAGATTCGAGGTGACCAATTTGCTCACGATGGGCTGGGCGTTGCGCGCGGTAATTTTCAGATCAACCGGTATTCCTTTTTGCAGAATCCCCACCGCACCGCTCATCGAGACGGTGCCCGGCGGGGCCGAGGCGGTAAAATTTTTGATTTGCAGCGCTCCTTCGTTGCCGGCAATTTGCGCGGTGATGTCGGTGAGACTGACCCCGCGACCGTAGTCATTGACCTTGCCGTTTTTGAGATCCAGCGTGCCTGCGATCTGCGGCGCCGCCACGCTGCCGGTGACGGTCGCATTGATATCCAGCTGACCCGAGGCGTGCTGGCCGCGAGCTTCGAGAAATGGATTCATCACCCCCACGTCAAGCTTGCCGTTGATCTTCATGTCGACTTCGCCGTCGCTCGCCAGCGGAGCTTCACCGACGGCGCTCAACTGTGATGCGGCGCCGGCGTCCAATCGCGCATCGATGTCGGCCGTGTGTCCGCGCAGGTCGGCCTTGAGCCGGATATTGGCGGGCGGCAAACCCAAAGCGGCGTCATCCGCGGACTGAATCCCCAGCGCGTGGACCGTGATCTCGCCCAACGGCCTGGCAAAACTGCCATGCAAATCCGCATTGCCGTCGATGACGCCGGCCGCCAAAAGATTCGGCAGGAACACGTTGATGAGCGCGGGTTGTACATTGCGCAGCGACGCGTGCAGCTCAAGGGTCGGGGCAATCTGCCCCTGCAGGTCAAATTCAGCCTTCTGTGAGCCAAGCTTGAGAAGATCAACCGACACGCCGCCGGCAAAGCGGATTCGCGCAGGCTCCAGCAAATGAAATTCCTGTCCCCGGTAATTGCCCAGCGCACCGGTGAGCGAGACTTCGCCGGCGTCGAGGTTCAAATTGCCGCTCGTCTCCAGACCGGCGGCGGCGCCTTTCAATTTCGGAATTTTGACGCCGGCGTTGAATGCAAACGCATCCGTAAATCCCTCACCCGAAACATGCGCGCCTCCGGCAACCCCTGCCAGCATCAGGTCTTGTGCATCGATCTGCAGGTGCGCTCGAGTGCGCTGACCATCGGGACGCAGAGCAAGGTTTCCGGCCAGGCTGCCGGCAATTTCCATGCCGAGAAGATGCTGCAAGTCCTGAAGCTGCGCGACAGCCAAGACCAACTGGCCATGCACCTCTGCCTTGTCAGTCGCCAGCATGATATCGCCGTCCATGTGCACGCTGCGCCAATTCGCCCGATGAATGACCGCGTGCAATGCCCGGTCGGCGCGGCGTTCCATCGCAACATCAAGATTCAGCGGCGCTCCGTCCAAAGACCCCTGTGCGATCAGCGTGCCTGCGGGCGTGCGCGGCAGTCCCCGCACCTTCACCTCCGCGGACAGCGTTCCGCTTTGCGAGCCTCTTATCGAGAGCGTGGAACTGAGACTCGCTTCGGCGGCGAGGTCCGTGAGCGGGCCTTCCACCGATCCGGACCCCTTCATCGTACCCTCGAGTGCCGGAGACACAGCACCGAGGTCCGACAATGCCAGATCCCAACGTGCCTTGATGGATCGGGCACTGACGCTGCCGTTGGCGGAAAGCGCGAGCGTGCGGCCGGTAAATTTCAGACTGTCGGCCGCCAATGCAGCGTCCTTGAACGAGCCCGAGAATTCCAGGCTCGCCCGATCCCCGACCGCACGTGCCCAAATTTGCGTGCCAGGAATGAGCGCACCGCTGGCCTCGAGTTTTATTTGCGTTGCGCCGGGATAACCACTCAATCGAGCATTGATGACGGCACTGCCGCGCAGGTCCTGCGCCGCGTAGGCAGCGAAAGGCGTCACATTCGGCAGGCGCAATTCCAAGGTTGCACTCTGTTCACCGGCCGTCACGGCCTGCCCGCGCAGCGCAAACAGTCGATGTGAAGCGGTAACCTCGATGCGCCGTGCAGGATCGTCGAGGCGCACCGATGCATCTATCTTCAACGGGTCATCTTCCAGCAGCCGGGGCTGAGCCCCTGGAATCCTCAAGCCTCGGGCGAGCGCATGCAATTCGGCGTTGCCGAGATTTGCCGCAAGATCGGCGGTCAGCGTCGCCGCCTGCGCATTGCCGGGGACGCGCAGCTGCGTGACTTCGAGATGGCCTGCGGCATTTGGCGACTTCACGTTGCCATGCCAGCGGCCGTTGAGCACGGCGCGCTCCCAGCCCAAGTCCGGCCGCGGCTTCATCGGACCGGATTCGAATGAAAACCCCAGGTCAGCAGACAACCCGCTCAAGTCAAGGCTGCCCTGCGCGTGCCCCGTCAAGTTCCCGGCCTGAATCGAAATCTCGAGTTGTTCCGCGGAGCGCGGTCCGGTCAGATTCACCGCGGCCTGCAGCGCACCCAAGCCGGGTAAGGAGAGAATATTCTCCAGCGGTCCGCCCGCCGGCTCATGCAGCTTGAGCGAACCGTCCATGCGCTTCTCATCGAAGTGCAGGTGCAGCTCATACTCACCGTCCCCATCAATGCGCCGCGCAGCGGCGTCGAACAGCATGTCGTGAAGGGTGCGCAAATGAGCACTGCCGGAAGCCGCCAGCGAAGCCGGCGCTCCCGCAAGTGAAGCTCCCAAGTGCAGCATGTCGAAGGATGCCTGCGCCACATCGATGCGAGGTATCGATGCCTCGCCGCTGCCCGGCGTGGCGGAGCTCTGCGGCAACCGTTCCATATCCACGGCGGCCACGTGCAGCCGTTCGATCTGCAGCCGGCCTTCGAGGTAAGCGAGCGGTGTCCAGTCCAATTCAATTCGCGTTGCCGTCAACCAAACCCCGGCGGCGTCGCGCAACTGCAGCTGCGCGAGAGTCAGATGGCTGGGGAAGGACCCTCCCAAGCCTGACAATTGCACATTCCCACCGGTCAGCCGGGCGATCAGCCTTTCGATTTGAACGCGGCCTGCGGCCGTATTGCCTACGATCAATACGGTCCCGATCAAGAGCATGAGCAGCAGTGCCAGTGCGCCCAGCACCCAAGCCGCCACTTTCAGGAATCGTCGCGTCAAAATGCCTGTCCTAATCCAATGTAGACCTCGAAAGAGTCATCGCCCGGACGACGGTTCACCGGTACGGCGATGTCGAGCCGGATGGGCCCGATGGGCGTGTAGTAGCGTACACCCGCGCCGGTGCCGACACGGACGTCGCTCGGCAGAGGCTTGAGGCTGGCACTGACCTGTCCGGCGTCTACAAATGCGACCGCGCCCCAATTGGCGTAGAACCGCTGGCGAAATTCCAAGCCGCCGGCGGTGATCGCCGTACCGCCCACCGGAATGTCGGTCTGCGGAAACTTCGGTCCCACCAATTGGTAACCGTATCCCCTGATGGTACTCGTGCCTCCCGCGTAGAAGCGCTGATCGGGCGGCAAACTAAGTTCCCCGGCGCCTTGCGCGATGCCGGCCAGCGCGCGGGCCGCCAGCACGCTGCGGCCCGGAGCAATCGGCAAGAGATGGTTCAGATCGAAGTAGCCGGCGACCTTGATCTGGGAAATGAGAAACGTCGCGTTCGGATGCCCGATTGCATATGTCGGCGTCAAGCTCACCGATCCACGGTACCCATGGCGTGGATCATCCAGCGGCGTGGGCAGATCGGTCGAATCGTAGGCTACGGTGAACGGCGATGCGACCAACGTGTAATGGAAGGTCTGCGGAACCCCTACCAGTTGGCCATTCGGCGCCGTCGTGACGGTCGTGACCTGGATTATTTGCTCTTCGGTTATGGACAGCCCGGCGCTCACCCGCCAGACGCCCGACAATTTGCGGCTCAAGGTGAGGCCGGCGGTCTTCGCGGTCTGATCGTAGGCCAGCAGATTCTGTTTGATGGCGCTGAGCGCAAATTCCAGCGATTGATCCCGGTGAAAGAACTCCGGGATGAGATACTTCACGCTGGTGTTGTAACCCACTCCCGTGGTATCGCTGCCGCCGAGGTTGATCACGCTCGCGGCGAAACTCAACTGTTCCGCATTGCCGAATACATTTCGGTCGGTCCAGCTCGCTCCGCCGCTGCCGCCCAGATCGCTCGAGTAGGCGGCGCTCAAGGCTATCGCATGCCGCAGCCGTTCGACGATCCTGAAGGTGACGGGCACGCCGCCGGACTCGTCCGCCTGCGAGCCGATCTGCACGCTGACCTGACCGAACACATTCAAGGCCAGCAAATCGCGGCGCGCGGCTTCGATCGAGGAGGGCTTGTATGAATCGCCGGTGTGCAACTGCAGCCGCTTTCGCAGCAGCGACTCGTGCACCCGTTTCAAACCCTCGATGTGAATTTCTCCGATATTCACTTTGCGCCCGCCGACCACATGAAAGCTCAAATCGAGCACCGGCGCATCGGCCGCCTCGAAGGCAACCGGCGCATCTACCTGTGCGAAAGCGTAGCCCTGCTCCTGCATTGCCGAGAGCAGGCGGGCGCCCCCGGCCAGCACCACCGCTGCCACCGCGGGCTGGCCGGTTTTCAAGCCAAGCGTTTCGCGAGCGTCTATCGTTGCCGGCACCTCTCCATCGATGTCGATTCGGCGCAGGTGATACAGCGTTCCCAGGTTGAAGCTGAGCGCCACCTGCGCGGTGCTGTTCTTCGGCAAGCCGCTGAGCACATCGCCGAGACCAGGATCCGTGAGCAACAAACCGTTGATGTGAGTGATCACTTGGGATTCGTAGTATCCGAAGCTTTCCAGGGCCGTCTTGAGTCGATCCGCATCGCTGCGCGCGCGTGCGATCAAACCAAAGGGACTGACGGGCGCGGAACTGCGCAGCGACAGCAAGTCCGAGGTGGCTTTGAGAGTCTGATCGATGTCGCTGTCGCCCACCGAGGCGAGAGTGACCTTGTATGCCTGCGGATCCGCCGCCCGCGCGGCGAAACACAACAGGAGCCCGCACACAAGAATGAAAGGGAGGACGGTCGATTTCATGCGATCGCTAGGCTAGCAGGTCCAAGCAGTTTCCCCGACGGCCGGCGGTGTCGGCCTGCACCTACAAGAACTACTGACGACGACTCACCGCCGTTGACGGGCAGGGACGGCAGGGACGATACGCAATAGCTACCGGCTGGAGACCGGCAGCCTCGGCAATGGATCCGGCATCTCTGCGGTAAAATAGGCCATCATCGCCAGGACGGCGACCTGCCGGCGAATATTGTCCGGATCTATTTTGTCCAGCGTGTCCGCAGCGCTGTGATGATAATCGAAGTAAGTTCTGGTATCGACGATGGGCGCCAAGCTTGGCACACCGCCGGCATCCAGGAACCTCACATCAGAGCCCCCTGCTTCATCCCGGCGGTCCAAAAGGGTGGCGCCCATCGGCGTCAACGCCTTGACCAGCGGCATGAGCAGGGGTAACGCTTCGGGCGGCACGTGCGCGGAAACGCCCAGCGGTCGCCCTGCGCCGTTGTCGCTTTCGATGGCCGCGATGTGCTTGGCCAGCGCGGCGCTGTTCTCTTTGAAGTAGGCCGCGCCCCCGGCGCTGCCATTTTCCTCGCTCATCCACCCGACGAAGCGAATGGTTCGCCGCGCATGCAAGCCCAATGACTCGAGCAAGTGCACGGCCCCCATGGCTGAGACGACACCCGCGCCATCGTCAATCGCACCTTGCGCCAGATCCCAGGAATCCAAATGGCCCGAGACGATCACGACTTCCGCCGGCCGTTCCCGCCCCGCCCAATCGGCCAGCACATTGTGGCTGTCGGCGTCCGGCAAAGTTTGCGGCAATAGCGTGAGGCGCAAAGTAACCGGACCTTCGGCGGCGAGCCGCGAGATCCACATCGCGTCTTCGGCACTGAGCGCGGCCGTCGGGATTTTCGCGACTTTGGGGTCGTAGTCCATGGCGCCGGTGTGGGGCAGCCGATAGTTGGCTCCGCCCACGGTTCGAACCAGCGCCGCGGTCGCACCCGCGCGAGCCGCCGCGTCGGCGCCGCGGGAGCGATACACCACACCCTGGCCGTAAGCAGATCCCGCCCGCCCGTTCACCGCCAGATCTTCATTGAAGGGCACATCGAACAGCACGATCTTGCCGCGCGCGGAGGCTTCGCGGGCGTGCAATTCATCGAAACTGTGGACGACCAGCACCTTTGCGGAGATGCCCTGGGCAGGGGTGGCGACCGAGCCTCCCAATGTCGTCAAGTGCAGTTGCTGGGTGACGCCGGCGGGTCGACCCGGATAGTCGATGATCTCGGCCCGCTCTTCGCCGCGAATCCAGTGCGGCACTTTCACCGGCTGCAAGGTCACGGTCAAACCGCCGGCCCGTAACGCGGCGGCGATTTGATCCACTGCCGCTTCAGCTTGCCGCGAACCACTCAGCCGGGGACCGATTTTGTCGCAAAGATCCACCAAGCGCCGATACGCCCACTCATCGCTCATACCGGCAGCGCGAATTCGGTCCAGCGCCGCCGCCATGGCCGCATCCGGCGCTGCATCATCGGCCGGCGCCGTATTCATCGCGCTGCACAGGATCAGGACGCTGAACAGCGCCATTCGACAAGCGATCATTGGTATGGGCATCGACGAAGTGTACCGAAGTTTCCCGGGGGCCTGCCGATCGCGCTGCATTGCGCGACGCCCGCGATAGGACAATGAACCATTGAGATTAACTTATTTTAACAATTCGGCCACGCGCACTTAATTGCCGAAAGCACAGCGTTGCGGCATGAAGACTCACCTATCCGCAAGGGTGGCTTGCGGCTGCGCGCTTGCCGCCCTGGCCGCATGCAGCGTGGGCCCTGCCTACAAGCGCCCCGACATCCCTGCACCGGCGCAGTGGCGAGACACACCCGACGATCAGGCGGCCGCGGTATGGCCCAGTGCCGATTGGTGGCATGGTTTCGGCTCGGAAAAACTCGATGAATTGATTGCGCAGGCCCAGCGCAGCAACGACGACCTGGCCGGTGCCATCGCCCGGATTCAAGAAGCCGACGCCCAGGCGCGCATCGCCGGTGCTGCCCTGTTGCCGTCGCTCGATTTTAGTGCCGACGCGACCCGGCAGCGGGCAGTGGCGTCCGGCATTTCGTCCGGTTCCGGCATTGCGTCCGGTTCCGGCATTGCGTCCGGTTCCGGCGGGGCGACATTCAACACATTCACTCCGCAGTTCACGGCCAGCTACGAGCTGGATTTTTGGGGCAAGAATCGCGCCCTGCGCGCCTCCGCGCGCGCCACAGCCATTGA
>Ga0210403_10004630_pt1 | contig 11800 bp, 14 predicted proteins | sample IncBWC19MmetaG_FD_150863 | JGI IMG/M metagenome (GOLD analysis project Ga0210403, IMG submission 150863) | Forest soil microbial communities from Barre Woods Harvard Forest LTER site, Petersham, Massachusetts, United States - Inc-BW-C-19-M | ecosystem: Environmental > Terrestrial > Soil >... | reverse complement strand
AAGCAGCTGTGCGTCCGTGGCCCTCTGTTTTATTCTCTAACGATGGTATATGTCAGGCAGCCAGATTATTACGTCAATACCACGACATAGTCTCGGGTTTTCGACCCACTATCAATGCAGAATGGCGCATAGGTAAAATTAAGTTAGAACCCAATCAAGTTATTCTCCACGGTGATCTTGGGCCATGGAATACCATATGGCAAGGAGAGACTTTAACTGGTCTAATTGATTGGGATTTTGCACACCCCGGGGAACGAATAGAAGACTTGGCGCAATTAGCTTATTATTTTATTCCGCTGAGAGGTGAGGATGGATGGAAAAAGGCTGGTTTTAAAGATCGCCCTGATTTTGGCAACAGACTTCGAAACTTGGTGGATGCCTACGGTATGTATTCGCCAGCCGAGGTCATCAACGAGTTATTTAACTATCTAGAAAATGATAGGCAAAGAGTGCAAAAAATGGCCAACCGAGGGATCAAGCCCTGGACTGATTTTGTAGAGCGTGGTGATATTGAAGAAAGCCTGGAAGACACTAGTTGGTTAAAGATGATGCAATCCGACTTATTGTAGATATTCTACGGTTCCCCAAAAGAAACTTATTTTGGTCGGTTATAACTCATTAACTTTCTGCTATAGTGAAATTTATGCTATTACAGGTCAAGCGTTTTATAAGCGACAAGAATGGGCGGATCGTAATAGGGCAGTCGCCTAATATATTGTTGTCTGGATGGATTCTTTGCAAGCTAATAATATTTTTATTGAGCAGCGGGCATTTAAGATCTAGCCTTGAACAATTAAGCACCGCTCTTCTTTTTGCGTGGGCTTACTATGAAGCAGCAAAAGGAGTTAGCTATTTTCGTAAAGTCCTAGGTGTAATAGTCCTATCCATAATAATTATAGGCTTTTTTAGGTAAAGCCCTTTATTCACAGTGTATGCCGCACCTGACCCACATGCACTTTTTCAGAATCTCTCTTTAACGAGAATATTCATTTTTATACATGGTATTAGTGGTTGTCAGCTCGTGATTCTGAAAAAGTGCATGTGGGTCAGGGCGGCTCATGAGACAATAGAGAGTAGTAAACACGAGACGGGCCTACTACGAGTAAACAACTAAAAACAGAGAATCAGGCAATAACAGACGATGTAAAGCTAACCTCGCCTGCCGGTTTGAGTGTTGCCGAGGTGGCTACCCGCGTGGCTTTGGGCCAGACCAATGATACCGGCCAGCGTACTAGCCGAACGATCGGGGAGATATTACGAGCTAATATCCTTACTCGTTTTAATTTTATCCTCGGTGTGCTCTTGATAGCTATCTTGATGTTTGGGCAGCCGCAAGATGCTTTATTTGGTATTGTGCTAGTTGTAAATGCGTGTATCGGTATCTTTCAAGAGCTGCGGGCAAAGCTTGTTCTTGATAAACTAGCAATCTTAAGCGCACCTAGTGCGCGAGTTATGCGCGGAGGCAAGATTTATGACATATCAGTTAAAGAGCTGGTAATTGATGATCTGGCAATTGTGCGAACTGGTGATCAGATTGTAGCTGATGGTGTCGTTCGAGCAGTTTCAGGGCTTCAGATTGATGAGTCGTTGCTTACCGGTGAATCAGAACCTGTAGACAAGCGCCTTGGTGATCGAGTGCGGTCGGGCAGTTTTGTGGTCGCTGGCACGGGTGATTATCAGACAACAGCTGTTGGTGCCGAGACTTATGCTGCTAAGTTGGCTCTTGAAGCTCGACGTTTCGAGCTTGTACACTCCGAACTCATGACCGGCATTAACCAGATTCTGCATTATGTCACCTTGGCAATCTTGCCTGTAGCAGCACTTCTTCTATTTAGCCAACTTCATGTCTATAGTCACTGGCAGGATGCTATCAGCGGAGTGGTGGCGGCGCTGGTTGGCATGGTGCCACAGGGGCTGGTTTTATTAACCAGCATCACTTTTGGGATGGCGGCGGTCACACTGGCACGTCGTAATGTACTGATTCAAGAGCTGCCAGCGGTGGAGGGGTTAGCCAGAGTTGACGTTATCTGTTTTGACAAAACTGGCACACTCACAGACGGTGCGATAACATTCGATCGTATTGAACGGTTTGATCAGAAGGCGCCAATTGAGCTTGTTCTTGGCGCGCTGGGCGCAGATGATAATCCTAACTCGACTTTGTCTGCCATTGCTCAGGTATTTAGCGATAACGGTAGATGGCGGCGCGTTGCATCCACCCCTTTTAGTTCTGTCCGAAAATGGAGTGCCGCAAGTTTTTCTGAGCATGGTACTTGGGTTTTGGGTGCACCAGAAATGATCTTGAATTCAAGTCATCCCAAGTTAGAACAAGCAGCTCAATTAGCTAGCAGTGGGCAGAGAGTGCTTTTGCTTTGCCATACAAAGGCTGCACTTTCAAAGAACCACTTACCTGCCGGTTGTGAACCAGCAGCCTTGATACTCTTTAAAGAGAACATACGACCAGATGCTGCCGAAACTCTTGCCTATTTTGCTAAACAAGGAGTGGCTGTAAAAGTCATTTCTGGTGATAGCCCTCACACGGTTGGAGCGCTAGCCAAGCAATTTGGAGTACTGCAAGACATGCAACCTATTGATGCGCGGGATCTGCCAAGTGATCTAGGCGAGCTTGGCAAGATTCTAGAGCAGCAATCAATCTTTGGTAGAGTTACGCCTAGGCAGAAACAAGACATAGTAAGTGCCCTGCAAGCTAGGGGTCATGTTGTGGCTATGACAGGTGATGGCGTTAACGATGCCCTAGCACTCAAATTGGCGGACATTGGGATTGCCATGGGTTCTGGTGCGGCTGCTACTCGAGCCGTTGCGCAGGTGGTGCTTTTAGATGGAAGGTTCGCCATACTCCCAGATGTAGTTGCTGAGGGTCGGCGAGTTATCGCCAATATAGAGCGAGTTGCAAATTTGTTTGCAACTAAAACAGTTTGGGCCGTACTGTTAGCAGTCGCCGTAAGTATGCTGGCCTGGCCTTACCTGCTTTTGCCTAGGCACCTCACAGTTATTGATTCTTTAGCTATTGGAATTCCGGCATTCTTTATAGCTCTAGCACCGAATCAGCGCCGTTATCAGCCTGGGTTTGTAAAACGCGTGCTTGGTTTTACTGTTCCGGCTGGTGTAGTTATTGCTTTTGCAGCGCTAGGAACATTTTGGTTGGCACGGTACTCTGGTTTGCCGATTACTCAACAGAGAACTGCCGTTACTATCGTCATCTTGTTGGTTAGTCTATGGGCTCTCGTGCTGCTAGCCAGGCCTTTGACTTGGAGGCGGATCCTGCTCGTATGTCTCATGGCTTCTAGCTTCTTATTGCTGGTCTCCGTTGAAGCGACGCAGAAGTTCTACGCTTTGTCATTGCCGCAGAGTAATCTGAGCCAGGTAATTGCTATTGGGGTCTTTGGTGCCGCAGTCCTTACTGCAATCTGGGCAGCGATACAAAGGAAGTACCGGACCTGATCCACCCTCACTTTTTATCCACTCCCGTCATTCCCAACTTGACTCACGAATCCAGGACAAAATGGGATACATTCTAACTGGATCCCCGATCAAGGCGGGGATGATGGCAATGTGAGCTTAGGGATAAAAAGTGCAGGGTGGGTCAGGTCTAAGAGGGGGCATGTTATAATCACACTAATAAGGAGTTGCTAATGTCCCAAAAACGACAGAGTGGATTTACCGTTTTAGAGTTAATAGTAGTTGTGGTATTTTTGGTGGCGGCGGGTACTATTTTTTATGTACAGAAGCGTGATTTGCAAATAGAAAAAGGCGATTCTCAGCGCAAGACAGCCATTAACGCAATTTATTATGATCTTGAGGAGGTCTTTTATTTTGCTAATAAGGCTTACCCAGAAAAGCTATTATCAGATCAGCTCAAGGGGATTGATCCGGCATTATTGATTGATCCTAACAACGTAGCTGTTGGTGACCAGAAGTCACAGTATCACTACGAGCCTAAAGACTGTAAAGATGGTTTGTGTAAGAGTTACAAACTATGGGCAGATATGGTGCACGAACCGACATACACCAAACCCAGTCGTAATCAATAATCTAGTTCTTCTCTGGTTGTCGGGCCCAATAACTAGCTGAGCTCCCGGTAGCGTTCTCGACTGCATCGTTGATGATATGCACTATCTTTTCGGGGTTATTGACGAACTCAAAAGCATACACTGTCTTTTCGCCCGGCGTAGAGATGTTGATAGTGCCGTAATTCAGAACGTACTGTATGGGCCCCCTTTGCCTGCTGCTAACGTCATCAACATTGATAAGATTTAGATGCTGCAACTGAGTGTCAAATAGGCTAGTCTTGTTATATTGAATAATGCTCTCGTTGGTTAGATAGAGACGATTTTGGCTATATACGTTGCTGGCTAGAAAGCCGCCAAGAATAAATAGGCTATCTATAAACAATAGTGGTATAGCTAACACGGCAGGAGGTAGCAGGTTAGAGGGGTTGGCGCCAAGCATGGTTGCGATAGCATCATGATTAAGGCTATAAAATGGCAGAGAGATTAAGAACAGTGCTGTTAATAACCCAACCACAAACCATATTGCCAACAAGCCAATCGTATTGCGGCGCAAGGCTAAAATCACATACTCGCCTCGACCGATATTCAGATTAGGATATCTAAGAAGGGATTCTTCATGTAATCGCTCAAGATGCGTATCTATCTGTGGCTGCGAACTGCTTAGCTCGATTTGTTCGCTGACCGGAGCACTCTTCTGAGCTACGCCTCTGTCGAGGTCTAGCGTACCACCGTCTGTTTCGTATGGGGATTGCTCCGGAAACATGCCTATATTATAACAGATTGGCCTGTTGCTGTAACGGTTTCGTTGATTTAGTTTTTAAATGGCCATAGGCCTTGGGGGTAACTTTTCGGCCACGGGGGGTACGTTCGAGTAGGCCGATCTGCATCATGTAAGGCTCGTAAAAGTCTTCGATTGTAGATCTCTCGTCTCCTGTTAAAGCCGCTAATGTTTCGATGCCAACAGGGCCACCTTGGTAGTTTTCTATGATGGCATGCAACAAACGCCTGTCGGCTGGGTCTAGCCCTAGCTCGTCGATTTCTAATAATCCAAATGCGGCCTTCGTTATTTTTGTATCAATAATGCCATCCCCATTCACATCGGCATAATCTCGTACACGCTTTAATAGACGGTTAGCAACTCGTGGAGTTAGACGGGCTCGGTTGGATAATTCGGTGGCCGCTTCGGCATTGATTGGGACATTTAAAATATTGGCAGCTCGTTTGATAATCTGGGCCATTTCTATGGGCTGATAGAATTCTAATCTATGAATCATGCCGAACCTGTCACGCAAAGGGGCGGCTAGGTTGCCGGCCCTGGTGGTAGCACCTATAAGCGTGAACTTAGGTAAGTCGAGCCGCAAGCTTCTGGCTGACGGGCCCTTGCCGATCATGATATCAAGCTTAAAATCCTCCATTGCACTATATAAAACTTCTTCGACAGTGCGATTAAGCCGATGGATCTCGTCTATAAACAATATGTCGCCATCGCTTAGGTTGGTGAGCAGACTAGCCAAATCTCCAGCCCGTTCTATGGCTGGGCCAGAGGTAATGCGAATATTTGCCGACATCTCGTTGGCTATAACGGCAGCCATGGTTGTTTTGCCAAGACCTGGTGGACCGTAAAGTAGAACGTGATCGATTGGTTCGCCACGTTTTTTGGCTGCATCAATTGCCAGCTTTAAATTGACTTTTAACCTTTCTTGGCCAATGTAATTTGCGAAGTCGCGTGGACGCAGGGTGTTTTCTAGCTGCTCTTCTACAACAGTGTCGTCTGTGGTGGTGTTAATAATTCTATCTATCATCTGGATCTGTCCCCGTCATTCCCAACTTGATTGGGAATCCAGTAAAAAAAGAATTCCATTTCTGTCCTAGATTCGTGAGTCAAGTTGGGAATGACGTTGCGCAAAGGAAAGTTTGTGTAGATCATGTATATCATCTTGATTCAAGATCCAATCGTTTGTAGGGCTTGCCGAATGCGTGCAGCAACATCAAGCGTGCTGTCTATCTGTGACAGGGTTTGACTAGCTTGTTGCTGAGAATAGCCTAGCGATAATAGAGCATCTAGTGCGTCATCGCCATGTGTAGCGGTTTGATATTCTGATGCAACGGCACTACTGACTGCGCCGACTTTGTCTTTTAAATCAACCACAACCCGCTCTGCTAAACGTTTGCCCACGCCACTCGCTCTTTGAATGAAGGCATGATCACCGCTAGCGATTGCATTACGTATAACATCTGCATCACCAAGCCCTAGAATTGCCAATGCCATTTTTGGGCCAACACCTGAAACTGAAATTAGCATTTCAAAAAACCGCTTGCTCGATGGGTTAGAGAAACCAAATAGCTCGTGAGCAGTCTCGCGTAAATGATCATATGTATATAGCTTGATGGGCTTGTTGAGGTTTGCTGCTTCAAAATCCCCAGTTGCCACCTGTACTTCATAGCCAAGCCCACCAACATCAATGATCAAAGAATTAACAGTTTTTTCGACAACTTCGCCAGAAACGTGTGCAATCATGTGGTCTATTATCCATGAGTTGGGTGATTATACCAAAACCCAAAGCTACGCTATAATGCATTCTATGGATAAGCACACAACGTCTAACCCGGTATTCACGGATGCAGATTCACGTTCACGTCGATTAATGCTCGCTGGTTTAACAGCAGGAATAATTGCATCCCTAATTATGAATATTGCCATCGTGTTTGAATCGCAAATAATAAGCACCGATCCTTCTTTGGCGACTATTCTCTATGTTGCGGCTATCTTTGGCCCTCCACTGATTGGGTTAATGGCAAGTTTTGTGGTGCTTAAATTACTTCGGTACAAATACCCATTTTCAACCGCACTGGTAGGTGTTGATTTTACAATGCTTGCCATTTTGTCCGCCAACATAATATTGGGGATTGGCCTGCCATTAGTCTCTCAGCCCAACCGTGGGATCCTATATTATTTGGCCGCGTCCCCACACCTGGAAGCTAGGATTATTTATACATTAGCTTACGCAATAATTAGCACAATATGCTTCGGGTTAGTCAGAAAACTGGATAAAAACGTCGGCCTTTGGATAGGTCTTGGAAGTATTTTATTGTTATTTTTATACACCTTCTTTATATTTATGTCGCTTTTTTTCTCATCCTTTAGCTAGTTTAGAGTGTAGCTACAGATTGGTGAGGTGAGTCAGGGCATCGGCGCAGTCGTCTGGTTTTGCTATAGTATATTATCTATGAGGTAGTGTAGTTTTGCTTACATTTAATAAGAGCTTATACTATACCCAATGAGTACCGTCACATTAGTAAAAATGTCTGGCAGTAAATCAATGGCTTTGGCTGGTTTAGCTTCAGGCATAGTCACGCCCTCAGCATTTGCGTTAGGATACATGCTCAGTTCGCCAATTGTAGGTAAGAGGGTGCCTGTATCATCGTGGGGTCTAATATCTTTTATGGTGGCGCTTATTTTGCCACCGTTTATTGCACTGCTTGCTGGTTATATAGTGTTGAAGCTTTTCAATTATAAATTTCCGTTCAAAGCGGCGCTAGCTAGCATTGGTTTTACAATCCTCACGTCTACTGCCGCATATGTAATTTTCCTAGTCGTTGCTTCGCGGATATCCCTAATCGCCGTCCCCAATCAATCGGGTTACGATTCGGCTTTCATTTTGATCGCATTAGCTTACGTTGCCGTCAGCACAATTTGTTTTGGGTTGGTCGGGAAGATGAATGAACGGGCAGTACAATTACTAAGTCGTACTAGCGGCTTAATATTAGCTATTTACTCTTGTTGCGCAGCCCTCCTTGCTTTACTTGCTTCCTCTGGGATATAGTTTGTGTCATGTATTAGCGAGGTGAGTTAGTGCTGTAGCCAGGGCATCGGCGCAATCATCTGGTTTTGGGATTTCTTCTAGCTTTAACATAATCCGGACCATTTCTTGTATTTGTTTCTTATCGGCTTTGCCGTAGCCTGTGACAGCCTGCTTAATCTGCAACGGGGTGTACTCGAAAATCGGCATAGATCGTTGTTGGCCAACCAATAATATGACTCCTCTAGCATGGCTAACAGACATGGCGGTAGTTACATTTCGCGCAAAAAATAGCTTTTCTACTGCCATAACTTGTGGTTTTAGCTCGTCGGCCAGTAGTACGAGTTCATTATAAATAGTCAATAATCGTTCAGGTAATGGCTGGTGGGGGGGCGTTCGGATGACACCCGCATCAACGAGTTGAGGCTGGTGGCCATTAGTTTCGATTACTCCAAAGCCAAGAATGCCCGTGCCGGGGTCAATACCAAGAATACGCATTTAACTATCGACCGATACACCTAATCCTAGCGCATGGTTGGCGGCCAAAACCCATGTTTTTAACTGGGCCACCTTATCGCTAATCACTAACCGTTCTTGGCTGGTCAGTAGATAGTATTTGTCAAACTTAGCCTCTAGCTGGGCTATATGGTGGTTAGCTTTTGCTAAACCATTAAGCACATATTTGGTGTCGTTACGCTGAGCTTTAATCTCGCCTTCTATAGCTCGAAGCCTGTCTTTAATAGTAGCTATATCGCTTTCTATATGAGCTAGACGATTTTCTATTCTACCAGCCCTCTCGTCGGCTGCATCGAACCGGCGATCCATAGCGTCAAATCTTTTATCAACGGCCTCAAATCGTGCATTCATTCTGTGTTCTAAACCAGCCACAGATCCACTGATTAGTTCTCTAATCTCTGCACCAAAAGTCTGCGCAAACTTAGCAAAAGCATTGCTTAGCACCTCATCAAGTATTGCCCTAGTGATCGGTTCGTCAGCAGTCATATTTGGCCTCTCTTTGCCACAGACGATTACTATGATGACAGAAGATTAACATACTTTAGCTAGACTTACTACGGATTTTTAATGTCAAAATTACTATGGACGTTGGTGATATCATCCAAATCTTCGAGCGCGTTCATAAGGTTGACTATTTTGCGAGCCGTTTCGGCATCAGTGATTTCTACTGTATTATTTGGCACAAAAGTCAGTTCGGCTTCTTCTATGCCAAAGCCCTTAGCTTGAAGGTCATTCCGAACAGCGGCTAATTCTTTAGGGTCGGTATAAATCAGTAACTCATTGTTCTCTATAACTTCTGCATCTTCTGCGCCGGCGTCAATGGCAGCTAGCATCGCGGCATCGGCGTCATTTTCTATAAAGTTAGCACGAATTATGCCTTTGCGCGCAAACTGATAGGCTACTGATCCAGGCTCAGCTATGTTGCCGCCATTCTTACTAAACATTAGGCGGACCTCTGGATATGTGCGGTTTTTATTGTCGGTTGCACATTCTACCAAAACCGCAATGCCGCCCGGGCCATAGCCCTCGTATAGAACTTCTTCTATCACGGCACCGCCCAATTTACCTGAGCCGCGATCTATTGATCGTTGAACATTTGCCATCGGCATATTGGCCGCCCTGGCTTTATCTATAGCCAGACGAAGGGCGAAGTTCATCTCTGGGTCAGCCCCGCTCTTAGCCGCTAGAGCGATTGCGTTGCCCAGTCGCGTAAATTCTGCGCCGCGCTTAGCATCTTTAAGACCTTTTTCGCGCTTAATAGTTGACCATTTAGAATGTCCAGACATAGCCGCCTCCTTGAATCAAAAACTGATATTACTATTCTACCACCTCGACAAAAAACATACTTATAGGATAGTATGTTCTCATGCCCCGGTAGCTCAGTGGATAGAGCAAGAGACTTCTAAGCTTTTGGCCGCTGGTTCGATTCCAGCCCGGGGCACCAAAAATTTTCCGACTGGCCTGTGTTCAATAACCGCCGAAGCTGTCTACCTTGATGTTTCTCTTATCTACTCCAGTGCCTATTAGAAAGGCCTGGGTGTCTGCAACCATGCCCTCTGGCCCGGCAATATAAAAACGCTGGTCATGACTGCTAATGATATTACTTAAAGTCCTTTCACGGTCTTTTCTCTTAAGGTCTTTGGTAACAATATAGGTAATCTTCAGATTTGGTAAGATTTTGCTCCACTCGTCTAACTCCTGCTGGAAGATAAAAACTCCAGTCTGATGGAGATAAATCAGGTGCACTGTGTTTTTATCATGGCGATCGGCCATTTCTTTTATCATGCTCCTAAATGGTGCGATTCCCACACCTCCAGCAATGAGGATGCTCGATCTATTATCGCTAAGTCGGAAGCCGTAGTCATTACCATACTGCACTACACGCAACTCGTCGCCAGCTTTTAGTGCGGCGAGAGCCTTTTTGAAGGGGCTAATGCCTTCACGAAAGGTGATCATAAGATCTTGATCGGTGGGTGATGATGAAAATGAGTACGTTTTACCCCCACGAAGATCAGCAGAAGTAAGCTCCAAATCCATCCAATCACCAGCCTCATATTTAAAGTTCCGAGGACGTTCAAAAATAACGCTCAGGTAGCCAGGAGTTTCAGCTCGTGTTGTTTTTACGGAAATGATAAATGATGTATTCTTGTGAACCATAGTATCCTGTTGGTAAATATTGCCTAGTCTTATTTTACAGTAGTGAGTCGCTGGTTTTTTTCTAAGGTTGCAGTTCAGGATAGCATTCTACATAACTAGCTAGTGTGCCTGGGCTGAGGAGGATGCGTTGAAAGTTGACATAGCTCTCTTTGTATCCGGATCTGCTGGCTACTTCATTAAAATTTACCCATTCGGCTTTTTCTATCTCGTTGTTGGGTACTGATAAGTTGGCTGTTTCGTTAAACTTATCTGTCACAAAGGCAAAGTTGAGCCTGTCACGATCGCCATCAGATGCAGCAGTAAAGACAACCGTTAAAAAATGGCAATCATCGGCTTTTACCGTCAGACCGACTTCTTCAAATGTTTCACGGATGGCTGCTGACTTTGGTGATTCATTGACATCTACAATTCCACTCGGGAAAGTCCAGTGGTCTTTATAGATGGCCTTCACCATAAGTGCTTTTGTGCCAGAACGCAGCACCACGCAAGCACTTGTCATCTTGCCTGGCAGTGTATGGCTCCATTGATGGTTCTCTTGTTTGGTGAAGATTTTCGACATGTCTTAAGCCTTAATCTTATGCACGATTACATCAGGCTTCACAGAATCAAAATTGGTCGTGTCTACAATAATTATCTTGCCCTTAAGTTCAAGTGGTTGGTCCTCGCCATTTGCCATACGATCTAAAGCTGCTTGCTTGTAGAATGCTTCGCTAGCTTGATCTTGATGTCCTGGGTGGCGATTTGTAAAGCTGCGCTCGTGATAGCGACGTGCCAAGACATCAACCAGTGTTGTTTTGCCAGTTCCAGGTAGACCGGTAACGATGATGAGTGTGGGTTTGTTCATAAGATAAGTTTAGCATTACGGCAGTATAACTTGATCCGATGAAAATTAGTAACATGCTCAGATCCTTGTCATAGAGAGCAGTATTGTTCTAGTCAGTTCGAAGATGTCGTACTACGAACTTTATTAATCTTTGGGAACATCGATGCTACTGGTATGCTTGAATCATGAAAGCCCAGCTTGAACCAGGCCTTAAGCTTACAAAGACTCTACTGCCTTGTTTAAGGTCTGCCTTCACCAGAGGCGCTTTTGTTGACGCAGCAGACAATCGAGGTCGAGCATTCTTGTTTGAACGGCTTGAAAATCCAGCTGTGTTTATTGAAGTCATTCACACGGCGCCAGACAAAATTAGGGGCAATCATGTACACCAAAACTGTGTCGAGACTCTAAATGTAGTTTCAGGAAAGCTTGTTTTTTATCAACTATGTGATTGTCCAGAAAAGCATGTTCTTGAACAG
>Ga0210403_10004629_pt1 | contig 11801 bp, 8 predicted proteins | sample IncBWC19MmetaG_FD_150863 | JGI IMG/M metagenome (GOLD analysis project Ga0210403, IMG submission 150863) | Forest soil microbial communities from Barre Woods Harvard Forest LTER site, Petersham, Massachusetts, United States - Inc-BW-C-19-M | ecosystem: Environmental > Terrestrial > Soil >... | reverse complement strand
TCAAAATGTTACGCTTGGCTGGCAGCCGGACCACCTCCTCATAGGCCGCCTTCCGCTTCCTTCCCAGCATTACAAAACAGGCGCGCAGCTGGTTTCCTTCTTCGAGCCTTTGATCCGCAACTTGAAGGCCACGCCAGGAATCGAATCCGCCTCGCCTTTAAGTACGACTCCGCCTTACGGAGGCTTCGGAGGCAACATCGAAATCCCCGGCAAGACGCACAGCGGAGAGTGGGAGTCGCTGATTCAATTGGTCGGCCCGGACTATTTTTCGATCGTGCGCCAGCCGCTTGTTGCAGGCCACATGTTTACCGAGGCGGACGTGACCACCGGGCGAAAGGTCGTCGTCATCAATCAAACCTTTCAGCGGCGATTTCTGGGAGATGGAGATCCTCTGGGCCGCACCATTACTCTCGATGTGCTGAAAAAAGTTCCCGACGTTGTCACGGATCGTGCGTTTCAGGTCATTGGCGTAGCTGCGGACGCCATGAATGTTGGATTAGAGCGCCCCGTAGAACCGGAAGTCTGGATTCCGTACAGCGTGACCGGCTCTGGAATGCGCCGGCTTCTTGTGCGGACGACTGCCGATCCTGGTTCCATGAACAACACTGTGCGCAAAGCCGTGTGGGCTATTGATCCGACAGTGGCGTTCGCGGAGGGCGAGCCTCTGGCTGAGTATCTCAACACGTTTTCCTACGCCCAGCCGAGGCTCGGGTTCTTTCTGGTTAGCACTTTTGCCGGGATTGGTTTGCTACTTGTTACGCTTGGCGTCTACAGCGTGATTGCTTACACCACTTCGCGACGCACGCATGAAATTGGCATTCGCATGGCGCTCGGCGCCGCTCCGGGCGACGTTCTCAAAATGGTTTTCAAGACCGGTCTCGCGCTCGTTGTCCCGGGCATTGCGATCGGGATTCTTGTCAGCTTTGCCCTGAGCCGCTCGGTTGTCAGCCAGCTTTGGGGAGTTTCGCCTTACGATCCGCTTTCCGCGGTCTCTGTCGTTGTCTTGCTGCTTGCCATCGGGCTATTGGCTTGCTGGATTCCGGCCCGGCGGGCCACGCGGGTCAGCCCAGTGACCGCCCTTCATTACGAATAATCAAAAAAAGTTAGTCCTCACTGTAAATTTCATGGAACTTTTTGACGTGTAGCTCGTCTAGGTATATATAGGTAGGTAGGCTACGGGTAGACGGACTGTCCATTGTGGCTGCTGCCTTTATTTCGATCTTGCACGCCTTGAAGGGGGAACTTATGCGCTTATTCGGTCGACGTGGATTCTTTTGCAAGAATGCAACACGATTCACACTACTTGCTGGAGGCTTATTGCTCGCCGCCACACTGGTAGCTCCGGCAGCAACCGCGCAAACCAGCGAAAGCTTGCCCGGAGACACCTGCGTTTCCGCAGAAATGGTTCGGCAGCTCGCCCGGGAAGGAAATTCCGTTCGCGTAAGTTCCGGCAGCGTGCTTGTCTCGCAGAAGCCGGGTTCACGCGAGAACGAGAAGGGAATCGCGCTCACCCAGGCGCCGGAGACGGCACGCACGCTGCAAGCAGCGCATCAGTGGTTTGAGAAGGGCGCTCGCAGAGGCTACGCGCCTGCGGAGGTAAACCTCGCGGTAGTTTCTCTCGCAGGCTGGGGCACGGAGCCAAACGCGGGCACGGCGCTGTACTGGCTTCGCGAAGCAGCGCGTCAAGGGTATGCCCTGGCGTATTTCGATCTGGGGATTCTCTACTTGAATGGATGTGGCGTACGGCAGGATTACCATGAAGCGTTCCGCTTGTTTGAGCAAGGTGCGAACGCAGGCGACTCCGCGGCGCAAATGAATCTAGGGTATCTCTTCGATCAGGGAACGGGCGTTGCGCAGGACCGCGTGAAAGCCGCTGCGTGGTATCGCAAGGCGGCTGAAAGCGGCCTTGCTCAGGCGCAGAATAATCTCGCGGATTTGTATTTGCGCGGCGAAGGAGTGCCTCGCGACGAGGGCGCGGCGTTTGCATGGTTCCAAAAAGCCGCGCAGCAGGGCCATACGGGCGCGCGCATCATGCTTGGTTCCATGTATGCCGAAGGCCGCGGCACGGCCAAAAATGTGCAGGCTGCGTACGAATGGGTCAGTGCGGCGGCCCTGCAAGGCGACACGCGGGGAAGTGACGTTCTCAGGGAACTAGAACAGCAACTCACCGCCGAGCAAGTCGCCAAATCGAAAGTGCGCGCGGCGTCGCTGGCTATATCGACAAATCAGCAACGCAACGCGGAGGTTGCGCTTTTGCACTGACGAGTCGATTTTTTAGCACGGCGGAATTCGCCTGTGTAGGGGCGCAGCATGCTGCGCCCCTGCAAGCAAGGTGTGATCAATCTCCGGTCTATTCAGTGTGCTGATGTGGCGGCGCTTTGACCGAGTTCGTGCAAGAAACTTTTGCCGTGGGGAATGGCGCCGCCGAAGTTTTCGGCGATGGTTTGCCCCATGTCGGCCAGTGTTGAGCGGACGCCGAGATTTATGCCCGCGCCGCTTGCCGGAGAATACGCCAGAATCGGCACGTACTCGCGCGAATGGTCGGTGGTGGCCCAGCGCGGATCGGGATCGCAGCCGTGGTCGGCGGTAATCATCAACAAATCAGAAGCGCTCAATAATTTCAAGAAGGGGCCCAGCATGCGGTCGAACTCTTCGAGCGATTCAGCGAAGCCTTCGACATCTTTGCGGTGGCCGTAAAGCATATCGAAATCGACGAGGTTACAGAAAATCAGTCCGCTCTTGCGTTCTTGCAGCGACGCAGCCAACTTGGCCATACCGTCGGCGTTGCCCGTCGTTGTCACGTACTTTTCAACGCCACGGCCGTTGTAAATGTCATGAATTTTGCCGAGACCAAAGACCGGCACGGTGCGTTCGGCTAGCACGTCGAGCAGCATTGGCTTGGGTGGGTCGACAGCGTAATCGTGACGGCGGGTGGTGCGCGCGAAGTGTCCAACCGTTCCCGCAAATGGACGCGCAATGACCCGGCCAACGCGATGCGGCCCGTCGAGCAATTTGCGGGCAATCTCGCACATGCGATAGAGCTCGGGGATGGGAATGACGTCCTCATGCGCGGCAATCTGAAAGACACTGTCTCCGGAGGTGTAGACGATGGGCTTTCCCGTGCGCACATGTTCTTGGCCGAGTTCTTTGATGATCTCGGTGCCTGAGGCTGGTTTGTTGCCCAGCGTTCCGCGCCCTATTTGTTTTTCAATCGCCGCGATCAAATCGGGAGGGAATCCGCGCGGGTAAGTGGGGAAGGCCTGGTCCAGCCAAACACCGGCCATCTCCCAGTGGCCAGTGGTCGTATCTTTTCCGGGCGAGCGGGTTGCGCCTTTGCCAAAAGCGCCGGTCGGCGAAGGTATAGCAGGGATATGCGCAAGCGGCGCAATATTCGCTAGTCCCAGCCGCACCAGATTTGGTAGCGTCAACGGGCGCGATTCGGCGATATGTCCCAGAGTCGTTCGCCCTACATCGCCATAGTCCGCGGCATCCGGCAACTCGCCGATGCCGACGCTATCCAGGACAATCCAGATGACTCGTTCAAATTTCGACATCGCGGTTCCTCGTTGTGCGTCTCCGTTTGTGCCCTTCGCCGCACTCTAACACAATCGCGAGCACCCTCCCGCTGGCGACAGGGACGTTGACCGTCTCCGAAAGCCTCAGTATGCTCCAGAAAGAACGCTTTCCGGGGAATCCCTGAACTTTTTTCCTGATATTTGCGTATTAGAGAGTGAAGAGGTGTGTGATGGCTCAAGACAATCCTCCCCGGCGCTCTTCCCTCGTTATTCCGATTCTACTGATTGCGGTCGGCGGGCTAATCCTGTACGGCAACTGGCGCCCTTCCTTTGATCCTTGGCCGATCCTCTGGACCTATTGGCCGCTCATCCTCATCTTCATCGGTGCGGGGAAAATCTATGATAGCTGGAGGCGTAGCAAGAATCCGGAGGACGCTTCGAGAGGTTCTTCCGCCGGAGCAAGTGTCGGCGCGATCGTCTTTGTAATCGTCCTTCTGGTGATTTTGGGAAGCGGGAAGAGAATCAACCGCTGGCGCGGGGGCACCGTCTATGCCATGCAGCATCAGTCCCGCACCGTCGACCGCGGCGGGGCCAAGACTGTACGCGCTACTTTGGATATGGGCGCGGGCGACATCAATCTAAGCGGCGGTTCGAGCCACCTTTTGGAAGCTGATTTCGACTATCGATCGTCTTCGGGCACGCCGAAAGTGGACTATTCCATTTCCGGAACCACCGGCGAACTGCGCATCTCGCAGGACGACGAAAATCAAATCCATACCAGCTCCGACAATCATTGGACGCTCCATCTTGCCAATGACGTTCCGCTGGAAATCAAGATCGACATGGGCGCCGGGCACGGCAACCTGCGGCTCCGCGATATCGCTGTGACCCGGTTGAATCTGGACATGGGGGCGGGGCAGGTCGATGTCGATCTCACTGGTGACCGCAAATCCGACCTCACCGCGGACATCGAAGGAGGCGTGGGCGAGGCCAATATCCGTCTCCCGAAAAATGTCGGCGTCATCGTGCATGCCAGCGGCGGACTTGGCACCATTGATGCACACGGTTTGAAGCACGATGGCGACGAATATACGAACGAACTCTACAGGAAGTCGCCGGTGACCATTCATCTTAAAGTGGAAGGCGGCGTTGGCCGCATTGTGTTAACCGAAGAGCCGTAGTTGCCGCAAAGCTGCTGCGTATGAGTGCACCGCTGTTTCTAACGAAGCACGTTTGCTCCCGTTTTCCTCTGGCGGTATAATTAAAAGTTTAGGCAGCACGTCTTGAGCGCGCTGTCTGAGCTTCCCCTTGGCTACCAAAGAACTCACGCCCGTGCTCAGCGAACAAGAGGCTATCCGCGTCCGCGGCGCCCGGGTTCATAACCTGCGCAACGTCACGGTCGAAATCCCCCACAACGCCATCACGGTGGTTACGGGTGTCAGTGGTTCCGGCAAATCTTCGCTTGCCTTTGACACCGTTTACGCCGAGGGACAGCGGCGCTACGTCGAGTCTCTTTCGTCTTATGCGCGGCAGTTCCTGGAGCGGATGGAAAAGCCGGATGTCGACGAAATATCGGGTATCGCTCCAGCAGTGGCCATTCGGCAAAAAAACTCGACGCGCAATCCGCGCTCGACGGTCGCCACATCGACGGAAATCTACGACTATTTGCGTTTGCTCTTCGCTCGTTGTGGCCAGACGTACTGTATCAAGTGCGGAGCGGAAGTGCGCCGCGACAGCCCCGACGAAATCGCCACGCGTGTTCTTTCGCTTGGCGCTGGCCGCCGCTTTTACATCATGTATCCGCTGCGCATCGCTCAGCCGCAGGGGGCGACGGGCGGAGCACGCCGCGTCCCGAAGAAAAAAACACCGGCGCCTCCGGCGGAATTGCTCAAGCAAGTCCTCGGTGATATTCAGAAGCGAGGCTTCAACCGCCTGTATCAAGACGGGCGCGTGCACGAATTTTCTTCTCCGGAAACGCTTCTCGACGTGGATTTCTCGAAACCTGTCTACGTGCTTGTTGATCGAATGACTGTCAATCCGGAATCCCGGTCGCGGCTTACGGACTCGATTGAAATCTGTTATCGCGAAGGTGGGGGCGAAGCCATCCTGGAATTTATCGCGGACTCCGCAGGGAACCGCGCCGAGCGGCTGACGTTCAACGAGCGCTTCGAATGCAAAAACGACGGCACGCTCTATCAGGAACCTGAGCCGCGACTTTTTTCTTTCAACAATCCCTACGGGGCGTGCCCCCGCTGCCAGGGATTTGGCAACACGATTGATTTCGACCTCAACCTTGTGGTGCCGGATTCGAGCAAGTCACTGGACGAAGGCGCGATCGAACCGTGGACCAAGCCGCGATACCGCGCACTCCTGCAGGACGTGAAGAAATGGGCGCGTGGCCGCGGCATCCCGCTCAACGTTCCATGGCGTCATCTCACCCCCGAGCAGAGGCGATTGGTGCTCGAAGGAGATCCCGAAAACGAGTTTGAAGGGGTGAAAGGTTTTTTCAATTGGCTCGAGCGCAAGAAATACAAACTTCATGTCCGCGTTTTTCTGAGCCGTTACCGCGGTTACGCCACGTGTCCGGAATGCAATGGAACACGCCTTCGCGCCGAAGCGCGCGCCGTTCGCGTTGCGGGCCGCTCCATCACAGAGCTTTGCAAACTGACCGTGAAAGAGGCGCGAGTTTTCTTTTCAACGTTGGCGCTTTCCGAATCGCAAGCCAAAGTCGCCGAGAAAATCCTGGAAGAAATCCGCACGCGGCTGCAATTTCTGGATGAAGTTGGCCTCGACTACCTCACGCTCGATCGTCTCACTTCTACTCTTTCGGGCGGGGAATCGCAGCGCATTCAACTGGCCACTTCGCTCGGCTCGCATCTCGTTGGCGCGCTTTATGTTCTCGATGAGCCATCCATCGGACTGCACCCGCGCGATACGCAGCGCTTGATCGACATTCTCAAATCGCTGCGCGATCTTGGCAACACAGTCCTCGTGGTGGAGCACGACCCCGATACCATTCGCGCCGCTGATCACGTCATTGATCTCGGCCCCGGCGCAGGGGAACTCGGCGGCAAGCTACTTTTTGCCGGCAACTATGAGGGCATGCTTGCTGACCATAAATCTTTAACTGGCCGGTACCTCAGCGGGGAGCTCGCGATTCCCGTGCCAAACATTCGCCACAAGCCCACGGGCAAATTTCTCCGGCTCTACGGCGCCACGCTCCACAATTTGCAGAATGTTGACCTGATGATTCCGTTCGGCACTCTCACTGTCGTTACGGGAGTAAGCGGCTCCGGAAAGTCAACGCTCATTCACGATGTTCTTTATCGCGCGCTCGCCGCCAAACGCACGGGCGGCAGCGTAAAGGAATTCTGCGACCGCCTCGAAGGCGACGCTGACATTCGCGAAGTAGTCATTGTCGACCAGTCGCCCATCGGGCGCACGCCGCGCTCGAATCCCGCGACATACCTCAAAGCCTTCGACGCGATTCGCGAAGTGTTCGCGGCTTCGCCTGACGCCAAACGGCGCGGGTTCACTGCGGGCCATTTTTCGTTCAACGTGCCGGGCGGTCGCTGCGAGACGTGCCAGGGCGACGGCACCGTCACGGTAGAGATGCAGTTTTTGGCCGATGTCGAGCTAGTCTGCGAGGAGTGCCGCGGCACGAGATTCAAGACCAGTGTGCTCGAGGTGCGTTATCGCGGAAAGAATGTTCACGAAGTTCTGGGTCTTACCGCGCGCGAAGCGCTTGCTTTTTTCACTGGCGTTCCCAAGGTTGTCTCCAAGCTGCGCATCCTCAATGAAATCGGCCTCGGTTATCTGCGCCTCGGCCAATCCGCCACGACGCTTTCCGGCGGCGAAGCGCAGCGCCTGAAACTCGCTGCGCACCTTGCTCGCACAGAAAATCAGGGCATCCTCTACATTCTCGACGAGCCAACTACAGGTCTGCATTTCGACGACATCGCCAAACTGCTCTCCGCGTTCCGCAAACTTCTCGAATCCGGCGCATCGCTTCTTGTCATCGAGCACAATCTCGACGTCATCAAGTCCGCCGATTGGCTGATTGACCTGGGGCCCGAAGGCGGCGATCAAGGCGGCAAAATCGTTGCAACGGGAACTCCGGAGCAAGTTGCGCGCAACCTACAATCGCACACGGGGCGCTTCCTGGCCCGCGTCCTCAACGGGAACGGCCAGGCAAAGCGTTCCGCCAATGGTGCATCCAAGTCCGTAGCGCCTTCAGGTACAATCGCAAATGGCGCCGGAAATCCTCCGCCCGAACAATGAGTCTTGCAAGTGTCTCCAGATGCGCCGCGCTCGTGGTTCTCCTTGTAGGGGCGCAGCATGCTGCGCCTCAGTTGCGCGCCGTGTCTGCTGCAAGCACGCGCTTCGCTCAACAAAAATCCACTCAGCCGCAATCCCGCACGCAAAGGTTGGCAAATCCCCTCAACGATCTGCTGGACGAAGCCCAAAAGGATATCGACAACAACCAGTTCGAGGCCGCTCTCACTCCGCTCCAAAAATTCATCGCTGAACAGCCCGACATCGCCTGGGCTCACTTCCAACTCGCGTACGCCTACACCGCGCTTAAACGCCCCGGCGAAGCCCGCGCCGAATACGAACGCGCTACGACGCTCGATCCCAAAATGTCCGAAGCGTTTCTGAATCTGGGTATTCTTCTAAGCGAGAAAGATCCCGCCGCTGCGGTTGCGCCACTTCGGCGAGCGGTCGATCTTCTCCCCGCGCAAAGCCGGCCGCGCTTTCTCCTGGGCCTCGCGCAAGAACGCTCGGGTGACATTCCCGCCGCCACCGAATCATACGAAGCAGCGTTGCGTCTAGACCCACGCGACGTGGAAACCGTCATTCATCTGGGCAATCTTTATGTTGGCTTAAAACGCTACTCCGATGCCGAATCGAAATTCCGCGCCGCTCTCGAACTCGAACCCAAATCCTCTCCCGCACTCCTCGGCCTTGCACAAACGCTCGACGCGCAAGAAAAACCAGAGGCTGCCGAGGCGTATCGTGATTATCTCGCCGCCAATCCCGACAATCCCGCCGCGCGCTCGCGCTTGATCCATTGGCTGCTCGACCAAAAACAATATGACTCCGCGCTCGCGGAACTCGATCGCTCCGAAACCGGCAAGTCACCCACGCTCGATTCGCTCCGTTCCCGCGCCGACATCCTGATTGCGCAGAAAAAATGGGACGATTCGATCGTCACCCTTCGCAAAGCCATTGCGCTCGCTCCCAACGATGCGCAACTCCACGGAGGCCTGGGCCGCGTCTACATGCAGAAGCGTGATTTCCCCTCCGCTGAAAAGGAAATCAAGGCTGCGCTCCAGCTCGACCGCAATAATCTCGCGTACTGGAAAGATCTCAGCTCCACGTACTATCTTGGCGGGAATTTTCCCGCCACGATCTCCACGCTCGACCTCATTGCCAAGGCGGAAACTCCCGGCCCCGGAGAGTGGTTTATCCGCGCGCTCTGCTACGATAAGCTGAATCAGCCGAAGCCTGCGCTCGAAGCCTACGAGAAATTTCTCGAGCTCGACCAGGACAAAAACCCCGACCAGGTCTGGCAAGCGCAGCAGCGCAGCAAAGTCTTGCGCCGCATGCTGGATCAGAAAAGGTAGCTGCATGAGCTCGCGCGTGGCGCAACGCGTCGCACTGCCAATCTTGCTGGCTGCGTTCTGTGGCGTGGTCATTGCCGCGGACAAGCTCAGCGAGCTGCAGGCGCATTTCGACAGCGAAACCAATGGGGTTCACAAGGCAAAAATGCTGCAAAAGCTGGGCGACGCCGAATTCGAGGAAGCCAACCGCGCCGAAAAATCCGGCGACTATTCGACAGTGGGTTTGATCATGGAGAAGTACAGAGATAATGCGCGCGCGGCTTCGCAGGTTCTCGAAAAAGAAAATCCCGATGGCGAGCGCCATCCCGGCGGCTACAAGCAGCTCGAAATGCATCTGCAAAAAGGCCTGCGCGAGGTGGACGAAATCCTGATCACTGCCCCGGAGGAATACAAACCTCCGTTGCAGCTCGTTCGAAAAGATCTTTTGAGTCTCGACGACGAATTGCTGCGGTTTCTCTTTCCGCGGCGCCACGAGAAGAAGCCGCAGGCTCCGACTGCTCCGTCAACCCCTCCTGCTGGCGAGGAAGTGCACTTATGAAACTGCGTTTGCTCATTCTGTTGTTATCCACGTTTCTTATGCAAGGCGCCTCGGTCGCTCTCGTCAATGCGCGCGCTCCGCAGAAAGACTACCTCTCGGGTGTCGAAGCGGACAAAATCCGCGAGGCGGAGACGCCCAACGAGCGCATCACACTGTTCCTGACGTTTGCCGATGACCGCCTCAAAAAACTTCAGTACGAGTTGGAACATCCCTCGCAGACCAACCACATGGAAATGATCAATTCGCTGTTGAACGCGTACGTTGGATGCGTGGATGATGCCGCCGACCTTATCCAGCTGGGGATTGAAAAGCAGCAGAATATTCGCAAGGGCATCGACCTGATGGCTTCGCGCACGAAGGAATTTCTTGCTACTTTGCAGAAGATTCCGACCGATGCGCCGGACGCGGAATTGTATAAGGACAATCTGGACGACGCGATGGAAGGCACGCGCGACGCGTCCAAAGAGGCGGAAGCTGCCAAGAAAAACGTTGCCCCGCCGCCGGTGCGGCGAAAGAAATGAATCTTGCGAAGCAATTAGCGCCTGCGCAGCAGCGAACGTCGGCAAACGAATTGCCCGCTGCCAGGCAATTGACCTTGGTGCTCGATCGAAAACCGCCCATCGAACTTACTCGCGCGACGGAAGCTGCTCCAAGGAAGAAACACCCGACGTCGCGCCGCAAGAGTTCTGCAGTTCCGGGAGGCGCAGCTCTTTTTCAGAGGGTTTTTACTCGGCTGGGATGTGATGGCCGCCCGCCGCGCTTCCGCGTCGAGTTTTATCCTTACGCCAGCCTGGTGTTGACGATCCGTCGCCGCGAAGACGTTGTCTATGTGCGGTTTTCGGATTTGCTGCAACGCGCGCCGCTCGCAGTTCTCGAAGGCGCCGCCGCTCTGCTGCTCTCGCGCGTGTATTGGCGCAAAGCGCCCCGCGCGTTAGTCGATCCCTATTTGAACTATGCTCGCTCCAATCGCACACGAAGCCGCATCAGCCGCATGCGCCGCGGACGCGTTCGCCTCGCTGCAACAGGGCCGCGCGGCAGACACTTTGATCTGGAGAAAATGTTCGAGGATCTCAACAAAAAATATTTCGCTGGAAATTTGCAGCGCCCGCACATCGGCTGGAGCACGCGAAGTTGGCGCCGCCAATTCGGCTGCTACGATCCCGGCCCGAATCAAATCCTGCTAAATCGCCGTATGGACCATCCCCGCGTTCCGCAAGTCGCCGTCGAGTACGTCCTCTACCACGAAATGCTGCACGTCAAACATCCCACGCGCCGTTCCGGCTGCAGCCTCGTCTCGCATTCCCCGGAATTCCGCACTGAAGAAAAACTCTTCGCCGATTTCGCCCGCGCCCGCCGCATCCTCGATCACCTCGCCCGCTAAATTAGCCCACGGGAACAAAAGGCAGTCCAGCAGAGTAGCCAATCCTATTCTGTTCCTCTGGGTGCGTAGTTGGCGTCGTGACTACGTATCGTTGTTATGGTGTGCAATATTGAACAGTCAAAAAAACCTCGCGTATTTAGACTATTCAACTCGTGCCTTGCAAACGCTGCGCCAAGAATGAAAATTCGGCATCTGCGGGGCAACCTCCCTTCCTAGACTCGGCCATAGGAAGCTCCCCAAAATGAAAATTCTACTGTACAACCCGGACAACGGTGTGACTCGCAACTTCATGCCGCATCTTTGGATGTTTCTTCTGCAAGCCCTGACTCCGCCGGGCCACGAAGTTCTTCTGATCGATGGCAATGCCCAGCCCATGGATGAAGCAAGCATTGCGCGCTTCGTGCGTGAACAAAACATCGGGTTAGTCGGGATCGGCGCCATGACGAGGATGATCGCCAAGGCTTATCGCATGGCGGATGCGGTAAGAGCAGCGGGAGTAAAGGTCGTCATGGGCGGCCCGCACGTGACGGAAATGGCCGACGAAGCACTTGGGCGCGACGGCGGCTCGCGCCACGCGGACGCAGTTGCCCTGGGCGAAGCAGACGAAACATGGCCCAGAATCGTGGAAGACGCCGTGCGCGGCACGCTAAAGGATGTCTACGAGCCTGTAGATGACTTTGGCCAAGAGCGCAAGCCATCCCTGCAGCCTTATCCGGAAATTCCCTGGGACAAAATCAAGCTGG
>Ga0210403_10004625_pt1 | contig 11809 bp, 5 predicted proteins | sample IncBWC19MmetaG_FD_150863 | JGI IMG/M metagenome (GOLD analysis project Ga0210403, IMG submission 150863) | Forest soil microbial communities from Barre Woods Harvard Forest LTER site, Petersham, Massachusetts, United States - Inc-BW-C-19-M | ecosystem: Environmental > Terrestrial > Soil >... | reverse complement strand
AATTACGTCTCGCAGCACCTTGCTGAAATCCACTTTGTCTAGATTATTTTGCAGGGTGTTAAAGATACTGACTTGCAGGATTCGCGATTCCTCGACCACCATCGCGACGGTATAGCCTTGTTGACGGCGTAGATCTCCGTGCTGCCGTGCTGGGATGGAGATGGCCGCTTTCTCAGCTTGAGGGAGGCGTAAGCGGCAAATCAGATCAGCGAGGAGATTGGGAAGATGACCGGTGCGACTCTCAAAGCTCAATGGGATACAAGTCAGCTCTTGGTCGTCCTCCACGAGTGCCATCCAGTCCTGAATCGTCGCATCGAGGTTATGCTCCAGTATGGAGGCCACAGTTTGTGTGGGCGCCGGTGAGTGGTGGACGGGGTTCGCGAGTTTCCGGTGAATAAGTTCTCGGAGTGATGATATTTCAATTGGTTTTGCAAGGACTTCATCAGCCTGTAAACGGATGGCAGACAGCGCTTCGTCGATCTCCGGGTACCCGCTGAGCACCAGCGTTACCGCCTCCGGGTGCGTGTGTCGCATAGCGCTGACGAGCGTAAAGCCATCACCGGCATACGGCATGTGCAGGTCAGAGAGTAGTACGTCAAAGTCTTCTGAAGCGATGCGGCTGAGCGCTTCGCGCACGCCCGCTACCGCGACTACGTCGAAGCCATCGCGTTCCAGTGCTGTTCTTAGCATCCCGCGTACAGCGTCGTCGTCCTCTGCCAGTAAAATTCTAGGCATCCTCGTACTTCTTTCCGCTCCCTGAGAAACTTCTTGATTTAGGTTACCCCGACGGTAGCAGTGTGCCTCAACTCTGTCTGTCCAAAACTGCACAGTAGTGCACGACCTATTAATCCGATTGGTTCTTCGGCCAGCTTTCCCAGGTAGAGATTCCCTTCTGATCTAACTGATCTTTCGACACCTGATCGCAGACCGCAGTTCCGACACAAGGCAGCGCGGCTTCTTTTTCGGATTTCGTAATAAACATTATTTCCCACAGCTCTTAGTAGCTGTCGGGTGCACGATTCTCACATCGGGGTTTCCCGCGCGGAGCGTTGTATGTCCTCTGGCAAAGTACGGACATTTGATCCGAAGGTGTTTCTCGCCCAAACCGGATTGGGAAGAATGATCTTGCAATATCCAAAGAATAAAGTGATCTTCACACAAGGCGAGCCTAGTGATGCTGTTTTCTATATTCAAACAGGTCGAGCAAAACTCACGGTCCTATCGGCGCATGGCAAAGAGGCTACCATCGGCCTATTAGGACAAGGGGACTTCATGGGTGAGGGGTGTATTGCCTCTGACCAGCCTCTGCGATCTGCGTCTGCCACCGCTATGACAGATTGTTTTATTCTAAGAATTGAGAAGGACGCGATGCTGAACGTACTTCACCGTGAGCACGTGTTTTCGGATTTATTTGTCGCGTACATCGTTGGTCGTTACAACCAGACTCAGGCGGACTTAGTTGACCAGCTTTTCAATTCTGCTGAGAAGCGGTTGGCTCGGACCCTCTTGCTGCTGGCCCGCTTTGGAAAGGAAGGGAGAACGGAGAACGTAGTTCCGAAAATAAGCCAAGAAACTTTGGCGGAAATGGTCGGTACAACCCGAGCTCGAATTAACTTCTTCATGAATCGGTTCCGACAGCTGGGCCTCATTGACTATAACGGTGGGTTGGAAGTTCACAGTTCGCTACTCGACATCGTCCTACACGAGTAATGTTTCTCTTCTGGAAGAAATCCGGGGGCAAGGTGTGCACATTTGAACAGTTCCGGGATTCATGAATCAGTCCAGGTGCAAACAGCTCAAGACCACAGTGGTCCTGGGTTTCAAGACTCTTGCCATCGACTTATTCACAGTCACTGTTGAAAACTCTGTCAGCTTCCAAGAATCAGCATGGTGCGGAATTGCTCAGAAATTATCGGCTCCGCACAAGTAAGCTTATCCCAACGAAGAGGTTTTGTCCCCGGACTCATCCTTCAGCCGTATCCTCTTTCACCAGTTGTTACGAGGGTCCTCAAATATCCACAGGAAGCTGAGGTGATCGGTCAGGTCGTCGGGGTCGCTTTGAGACTCGGCGATTGGCGCGTCGAAAATGATTCCGCAACAGCTTCGAGAGGGATGCGGAACCTCGCGTGCATGACGGACCTCAAGCGGGACCGACCGACAGGGTCCGTGTGCCGAGAATCTCTTAACCGCCAGTTCCCATTCCCCGCGAAAGGTTCGTGTCTGGAACGAAAACAGGGCTCCGGTTTCCTGTTGTGTCGCTGAACTGCACTTGCGAGAGGTTCGGCGCTGCTCGAATGCCCTAAACAATCGATCCAGTCATTCCGGAGTCCAATAACCTCTCTAACATGAAAAAAACGCTGCTTCGCTGTGCAGTCTGACGAATTACGAAACACGAACGAGTCCATGAAGATCGCAATGATTTCACAGAATCCCTCTTGTTCAGGGATTTCTAACAGCGATATCGTGCCGACCTGACTAAATCGGAAGCACGTCCATGTAGTTGAATGATGCGATTCGCCCTGGGACCGGACCCCAGACTTCTACCGTATCCAGGTAGCGCTCTACCCTGGACCAAAAAACTTCGAATCACGAGGCGGGATCCGATCTCGGTCGCTGACGAGTAGTGCGCTTTCTCATACATCGAAACTGATTGGCACAGTTTCCCTGAGGTCCTCGCGGTTTTGAGTGATTGCCATCGGTGGTGTCGATGGTTCGGGCATAAACTTCGCTCATTGGCAAAGCCTTCATCAGTTCTGGGGTCAGGCATTTCGACAAAACGGACTCGTGAGTTAGACAACACTCTCCGCCGCGCGAAACACTGAACCGTTTTACTGGCCAATGCCGGTCTCGTGTGGTTGATTTACAACTTTCAACCGGTTCAGGTTATTTTCTTATTGCAACGCGAGAATTCTCCGTGTAGAGTTTGCGCGACCTACTCTATTTAGCAACACACCTGTCGTACAGCAGTCGGGCCCCCAATAAGTTCGGGTAAAAGTTTCAGCGGGATGAGTAGCCAAACATTCCCGTTAAATCGGAGGACCGCCGTGAACAGTGCTGTTGCTTTCTCGAAGAGAGTCCCGCATCCTGCAGGGGCACCGCTGAAGACAGCATCCGGATTTCAATCGAACTCAACTCGCCAAAGGAGAAGGCTGATGCGGATCCATCGCTCGCGTGTTGCAGGTTTCTTCTTTTTTGTAGCCATCGCAGTTAGCTGCGCATTTGGACAGGGATACGACCCGAGCTACCAGTATGGTGCTGTTCCGTTCCAGACTCACCTACAGGGTCAGGAAAGCGTTAACTTGTCGAATGGAAACCTGCACTTCCAGATTCCTTTGATCAGTCTGCCCGGAAGAAATGGCCATGACTTTGTCTATAGTTTGAGTTACAACAGCCAAGTCTGGTGGGGAAATACCACCGTCACCCCCAACGGACCTCAGAACTACTGGGTGCAAAACAACAACTGGAGCAGCGGTTTTCCCATCATGACCCTCGCCACCGTGCCGACTCCCGGTTTCAGCGACGGCTCTAATTGCACCAACTATAGCGTGACCCTGGCGGGTGGTCGCAAGCTTTACTTTCCGGTTTACACAAATTGCGTAAAACCACCCAACAACACAGGCGACCCGCTGCACAATCAATCGAGCGGATCATCGATGGACCCCACAGCGCCACTAGGCGGAGGGTGCATTACTGATTTCGCCTACATGTCGCTCACTCCAACGCCACACGTCGTGTTGGAAGATGGACACACAATCTGGTTTACCGCCGTCGGTGTTCTCCAAAAGGAGGAGGATGCCAACGGCAACTCCGTCACCTACACTTTCCCGGGCGATGGCACGGCGGTCGCGGCAGACACGGTCGGGCGACAAATCTCATTCTCAAAGCCCCCACCTCTGAGTAATGTCCAGACTATAACTTACAAGGACTCAACTGGCACAACGCAGACCGTGACCATCGCCAGTACTTCAGTGCCTTTCTCTCCGCATTTTCATTGGAGCAACGCACCTGATCCCACCCCTGGAAACGCAATGGTGCCCACCTCCATAACGTACCCGAATGGCGACAGGTACGACTTCCAATACAACAACTACCTGGAGCTAACGAAGATCATCTATCCATCGGGTGGGTATACGCGTTACGATTACAACTATTTTAATGCGAATCCCGTCGGACTCGATGTTAGAGAAGTCGTCGGTAAACACGTGTGCCGTGACTACAACTCGCGAGCACATCTGGACGGGAATGGGCAGCCCGGCTCTTGTGTTTCGGTGCCCGAAGATAACACTGTTATCGCGCCCACGGTTCTTACCAGTAATCCCCCAGCGAACTCCGCGACGCAGGTAACGAGTCCTAGCAATGACGTGTCGACGTACGCATTCACCGTCACATCCAAAGGGGCGTACGAGACGGAGCGAAAGTTGTATTCCGGCGCTTCCACGCTTCTCAGGACCATCGATACTGCTTATGGCGCGTGCGGTGTCGGTCCGTCCCAACAAAAAGTGACCCTGGATGACGGTTCGGTGTCGATGACCCAATGGGACCGTCTTGATCAGTACACGGTTTATGCCTACCAGTCGACCAGCTCTGCCGGCACCACCGCGAACGTCACGGCGAAAAGGGAATACGACTCCGCCGCTGGCCAACCAGGTGCCCTGTTGCGCCAAACCGCAACCACCTGGATGCATGTGAATCCTGTTAACGGAATTGACTACACTTCTCCGGCGATCCACATATTGAACCGAAAGGCCAGCGATGTGGTCAGCGACGGCGCCAACAATGTGGTAGCGCAGACTACGTATGAATACGACAATTTCAGCACGGCGATGCAGGCCAGCGGGGCGGTCCAGCACGACTCAGCGTACCTGGTCAGTGCCTCTCCTCTGATCTCGACGCGAGGAAATCTGACCGCCACGAAGCGTTGGCTGAACACCAATAACAGCTGGCTCACGACCGCGAATACGTACGACGATGCCGGGAATGCGCTCAGTACCACCGATCCAAAAGGCAACATTACCGGGTTCAGCTACGCGGATAGCTGGAATAACAGGACATGCCTGCCGACGGGTGGAAGTGCGGCAGCGTATGTGACGAAGATCACCAACGCACTCAGCCAGTTCAGTACTCAAAAGTTCAACTCGTGCTCCGGCACCGTGGCTTCGTCGACCGACCTTAATGGGAAGGCAACAACTTTCTCATACGACGCTATGTCACGCGTGACTCTTACTCAGTATCCCGACGGTGGCCAGGTTGCGAAGTGCTACAGCGATGGCGGCACTGGGTGCACAAGCACCAATCCACAACTCAGCGAAACGACCACAACCGCTGTGACCGCCAGTTCCTTAAATATTGTGACGCAGAGTCTAGCGGATGGACTTGGGCAGGTTGTGCAGACGCAACTTCAGACCGACCCTGATGGACTGACGTACACCGACACAGCTTATGACGGACTAGGAAGGGTTTCGACCCGCTCCAATCCGCATCGCGCGGCGTCCTCTTCGACCGATGGCACAACCACATCCGTTTACGACGGACTGAATAGGACCACGTCGGTCATTCAGCCAGACAATTCGACCGTTTCAACCAGCTATTCCGGCAATTCGGTCACGGTCACGGACGAAGCTGGGAATCAGCGGCGCTCTATTTCAGACGGCCTGGGACGCCTTGTCGAAGTGGATGAGCCTACGATCGTACAAACGGTGGCTGGAAGCGGCTCAGCTACCACAGCCGGCAGCGAGCAGTCTGTGACGACCAGTGGATCTCCCGGCACCGGTACTGTCAGCATCTCAGGGACTCTCAATTGTTCGGCCCAAGATCACGGTAATCACATTCCGGATAACGGCATCATCACGATCACCGTCAATGGCGTCCCGGTGTCCACTAATTACGGGGGCGGTTGCGATGGGGCCGGCAACCCGATCAATGCAAGTACGCCCACTACTCTGGCCAGCGCTTTAGCGAGCGCTCTCACGAGTTCCTCTGCGAATGTCAATGCCACCTCGAGCGTCGGCTTAATCACCATCACCGCCAAGACCTCGGGAGCTTCCACGAATTACTCGCTTTCTGCTACATCGGTGACTACACAGACGCAGTACTATAGCGGAACGTCGTTTCCCGTTTCGGTCCCGAACCCCAATCTTACGGGCGGTACCAATGGCACCACCACGTACGACACCGGCTCCGCCTGGGTCACCGTGAACGGGTTCCAGGCCCCGGTGAATTATGACCAGAACAGCACCTCCAGCTCAGTGGCCAGCGCCATCGCGAACTACTTCAACACGTATGGGTCTTCGCCAGTCGGAGCTTCCGTATCGGGTTCGCAAATAACCTTGGTCGCCAAACAGGGTGGCAGCCAGAGCGACTATCCTCTGTCGGCAGGTTCCTCGACCAGCCAGCCGGGGACCTTTTCGCAACCTTCATTTACCATCTCGGTTTCCGGACCAAACTTGACCGGGGGCGCGGGCGGTGGGCTCTCCTCGCCGTATGTGACCTTGTACACGTATGACACGCTAAACAATCTGAAACAGGTAACCCAGAAAGGCGATCAGCCATCGGATTCGAGCCAATGGCGCACGCGCACATTCACCTATGACTCGCTCTCGCGGTTGTTGAGCGCCAGCAATCCCGAATCCGGCGCGATTGCTTATACGTACGACAACGACAGTAATTTGGCCACTAAGCTGGATGCTCGCGGTATCACCGCAACCATGTCCTACGATGCCCTCAACCGGTTGACGCAGAAAAGCTACAATGACGGCCAGACCGCGACGGTCCAGTACGGTTACGACGGCACGGCGCTCAGCGGCTGCACAACGGTGCCTCCGACACAGACCGATAGCAATCCCAAAGGCCGGCGCACGGCAATGTGTGACGCTTCGGGAGCCACTTCCTGGAGCCATGACTCGATGGGCAGGAGGCTGATTGAGAAGCGCACCATGCTGGGCTTCTCTGCGATTACCAACACGGTTAAGTACACCTACAATCTCGATGGGTCTGTGGCGACGCTGACCTATCCTAAGTCGGGAAAGGTGATTACCTATACCCCGGGCGGGGCAGGGCGAATGCTCGCTGCGCAAGACACGGCAAGCGGCATCAACTACGTGCAGAATGCGCACTATGCTCCTTTCGGCGGACTGACCAGCATGACCCACGACGCGACGCCGATCACTACGACCAATACATACAACAGCCGTTTGCAGCCGAGTACGCTTTCCGCAGCGACAGGCACAGCGACTATTCTGAGCTTGAGCTACAACTTCCATCTCGGAGCGGGCGACAACGGGAATGTCTTTCAGATCGTCAACAACCGCGATGGCAATCGGACGCAGAACTTTGCCTACGATGGATTGAACCGGATCCAGCAGGCCAGTTCGGCAGGCCCCAACTGGGGAGAGGCGTTCACGATTGATGCCTGGGGAAATCTGACCGGTCGAGGGCCGGTGGCCGGCAAATCCAATTACGAATTTCTGAGCCAGGCGGCGCTGACCAACAACCAACTGACCGGATTTGGCTACGATGCGTCAGGGAACATGACGTCGAATGGCGGGGCTAGCTACGCGTACGATGCCGAGAACCGGCTGTTCGCCACCTCCGGGGTGATCTATACGTACGACGGGGACGGCAAGCGGGTGAAGAAGTCGAGTAGCACGCTTTACTGGACGGGCACGGGTAGCGAGACACTCTCCGAGACCAACCTGTCGGGGACGACTCAGGCGGAATACATATACTTCAACGGCAAGCGAGTGGCGCGCCGGGATGTGCCGGGAACACCGACGGTAAAGTATTACTTCTCCGACCATCTGGGCTCTGCCAGCGTCATCACCAATAACACTGGGACCATGCCGCCGCTGGAAGAGTCCGACTACTATCCCTACGGCGGGGAGATAGCGGTGAGCGGCAGTGATTCTAACCACTACAAGTTCACTGGTAAAGAGCGCGATGCGGAAAGCGGGCTGGATAACTTTGGGGCGAGGTACAACGCTTCAACTTTGGGTCGGTTCATGACGCCCGACTGGGCAGCGAGGCCAACAAATGTGCCGTATGCCGTCTTCGGGGACCCCCAGTCCCTCAATCTCTACACGTACGTCCGCAACGATCCTGTGGCCCGTGCCGACGCCGACGGGCATACGGACCAATGCACGGACGACACGGGCTACTCGGGCTCGGCTAACGTAAGGTGCGCTGCCCCTGCTCGGGCGCAAAATCAGGGTGGATTTTGGCAGAAGCTTGGAAACGTCCTGAATGACAAAGGATGGAAGACTAACGAGCAAGTAGCCGCGACGGAGGCTAAGAGCCGAGCCGATTGGACAAAGGCCTATCCCGGTATGCCATACCCCGACGTGAAGGTGGGGGCAGTAACACCGTTCAGTGGGGTTGGCGCTGCTGCTCGCGCTGGGGAACTTGCCAGCGCGATGGGCAAGACAGCCAACTTTGTCACGATTGCCGTCACCGAAACCGAAGAGGGCGTGAACGTAGTTAGTTCGAGCGAAAATGCATTGCGACCTGCAGTCAAAGCTATGCTCGGAGAAGGCGAGGTCGGTGCGCAAGGGGCAGGACACGCCGAAGTCACAGGAGTGAATGCAGCACAGCAAATGGGGCTTACTCCCACCGGCGTTGCAGCCAGCCGAGGCATCTGCCCGTCATGTGCACAGTTCCTAGAGGATCTCGGCATTGAAGCCTTGAGCGTCTTGAAGTAGGAGAAATCACAATGATCGGCGAAGAAAAATCTCTCGTTTCCCTACCGACTCTGCCTAGGAAGAAGCAGATTGCTTTCGCGCTGTTGGTTTTTGAAAGGATGCTGCCTAGCCTGACTGCTTTCTCCAAAGACACCGGCTTCGATGATTCCTGCTATTTGCGGGCTAGAGATGCCGCGTGGTCCGTCTTACAGAACAGCCCGGATAGAGATATCGACCAGTCGTTGAACGAAGCCTGTCTTAACAATGCACCCGACACTGACGCGTTCTCTCACGAACTGACTTCTCACGCTTTGAATGCTGCCCTTGCGATGAGCGACACACTGGAATTTATCCTAGACCATCGCCCAGATCACATAGTCTACGTTTCGACATTGGCCACGGACTCCGTGCATCTGTACCTAAGCAGACTATCTCCATCGGTCGTATCCTCGTCCGTGGAAGACAAGAAGATTGCAGAACATCCGCTCATGCAACAGGAACTTAGTAGGCAGGAAGAGGACATCAAGTTTCTTGCTGGCCTGCCGGATCAGTTCGACAGTGAGACTGTCTCGGCATTAAGAGAGCGCGCGCGTACCCAGGCCCCGTTGCTCCCTGCTGCGCACTAAATCATCCGGGCCGGCGAGCAGAGTAGCAGCTGGGTTTTCGACGGGGTGGGCACCACGGACCTCAAAACCCACGTTCATTTGATCACACCGAAACCTTTGGGTTGAGTGGTACAGATTTCCAATGCCCAAGCGGCTGCATCGCTATTGTGGTGTCGGATATCTGCATTTCATCACAACAAGCTTTTATCAGCGCCGAGCGCTTCTTGGCAGCGCACAGAATCGTGATCTATTTCTTGAAGTCCTGGAGCAGGTCCGTCGACGCTATCGCTTCGCGGTTGTCGTCTACGGGCTTATTCCTGAGCAAGTGCATCTGCTTCTTGAGAACCGTTGAATCACCCGCTGCCGTCATTGATGAAGTGCAATCACCACGTTAAATGGCCTGAAGTCGAGAGGGAAATTAAAAATGGCGAGATCGGGCTTGCCATCATGGTTCAGATCGGCGACGAGTCCGTAGTATGTTTGCGCCCCGATACCGCACGACGAAACCAGATAAGCTCCTTTCCCGTCGTTGGTGAAAAGAACCGCATCTTCCGCGAACAGCGTGGTCGAGACTATATCCAATCGACCATCGCCGTTGAAATCTGCGATGCCAAGGAATCCCACATTATCCCCGGCATCGAGCACTTGGTCGATCGCAATGCCCGCACGACCTGTGCCAAGAGCTATCTCGATGAATGACCCATCGGCAAAGACCAGGTCATCCTTGCCATCTCCATTCACGTCTGCAACCACCCAATTCGCATGATACGGGTCTTGGGTAAAGGCAGGTACCGAGCCAGTGAGCGCCGTGAATGAACGGTTTCCCATGCCAAACATAATGCCCAAACCGGTAGCTACGTCGAGATTGCCGTCGCCACCGAAATCGCCTACAGCAAAGCCTTCATTAATTCCGGCGGGGAGTAACACTGGGGTAAATTTCATTCCTCCTCGACCGTACAAAATCGTTCCGCTGATAACGATATCGGGAATCCCGTCATGATCCATGTCGCGAATTACGATATCCGTATTCGTTATTCCGTTTAGCCCAAATTCGAATATGGGCGTCAAAGAACTGTAGTCACCCGTGCCATCGCCTTTCCAGACCGCAAGATTGTCTCCCAAGAAGCCGATCAGGTCGGCGATACCGTCTCCATCAAGATCCGCCAACACGCCTACCGTCGGTGGTGTGGATCCGATTTTCTTAAAACTGCCGTCGGCTTGTATGTGGTAGATCGCGCCAGGGAATTCGACGGAATTAATGATGTTGCCGCTAACCAGCAACGACTGAAAACCGTCTCCGAGTACGTCACCCGCGGATAGACTACTCGGTGCATCAGGTAACACCACCGCTGGGGATAAAAGCTTGCGATCGCGCCGACCCAAGGTCACTCCGGCAAAATAAAAAGGTGCAGGTTGCACCAAGTCGGGAATGCCATCTCCATTTATATCGCCTATAAGTGGATGATGACTGCTTTCCGCCGTCACCCACTGCAACGAGAAGTTGCCTGTTCCGTCGCCCCAAAAGACGGCAGTCTGGTCAGGGCCGTTGACCCCGGTGTTCGTGACGAGGTCGACATTTCCGTCACCGTCGAGGTCTCCGGCGATGAGCAGTGTAGGATTTCCAACAGAGGCCATCGAAAAACTCGGCCCCGGAAGAAACGTTCCATCCCCCTGGCCGAACATCACCACAGCGGAAGATGAGGGAGCCGGGCCCTGAAAAAGAACTAGATCCGCCTTGTGGTCATTGTTAAAATCTGCCACTGCGAAAGGACCGATGACACCAGCCAAAGCAGGTGGTTGGGTGTCCACAAATACGCCGTTACCCTGATTCAGCAATATTCGAACTTGATTTGCGGTTTGCGTAACTCCCTGGTAAACCAAGTCCGGGAGTCCATCATTATTGAGGTCAGCCACCTCAACTTTTATGCAGTTAAGCCCGGCAAGGCCCAGCGGCACAGGAACGTCAAAACTCCCATCGCCGTGGCCGGGAAACAAAAGCAACTCGCCACTCGTAGATGTCGACCCAACGACTAGATCCAGCCTGCCGACTCCTCGAAAGTCTGCAAGCACCGGCTGTGCGATAGACAGTGTAGGAAATGTGGTCGAAGTGGATGGCTGAAAGTTGCCCTTCCCATCATTCAAAAGAGTCGTCACGCGAGTAATTGTGTTGCCTGAGTCCATGGTTAGCACAACGAGATCAGGATGCCCATCACCATTGACGTCGCCAGCTGCAAGGCCCTCTATTTGACCGGACGCAGTAAATGGGATTGGTTTCCCGGCAGAAAAGGAACCGTTGGCCTGCCCGTATAAAACGTAGAGTGTCTGGTCGGAAATCGCACCAAGAACAAGGTCATCCAAACCGTCTCCGTTGAAATCCGCAAGGACCGCAGTGGAAGGACCGGTTTCAAATCCCACATAAGTGCTTGCTTGAGCCAGGAATTCCTGGGGACCAGGGGAAGGTTGGTAGACCGAGAAGGTTAATGCCTGGGAATTTCCGTGCCCGTCTTGCACCTGTACCGTATGATTTGACGC
>Ga0210403_10004624_pt1 | contig 11810 bp, 8 predicted proteins | sample IncBWC19MmetaG_FD_150863 | JGI IMG/M metagenome (GOLD analysis project Ga0210403, IMG submission 150863) | Forest soil microbial communities from Barre Woods Harvard Forest LTER site, Petersham, Massachusetts, United States - Inc-BW-C-19-M | ecosystem: Environmental > Terrestrial > Soil >... | reverse complement strand
ACTCAACTGAGTTTGACGCCGGTTTGCGTGAATTAATTGCAAAAGTACGGTGCAATTCAGACCCTCAAAATTGCCGAGTTTAATGCGTTTGGGAAGCAGTCCGAGACCGTGGGAGGCGGGGCCCTCACGTTTCGGGAGATGTCCGGAAGCGGTTCTTGTCGATTTTCAGCGACTTAATCTTCGATTCCAACGTGGACCGCGGGATGCCCAACTTGGCCGCAGCACCGGTGGGTCCGAATATCCGGCCGCGACTTTCTTTCAGGGCGGCCTCAATCATATCTTTCTCTTGCACCAGGAGCCGGCGAGGGAGCTCAACCTGCGGATCCGGTTCCGGTGTGTGCAGCGGCTGCCGAGGCAACCAGCTTTCGTCGATCGAGAATATCTCTGTTTCGCAGAGAATTACGGAACGCTCGATGACGTTCTGAAGTTCGCGGATGTTTCCGGGCCAAGGATAGGATTGAAGCAATTCGAGCGTCTTCTTGTTGACGCTCTTTATGTTCTTGCCGGATTTTCGCGCGTAGCGATCGATGAAGTATTCCACGAGCAGAGGGATGTCTTCTCCGCGCTCTCGAAGGGAAGGTATGCCAATGGGGAAAACGTGCAGCCGATAAAACAGGTCACTACGGAAGGACCCAGCGCTGATGGCGGCCTGCAAGTCACGGTTGGTGGCTGCAATCAGCCGAACGTCGGCGCGGATGGAACGAGTGCCGCCGACACGCTCGAACTCCTGTTCCTGCAAAACACGCAGGAGGGCAATTTGGGTCTCAGGTGGAAGTTCTCCGACTTCGTCCAGGAAGAGCGTGCCGCCATTTGCTAATTCAAACCGACCCAAGCGCTGTTGAGTGGCGCCCGTGAAGGCGCCCTTCTCATGGCCGAACAACTCAGAAGCGATGAGATCATGCGGGATTGCCGCACAGTTCACGCAAATGAACGGACGCGAGGCGCGATTTGAGCGCCGGTGGATGGCGCGTGCAACAAGCTCTTTGCCTGTCCCCGTTTCGCCGGTGATAAGGACCGTAGAATCACTCGGTGCGACTTTGGAGATACGTGAGAGTACCGCTTTCAAAGCGGGGGATGTTCCAACGATCTCTTCATACATCGAGGCTTTGTCGATTTCCTCGCGGAGAGCGACGTTTTCGCTCCGAAGCCTGTCTTCCGCCCGCTTGCGGTCTTCAATGTCCGTCAGGGCAACATACCAACGGGAGATCTGTCCCTGTTCGTCGCGCAACGGATTATAACGGACCAAGAACCAGCGATAAGTGCCATCACGTTTCCGTAGCCGCAACTCCAACTCGAAAGCGGAGCCACCGGAGCGAGCATTATCGGAATAAGTGTGCACCGCACGTTCTTGGTCATCAGGATGAAAAAACGACGGGGACGGAAAAACATTCCCGGCTGTTTGCCGCCACTCTTCAAGACTAAGGCCGACGTAATCGAGCCCAATACGGTTGGCATAAAGACGTTCGCCACGGGGTCCGAATACAGAAACAAGTTGAGGAACGAGGTCGATTATCTGGCGGAGTTCCGATTCACTTCTGCGCAGTTCCTCCTCTGCTCGTTTACGTTCAGTGATGTCGATCACAGTACCGGTGTACTCAATGAGATCGCCGTAGGGGCTGAAGACAGGATGACCAATGCTGTGAATGTCCCTGACGGCGCCACCCGGATGGACAATGCGATAATCCACTTCTTCGTCTAACTTGCTGTGCTTGGAGCGCTCGGTAGATGCCCGGAACGCCGGTCGATCGTCGGGATGAATTCGCTGGATGAGTTCTTCGGTTCGGGGCACACCATCCCGTGGATCAAAACCCAGAACGCGATAGCATTCCTCCGACCAATGCCTTGCGTCGGTGCCGGGACTCCAAGCCCAACTGCCGGTGTGGCTCAACCTCTGAGCTTCCGCCAAGTATGCTTCACTGCTCCGGAGGGCTTCCTCGGCCGCCTTGCGCTCGGTGATGTCGGTCACCGCCCCGACAAACTCGCGATTGCCGGATGCATCTTGTAAAACATGAGCAACGGCGTGGACGTGCTTGACTCGCCCGTCAGGCAGCAGCAAACGATAGGTATGCTCGAAATCTGTCGCCCCCCGAGAGACACCATCGATGACCATCTGAAAGTCAGCGCGGTCCTCGGGATGGACGCGCTGGGCTAGGGAATCTATTGTTGGCTTAAGCGAGCGGTCGTACGCGAAAATGCGATAGGTTTCGTCTGACCAGACAATCTCGCCTGTGTCAGGTTTCCAGCCGAAACTGCCCGTGTGACTGAGCTTTTGAGCTTCCGCCAGATACGCTTCGCGCCGGCGGAGCTCCTGGGTCAGGAGTTCGTGTTCTGTAACGTCTATGGCGCTGCCAACGTACTTTTTCAGGCTTGGGTTTTCCAGAACAGGAGCACCGACGCAGCGAATGTACCGAACTTCACCGGTGGGACGAACGATGCGTTTTGTGGCATCGAAGATCGAAGCTTTCGCCAAGATTTCATTGATCAGGTCTGCCATGGACTCGCGATCCTGTGGGTGAATGCAATCCAGGTATTTCCGAACACCAGGCGGCTTGCCGGCCGGATCGAAGCCATACATTCGAAATAATTCGGGAGACCAGTAATGGAATCCGTCAGAATCGAAGGCCCAGCTTCCCATGTGGGCAAGACGCTGCCCTTCTGAAAGATAGAACTCGCTCCGTCGTAATTCTTCTTCCGCCTGCTTGCGCTCCTCAATGTCGAGACTTGACCCATACCACTTGACGATGTTGCCGTTCGGATCGCGAAGCGCCACTTTCCGATGGAGCATCCAGCGGTATTCTCCATTGGCGCTGCGGACGCGAGTTTCGTATTCGAAGACTTCACCAGTCGCGAGGCAGGCTCGCCATCTGGCCACAATGCCCTCAACGTCCTCCGGGTGAATGACAGCAGTCCAATTCCAGCCGGCCACTTTGTCCAAAGTGACGCCCAGGTATTCCAACCAGGGTTTATTGAAGTAATCGAGGTAGCCGTCAGGCCTGGCAGTGTGAATCAGCGCAGGAATCGAGTCGACGAGAAGATGAATGTTCAACGACTCGTGTTGGTGTCCTGAGGAGGCCATGACGGGCATGATACACCCGACGAATCCGCATTTCGACAAGAGTGAAGCATTGCGCCGATGCTCCCCAAGAGTTGTTCAACTGAAGGTGCACGGACCGTACGAGAACTCAAAAGTTAGTCACAGGGTCAACGTTATCGTCAATCCTATGACATGAAATAGCTGCCAGAACAATCCCTCCATTCTGTACTCAGCATCCCGTGTGGCGGTTTCTATTGAAAACAAAGCGGATTCCCTATTCACGCGAATGTTCGGCGTTGGACATCCGGTTGCTCTCGTTTTCGGCACCGATTTCGAAGTTGACATTTGAAAGGGGAATCGTATGGCTCAACAAACATCAAACGGCAATCGTCCAAAACTGAGTGAGAAGGGACTCTTGACTCCAGACAATTGCGTCGTGGCGCTGATCGACCATCAGGGCCAAATGCTGTTTGGAACAAGCAATTTTGACCGCCAGGGGATCATCAACACCACCGTGGCGATCGGGAAGGCAGCAAGGGTGTTCGATGTGCCTGTGGTTTTGAGCACAGTCGAGACGAAGTCCTTCAGCGGGAATATGTGGCCGCAACTGCGAGCCGTATTCCCGGAGAAGGAACTCATCGAGCGTTCGTCCATGAACTCGTGGGACGACAAGAACTTTGTCGCCGCAATCGAAAAAAGCGGACGCAGGAAGATAGTCATTGCCGGCCTTTGGACGGAAATCTGTGTTGCGCTGCCGACGGTGCAGGCGATTCATGACGGCTACGAGGTCTACGTCGTGGAGGATTGCTGCGGCGACGTGACGCAACTCGCTCACGACAACGCAATGAAACGCGTCGTGCAAGCCGGCGCAAAGCCGGTCACCTCACTGCAAGTCATGCTCGAATGGCAGCGCGATTGGGCCCACCGCGGAACCTACGATGCGGTGATGGACATCATAAAGAACCACTACGGAGCTTATGGGACCGGCGTCGAGTACGCGCAAACGATGGTGCACGGCGCGCCGGCCACGAAATTCCCGGAGTACGCGGTTCCCGTTGCCCTTGCGGCTCACAAGTAAAACCTGAGGGCGGAGCCATCTCCGCCCTTCTCAATCCATTTAGATTAACTCGCGACGGAGGCTGCCGTGTCTGCTGAGATCATATTGCACAACGCGAAGATCGCCACGAATGGGGTTCCCTCGTTTGTCGAAGCAATCGCCATAACGGCCGGAAAAATAGCCGCTGCGGGCAAGGATGAAGAAATTCTGCGCCTGCGGGGTCCGCAAACGCGAGTCATTGACGGTGGACGACGAACCGTCATTCCTGGGCTCAACGATTCACACATACATCCGATCCGGGGCGGGCTCAACTACAACTTGGAATTGCGCTGGGATGGCGTCCCTTCGCTGGTCGATGCATTGCGGATGTTGAAAGAACAGGCTGCACGAACTCCCGCGCCGCAGTGGGTGCGGGTGATCGGAGGCTGGACGGAATTCCAATTCGCCGAACGCCGGATGCCGACCCTTGATGAGATCAACGCAGTTGCTCCAGACACGCCTGTGTTCGTGATGCATTTGTATGACCGGGCTTTGTTGAACGCAGCGGCGTTGCGTGCGGTGGGCTATGACAAGAACGCTCCAGATTTCCAGGCTGGTGAGGTTCAGCGAGATCGCCACGGGAATCCCACGGGCCTTCTCATCGCCAAGCCCAACGCCAACATTCTCTATTCCACGCTCGCCAAGGGACCAAAACTCGCGCGCAAAGATCAACTTAATTCCTCCAGGCTCTTCTTCCGCGAGCTCAATCGCTTCGGCATCACCAGCGCGATCGATGCCGGAGGCGGATTTCAGAATTATCCCGACGACTATGGTGTGGTGAACGAAATGCACCGTAGTGGCGAGCTGTCGATTCGCCTCGCCTACAACCTCTTTACGCAGAAACCGAAACAAGAGCTATCGGACTTCCAGAGCTGGACCAAAATGACAAAGCCCGGCGATGGCGACGACTTCTATCGTGTCAACGGAGCGGGAGAAATGCTTGTTTTCTCCGCAGCGGACTTCGAAGATTTTCTCGTGCCGCGCCCGGATATGCTCCCCGTTATGGAGAGCGAGCTGAAAGCGGTGATCCGCCATCTCGTGGAGAATCGCTGGCCGTTTCGCATACACACGACCTACAACGAGACCATCGAGCGGGCACTGAATGTCTATGAAGAGGTGAATCGCGAAATTCCGTTTGACGGCCTGCACTGGTTCTTTGATCACTGCGAAACGATTACGGATCGCAACATCGAACGCGTGAAGGCGCTGGGCGGCGGCATCGCCGTGCAGAACCGCATGGCCTTTCAAGGCGAATATTTCGTCGAGCGATACGGCTCACAGCAAGCCAAGCGCACTCCACCGATTCGACGCATGCTGGAGATGGGTGTTCCAGTCGGCGCTGGAACGGACGCGACTCGCGTTTCGAGCTACAACCCATACCTGTCTCTGTACTGGTTTGTCACCGGCAAGACCATTGGCGGGCTCAGTCTTTATCCGCAAGAGAACCGATTGGACCGGGAGGAAGCGCTCAAGCTCTACACGATGGGGAGCAGTTGGTTTTCAACCGAAGACGGCAAGAAAGGAGCGCTTGCTCCTGGCCAGCTGGCGGACCTTGCCGTTCTTTCCGCGGACTATTTTTCGATTCCCGAAGAGGAGATCAAGCGTCTCGAATCGGTACTTACAATCGTCGGCGGGAAGATCGTTTATGCCACCGAAGAATTCTCAAAACTCGCGCCGCCCGCGCTACCAGTGAGTCCGGGCTGGTCTCCTGTCAAAGAATATGGAGGGTACGCGAAGGACCTGAACCGCGGCGTTGGCGCATCCCATTCCGCTGCCTGTTCGCATGTTGCGGCATCGACGGATGGTGGGACGCGATCGCACATTCAAGTGCTCGGTGAGTTTGGCCTATGGGGGTTGGGTTGCGATTGCTTTGCGTTCTGATTCGCGCGTCGCTAGAGGGATCGAAATGAAGGTACTGTTTTTATCTTTCATCGTTGGTCTCGGAGTTGGTGTCCTCTACGGACTCATCCGGGTAAAGAGTCCTGCGCCGCCCATCGTCGCTTTACTCGGCCTCTTGGGAATGGTGATTGGCGAACAGTTCGGGGTTTGGATTCAGACGAAGAAGCTCGACGTTTCGCGTGCCGCATCCGTATGCCTTGTCGGTGAACGCTACGACCGTCAACTTTACAATCCTCCGTCACGCAAGACGGGTTACGACTCAAGCCCCCTCTTTGCAGAACACATGGCCATGACCGAAGAAGTGGACCCGAGAGATATACATAGCGAGTAAAGCTTTGGAGAAATGAAATGCGCTTGAAAAAAACCTTCATTGGAACGTCTCTTGCGATCTTCCTGACTATCGGCTTCGCGAGCGAATCGGGATGCTTCAGCACATTCACCCAAAGTCTCCAGACAGCCAAAACGGCGGGCGTAGCTGTCAGCCCGCAGTACGACACGACGCATGTCTACGTTGCTCCACAGGACTTCGACCGTTTTGTTGCGAGCCTGATTGCCACATTCGGTGGCACAACTACCAAGCAGGGCGTTTTCACCGTAACTCCGACACCCAGCAGCACCATGTCGCAACTGGTCCTTACACCCGTGGGCTCGGTATCCGTTTTCGGCTTCAAGACGCCGATTCCCTATCCATTCGGCTTGGAGCGCACAGGCTATCTGGTCAGTGATATGGACGAGGCCATCCGCGCCGTCAGGGCCACGTGCGCGGATGTCTTAGTCACTTCTTTCAACGATCCGATTGGCCGAGACGCGATCATTCAGTGGCCGGGCGGCGTGAACACACAACTGTACTGGCACACCACCGCGCCATCTTATGCCCCGCTCCAAACTATTCCGGAGAATCGAGTTTATGTTTCGCAGGACCGAGTGGATGCATTTGTGCGCAGCTTTCTCGCGTTTTCTCACGGGAGTGTCGTCTCTGATGAACCGCGCGCGTCGGGCGTCGAAATCGGAAGACTTGCGGAAACCTATCGGCGAGTAAGGATCGAATCAAAATTCGGCAAGTCGACTGCGCTGGTTACCGACGGTCACCTTCCGTATCCGTACGGCAGAGAGATGACCGGATATGAAGTGACGAATCTGACGGACACGCTCAGCAAGGCAAAAGCCAGCGGCGTCGATGTGGTCGTACTCCCTTATAAGACCGACGAGCGAGAATCCGCTGTCGTGCAGTTCCCCGGGGGATACATCGCGGAAATCCATTCGGTAATAAAGAAATAAGAAGTGCAAACGACTTCTGACGATGATTCGCGAAGCGCGGCGCCATACGTGAGATTAAAACGAAGAGATATGCGAACGCTGATGATTTTATTCGTTGTGTCTCTTACGACGCCACCACTCTCGCGAGGACAATCCGTTCCCACCACTGAATCCCCGGCGCCTGCCCGGGTCTACCACTTGCTCCGCGAGGACGACGACTGGAGCTTTCTGGCCGACCCGGCTGAGCAGCAGGAGTTTTGGGACCCGCTCAAATATATTCGTCTGCGGCCAGGCCGGAATGACTGGTTCCTGTCCATGGGCGGCGAAGCTCGCGAGATTTGGGAACAGATCGGAAACGACAACTGGGGCCAACAGCCTTTCATGAACGGCTATTTCAACGAACGGTACATGCTTTATTTCGACGTTCATTACAGCAAGCACGTTCGCTCATTCGTTGAGTTCAAAAGTGGCTTGAACTCTTACCGCATCGGCGGGCCGAGACCGATCGACGAAAAGAAGCTCGATTTCCAAACAGCATTCCTCGAAGTCGGAATGGGAGATGAACACAACTGGATCAAGGTCAGAGCCGGGAGACATGAGATGGAGTATGGCTCCGGGCGGCTGATCGATGTTCGCGAAGGCCCCAACGTGCGCTTGAGCTTTGACGGGTTTAAGGTGAAGGCCGGTGTCGGTTCTTGGCAGATTGACGGCTTTGCCGTGCGCCCGGACCTGGACAAGCCGGGATTTTTTGACAATGCGCCCAATCACGCTGTCGGATTTTGGGGTGTATACGGCGTCCGGCCTCTGACGAAGAGGACTACGCTGGACGCGTACTATCTTGGCCTCGATCGAAAAACAGCTGCATTCAACCGGGGCGTAAGCCACGAAGTGCGGCACACTATCGGTGCGCGTCTTTCTCGTCCCATCGCGGAGAGGAAACCAGGCTGGGATTTCGACGATGAAGCGCTTTGGCAATTCGGAACTTTCGGTTCCGCAAACATAAGCGCCTGGACAATGGCTTCGGAAACCGGTTACCGTCTTCCGAACGTTCCGCTGAAACCGCGATTCAGCACTAAGGCAGATATATCAAGCGGCGACGATCCGAGGACGAACACGCTCAGCACATTCAATCCGCTCTTCCCCAAGGGCAATTATTTTGGCGTTCTTGCCACAGCTGGCCCCGGCCCTATCAACTTTATTGACGTACACCCTCGCGCTGAAGCGACGCTGCCGCATGGCGTGACGGTCTCCGTCGACTGGATCTTTCAGTGGCGGGAGAGTTTGCAAGACGGGGTGTACGCCGTCCCGGGTTTTTTGATTATTCCTGCGGGAAAGAGCAACGCGCGTTTCGTTGGGAACCGTCCGGGGACGGAAGTGCGTTGGCAGGCGAATCGGCATCTCTGGTTTCAAGGCGACTACGGAATCTTCTATGCAGGCAACTTTGTCAAGGAAAGTCAGCCAGGCCGCAACCTGAATTACTGGGCATTGTGGGCCGGCTACAAGTTTTAGAAACGGGATTAATCCTTCCCAGTTCCCTGCTGAGGAAACCCGCTGTCCGAAAAAATAGAACCGATCCTTACGGTTATCGAACAGAACATTAGTGAGAGGCGGAGCGTTCATTTCCTCAAACTTTTGCCAGCACTACAAGCAAGAACACCAATGGGAGATAGAGGATCGAGATCAGAAGCAGGCGGCGCGCAGATTGGTTTGAGTGAAGTAAGGCGAGTCGCGCGGCAAAATAAAGGAAGCCTAAACTGAGCAGCAGTGTTCCGGTCACGAACACCGGATTGGCGTGCCGCAAAGCCATTGGCGCAAATGCGACCGGCACTAAACCGAGCGCCGGAAGCACGCTCTGCCATCCCATGAATCGTGCTTTCCCTGTTCCTTGTGGAAGAACTTCGTACCCCGCGCGTGCGTAGTCTTCACGATACATCCATGCAATCGCCATGAAGTGCGGGAATTGCCAGAGAAAAAGAATCGCGTAGAGCTGCCATGCTTCGGAGTCGAGCTTCCCGGTTGCTGCGACATACCCAATCATTACAGGCATGGCGCCTGGAAATGCGCCGACCAGCGTGCACCAGGGCGTTCGACGCTTGAGTGGAGTATAGAGAAACAAATACGCACAGAGCGTAAGCAGGGCGAGGAGGCTCGCGGCGAGACGCACGGCCAAGGCCAGGTAGACGACGCCCGTAAGCGGCAATAGAGTTCCGAAAAGCAGAGCGTGGACTGGTTCAACTCGGCCGGCCGCGATCGGACGGCGAGATGTGCGCCGCATTTGTGCATCGAATTTCCGCTCGAGCAACTGATTCAGAGCACCGGCGCCGCTGGCAACCAGGGCTGTGCCGAGCAGCGTGTTCAGAAGAAGGAACCATGGGAAATGCACGAAGAGCTTTGGAGAACCCAGGCAAAAAGCGGCCACGGTGGACATGGTAATTAAAAAGTTCACTTCGGGCTTCGTTAGCTCCCAGTAGTCGGCCAGAGCGCGTGACCGCACTTCGTGACGGCGCTGAAGGGCAGTCAGTTGGAAAGCAGCGAGAACAGGCTCAGTTGCCATCCCTAGAGAACCTCTACCCTTTTGGAACCACTTTGCGGAGTCATGATGCGAAGCAATTCCGATTGCGCTAAGTCGGCTCGGGAATCCCGCGGCGCGAGCAGACGCGTCGAGAGAATAACCGCCGGAACGAGATATACGATGGTGATGCAGGTCCACATCAATGCACCGGCACACTGCTGATCCGTCAGAACGGAGAGAGCAGACTGCCGCGAGGACGAGAGGTATACCGGATAGGCCACACGCTCAGAGAAGACAAGAAATGCCGAAAGAATGTCGCAAGGCAACGTGGCGAGAAAGAGATACAAGAGAATCGACCATCGAGGTTCCGCTGGAACGTTTGGCCAGGGCTGAACGACGGGCCACCAGAAGAGAAGACCTGCCACAAGGAAGGTTCCCTGCTCGAGCAGATGCCATGCTCCCGATTGTAACGCGAGCGCGAAGATCGCCGGATCATGCCATCCCACCAAGGTCGCCGTAGCCGCAAGCAAGGAAAATGTAGGTCGCACGAGCATCCGCCCCAACTTTTGCACCGGCGGCCAGCAAAACAGCGGACCGACCACGGCTTGCACAAATTGGCGGGGGAGGCCCTGCAAGAAAGGCGTCACAGGCAAACCAAGAAGGATCAACGGAGCAGCAAAAGTCATGAGCAGAAGGTGCTGAATCATGTGGACCGTCAGCATCTGCTCGTCGAGCGCCGCCAGGGGTGAGCCCACAGCCGCCCAGATTAAGAATAGGCCGAGGGTGAAGCTAATGACGCGCCAGGCTGGGATGAGCTTCGCGGAAGCGGAACGAAGACGAAGCCATCCACGCAAGTACAAAAATTCCGTGAGGAGCAGAGCTGCGAGTAGCGAAATCGGAAACCACCCGGATCCCGATGCGACATGAACGTGAGGTGACATGGATTGTTTTTTATGGTTGTGCACCAGGGCGTTTTTCCTGGGCGTCACTGAGCACCGCATCACGCGATGCATCGCGCGCGGGAGCTTGCCCAGCCGGATGCAATGTTTCGAGAAATGCGACGAGCGCCGTGGTCTGTGCCGGACTCAAGTTCTTTCCGTACGCCGGCATGTTGCCGCCTCCTTGGATCACCTGGCGGATGAGCTGGTCCTGCGCGAGCCGCACGGCGACGCTGTCGAGCGCCGGCCCTCTTTGTCCACCGAGTTCACCAAGCGAATGGCAATTGCGGCATTGCTTCACCTGAAACACGAGAGCGCCTTGCCGCTGAAGTGCGGTGGTGCCGCGTAAAAACCGTTCCGGCACCGGATCACCACTCCAAGCGTTCATGTGCGGACTCCAAGGGGTATATCCAGCGAGGTGGGTGAGTGTTCCCAGGGTTATGGCGATCAGCAGAACCGTTAAAACAGCGATCGGACGCCGGTGCCAACTCTTTTCCCCTTCTCCAGAAAGAAATGGCAGCAAAACAAGAAACGCGATAGCGACTACGGGGCCAATGAGAAGAGCTGGCGTCTCCATTAAAGGCGGCAAGTATGACAGCAAACCGTACAGCCACAAAAAGAAGTAGTCTGGTTTCGGCACCGACTGGATGATTGTCGGGTCCGGGCGGCCCGTCGGACCGAATGGGCCGAAGTACAAAGCGCATGCAGCCACCGCCAAGAGAATGAACGCGGCAAAGAACATATCCTTCCAGACCGCATAGGGAACAAACGGCGCCCCATCTTTCTTAGTCAATTCGTGATACTCAGCGGCGTAGGTGGCTTTTTTAACGAGGCGGCCGGGCATCGGCCATTCGTTGATTCCGAGCTTCACCACCATCAGAAGATGAATGCACACGAACCCGATGAGCATGCCGGGAATCACGAAGACGTGCAGCGCAAAAAATCGAGACAGCGTCGCGCCGGCGATGATCGGCCCACCCAGCATCAATTTGACAATCGCCGGACCTGCAATCGGGACGCGGCTGGCGATCGAGGCTCCGATCCCAAGCCCCCAATAGGCGTCTTGATCAAAGC
>Ga0210403_10004621_pt1 | contig 11811 bp, 12 predicted proteins | sample IncBWC19MmetaG_FD_150863 | JGI IMG/M metagenome (GOLD analysis project Ga0210403, IMG submission 150863) | Forest soil microbial communities from Barre Woods Harvard Forest LTER site, Petersham, Massachusetts, United States - Inc-BW-C-19-M | ecosystem: Environmental > Terrestrial > Soil >... | reverse complement strand
CAAGCGCATCGGCGTTGCAGTCAGCGACCAGGAACGCGCCGACCGCATCAAGATGTACGTGCCGGCCGCCTTCAACGGCGACACTTTTGCCGGCATGGATGCCTACACCCGCGAAGTCCAGACCCGGTTCCAGTTGACCGTCCCCGTATTCGAAGACCTGGTGAAGCAAGGCCTGGTGGAGGAAAAGCTTCGCAAACTGATTACCGACGGCATCAGCGCCAGCCCGGTGGAGATTCAGCAAGAGTTCAAATCTCAGAACGAAAAAGTGAAGTTGGACTACGCACTGATCAAGCCCGAAGACCTCGAAGGCAAAATTACGCCGTCCGACGGCGAAATCAAGGCCTACTACGACCAGAACAAGGCCAAGTTTCTGATCCCGGAAAAGCGCGTGGTCCGCTACGCGCTGCTGGACCTGACCCAGCTGCGGCAGAACACAGTCGTGAGTGACGATGAACTCAAAGTCGTCTACCAGCAGAATATTCAGCAATTCCAGGTGCCGAACCGGGTTCACGTCGAGCATATCTTACTTTTAACAACCGGCAAGACCGACGCGGAAGTCGTTGAAATCAAGAAAAAAGCCGAAGATGTTCTGGCGCAAGCCAGGAAAAAAGGCGCCAACTTCGAGGATTTGGCCAAGAAGTATTCCGAAGACCCAGGCTCCAAAGCCAAAGGCGGAGATGTTGGCTGGGTGTTGCCGGGCCAGATGGTGCCGGAGTTCGAGAAGGCTTCGTTCAGTCTCAACAAAGGCGATATTTCCGACCTCATCAAAACCCAGTATGGATTTCACATCATTAAGATCCTGGACAAGGAAACCGCCCATACCAGGACTTTCGACGAAGTGAAGGACACTCTTCGGCCCAACTATCTGCTGAACAAAGTCGACCAGCAGGCTTCCACGATCGCGGACCAGATCTCCGCTGATATTCGCCAGTCCAACAAGACCACCCTCGACCAACTGGTTCAGAAATATCACCTCGCCATCGCCCAGACTCACCCGGTGGGCCCGGGCGAGCCGGTGTTGGAACTGGGCAACGGCCAAGACGTGAAAGACGAGATTTTCCGTCTCCGTCAGGGCGACCTGAGCCTGCCGCTGCGAACGGATCGCGGCTACGTCGTGCTTTCGCTGCTACAGTCTCTGCCGGCGCATCAGGGGACCCTCGAAGAGGAGCGCGACAAAGTCGTCTCCGAATTTAAGCAACAGAAGTCCAACGAACTGGCAAAGACCAAAGCCGAGGAACTCGAAAAGCGGGTGAAGTCCGGCGAAAAGTTTGCCGCCGCCGCCAAAGCGCTGGGTCTCGACCCCAAGACCAGCGATCCATTCGCCCGCAACGGTTCTGTCGCCAATCTTGGCAGCGGCAAGCAGCTGGCCACCGCTTTTGCCCTTAGGGCTGGACAGGTTGCTCCGGCACTCAACCTCGGTTCCAACTGGGCCGTCTACCAGGTCGTCGAGCGGCAAGAGGCGAATCCCGCCGATTTCGACAAGCAAAAGAAGGAAATCACGGACGCTTTGCTCAAACAGAAGCGTGAACTGGCCTTCAGCGCCTTCCAAACGTCTCTGAATGAGCGGCTGAAACAGGAAGGCAAGCTCAAGCTCTATCCCGAAAAAATGAGCGTGTTCGGAGATTTCGGGAGCTCCAAAAACTTCCCTATCCAATAATAAATAAAGAAGTTAAATTTTAACGACACACCCCCTTGCCCTCCCCGACCCCGCCCGGTAGCCTATTGCAGTCCGAATAAGCTGACCTAAAGGGGTGGAGTTTGCTCGCAGACTCCCTCCAGCTTGCTAGGCAGTCGATTTGGGGCCGCTGCATACCCTCTCAAAAAGGTTGAAACCCATGCCAGGACGTACTGCTCAATCACGCAACGACTATCGCTGCAGCATTGAAAAGAACCAGAACGGCAAATATTGCATCCGGATGCGAGTGCAGTATCCCCGCCACGCTTGGTCCCTGGGAGTCTTCTTCCTCGCTTCCTCCTTCGATCGTGCGATGAAGAAGCTCGAAGAGTCACTGCACTTCCTCCAGCGTAACGAAGAAAAGCTGTGGTTTTGGGGCGTGGACCGCTCCGAAGACCTGAGCTTCTCTGCTGAATTCCTGAAAGACGCTGGTCTACAACTCGACCGCCGAAACGAGTTTCCCCGCAAAGCCGCCATCCTCTCACTCGAGCCGGAACGCGATGCCCCGGCCTCGGCTCTTGGCTTCGTCCGCCGCGGCCTCGCCGAATCCGTCGAATCCGGTCGCGTCCAACTCGCCGGCGACTGATCGACCCCCGCTTTCCAGGTCCACCATAGCCCAGAATCCATTCCCGGGTCCTTTTCTGGCAATCCCTGCTTGACTTCGGCTATCCTCTCGCACATCATTCCCCCAATTCCACCAGGAAGACCGCGCTGCGATCGTTTGAATTCTCTGTCGCCCGCCCGAGGCACGCTCATCCGTGTGCCAGGCAGAGAGCCGGATGCGCAGCCGGTGAAAGGATTTCACCTAAAATGATTCAAACTCGAAGCCGGTTCTATCTAGCGCTGTTTGTTGCTCTTCTCCTCGTGTTGGCGAACCTAACCTTTCGCCCGGCAAAGGCAGGGCAAGCCGCTCAAACCCCCGCGGAGACGGACCAGACGGATAGCACCGCGGCGAAGTCCAAGAAGAAGAAAAAGACCACCACGACGGATGACACCGCGGCGGCCGATTCCTCAGCGACCAAGAAATCCACCAAGAGCAAGAAGGCGGACACGGCTGATGCGCCGGCAACCGCGAACAGCTCAGCGGCGAAGAAATCCACCAAGTCCAAGAAAGCCGATGCGGCCGATAGCTCCACCACAGCCGATACGACTGCCTCGAAGAAGTCCTCAAAGTCGAAGGCCGACACATCAGCCGATTCCACAACGGCCGCCAGCGCCGGCTCGACAACTTCAAAATCCAAGAAGACCAAGAAGTCAGACACCGCGGAAACTGCTGCTGGGGCGCCCGCGGCAAACGATGCCGCTACCACTGCTTCGAAGAAATCCTCAAAGTCGAAGAAGGCCGATGCGGCGGGCGCTTCCGCTCCTGCTGCTGCGGCGCCACCAACGGCGGCTGCTCCCGCGGCGAAACCCATTCCAACCGCGGCGCCTGCCGCGACTCCGGCCGCAAAGCCCGCCACTGCTCCAGCGCCTGCTGCATCCACTGCACCTGCGGCGAAGCCCGCGCCAACGCCAGCGGCTCAACAGGCTCCGCCGGCCAACAGCAACGGCATGGTCTGGGTGAATACGGACTCCGGGATCTACCACAAACCGGGGAGCCGCTATTACGGCAAGACCAAGCAGGGCAAATACATGTCGGAAGCGGATGCCGTTAAGGCCGGCTACCGCGCCTCCGAAAAGAACTAACTCTTCCCGGTCCGCAACGATTTCAAATTCAAAGGAGAAAGCGAAATGAAGAAGAATCTCGGCCGCATTTTGATGCTGGCGCTCGTGCTCATGCTGGGCATCGGAATCGTCGTATCGCAGCCCCAGCCCCAGCCCCAGACTCCAAGCACCAGCACGCCGGCGGCGAAATCCGCGGCCGCCTCGCTGCTGGATATCAACAGCGCTACCAAAGAGCAGCTCGACGCGCTTCCGGGAATCGGCGATGCCTACTCGAAGAAAATCATCGCCGGCCGCCCCTATGCCAAGAAAACCGACCTGGTGAAGAAGAAGATTATTCCCCAGGCTACTTACGACAAGATCAAGGACCTGATCATCGCCAAGCAGAAGTAACTTTTGACTATTCGCGTCAGCAATTCAGAGATGAAGGCGCGCTGCGCCGCCCGCGCGCTCCTTCCTTTCGCAAGGAGAAATTTATGGGACTCTTCGATGAAGTGGTTTCGATGGCAGGCTCTGCGCTCGGCCAGCAATCCGAGCATGCCGGTGTGCTGACCGCCATCATGGGATATGTCAACAGCCCGCAGGTTGGCGGCATTGCTGGCCTCGAGAAAATGTTTCAGCATGGTGGCTTGGGCGATGTTTTCAAATCTTGGGTAAGCACGGGGCAGAATCTGCCGATTTCGCCGGAAGCTTTGCAGAATGTCCTGCACAGCGGGGCGCTGCAGGAGGCTGCACGAAAAGCGGGCATCGATTCCAATCAGCTTACCGGCATGATGAGCACTCTCTTGCCGCATCTGGTGGACAAACTCACTCCGAACGGGCAAATCCCTGATGCAGGCGCGTTGCAGTCCATGCTGAAGGGTCTGGCCGCTGGACAATCGCAGTAGGGAAGGGAAGCGTGCCGCCTCGCGCGCTTTTTCTGAACTTTACCGAACAATCACTTCGCCGCGTCCCTGTAGCATAGGCGTTAGCCTGTGCGCGATTCTTATCGAACGATCACTTCGCCGCGGCCGACCATCTGGTCGTTCAGCCACAGGCGGTACTTGAAGCTCCCCGGCTTCGTTCCGGGAATCGTCGGGCCGCTCATCAGCCGCATTCCCGCGGGCACCTGAAACACGTTCGATGAAAATGGGCAGCGGTTGGAGTCGAACTCCACGCGCAGATTCCCCGCGTCGGAAAGCCAGCTGACCTGATCGCCCGGATCCAGCACCACAGCTTGCGGTATCAAGCCAACCAATACGGGACGTTCAGCCATGCGAATTGACGCTCCTGTTCGAGTGTTCCAAAGGCACGATAGCACATCCCCCGCGATTGTTCCTAGATTGCGGTGTCACCGATCAATCTGAACGAGAGGACAGTGTCAGCAATCGTCACATGAATTTCGCGCTTTCCTTGACCCGTGCAGGAGCCCCCCGTAAACTGAAAGTGTAGTTTTTGGCGCTGAGCTCGCTCAACTCTTGCGCGCCTGAACAACATTCGCGGCATTCCCGCGCAGGAGCAGCTCTGCATGGCCTCTGTTGCACGACCGTTGTCCATCCCCCTCCCCAATGGAGCCCACCTCCACCTGGTTTCCCTTGTCCCGTTCGGCCTGATCCACCTGGCTGCGCTCGGCATCTTCTTCTTCCCGTTCAAGTGGTCCTATCTCGTCACTGCTTTCGCGCTTTACGAAGTGCGCATGTTCTTCGTCACCGCCGGTTATCATCGCTATTTTTCGCACCGCTCGTTCAAAACCAGCCGCTGGTTTCAATTCGTGATCGCCTTCCTGGCCATGTCCTCCTCGCAAAAGGGAGTTCTCTGGTGGGCCGCTCACCATCGCCACCACCACCGCTATTCCGATCTGGAGGAGGACCTCCACTCGCCCACCCTTTTCGGCTTCTGGTGGTCGCACATCGGCTGGATTCTTTCCGACCGCTACAACGACACGCGCTTCGACTACATCGGCGACTTCGCCAAATTTCCCGAGCTTCGCTGGCTGAACAAATACTACCTGGCGCCGCCCATCACATTGGGCGTCGTCCTTTGGCTCATCGGCTCCTGGCCGCTGCTGATCTGGGGCTTTTTCCTCAGCACCGTCTTCCTGTGGCACGGCACGTTCACCATCAATTCGCTTTCGCACATCTTCGGCAAGCGGCGCTTTCCCACCGCCGACACGAGCAAAAACAACTGGCTGCTCGCTCTGGTTACCCTCGGCGAAGGCTGGCACAACAATCACCACTACTTCATGGCCTCCGCCCGCCAGGGTTTTTACTGGTGGGAGATCGATCTCACCTATTACGGCCTGAAGCTCCTCTCCTGGTTCCATCTGATCCGCGAACTCCGCCGCGTACCCGACCACGTCCTCGCCGAAGGCCAAGCCTTCGACGCCTCCGCCGCTTAGTCGTACAGACCTGCGGCTTGGTTTTCTTCCTTCGCTTGAGTACCCTTATCCTTCGAACTTACGATTGATACTTTCGGGCGATTGCGCGTGACCCACGAACCACTTCAGATATCTCACATCTCATCTGGTGTCAAACCGCCGGATGCAATGATTTCACTTGGCCTCGGGCTTACCAATGAGTGCAACCTTTCCTGCTCGTTCTGCTACCGGGATCCGACCCGCGCGGATCGTCTTTCGCTCGAGCAGGTGAAGTCTGTCATGGAAAGATTGCCGGTACGCGCGGTCAACCTGGGCACCGGCGAGAACGGCATGCATCCGGACTTTAAAGCGATTCTTGGCTACCTGCGCGAATTTCCCATCAAGCTGACGATCACTTCGAACGGCCACAGCGTTGCCTGTCTGGAAGACGACGAGTTGCGCGCCTTTCACGATATTGAGTTTTCCTTGGATTACGCGACGCAAGCGGAGCAGGATGCCCAGCGCGGTGCGGGTAACTGGGAACTGATTCACGAACAAGCGGAGCGCTGTGTGCGCTTGGGTGTGCCGGTGACGATTATTGCGGTGATGATGAAGTCAAACTACTTGCGGCTGGCCGAGGTCGCGCAGGTCGCCAAACGCTTTGCGGCTCCCCTGCGCGTGAACGTCTATCAGGCGGTGCGATCCGATCTCTACGCGCTTACTTACGAAGAATACTGGCAAGGGTTTGCCAAGCTTTTCGAGAGCACGGATGTAATCGCTATCGGTGAGCCATTGGTTCGCGCGATGGCCGGGATGCCTCCACTCGGAGGTGGATGCGGCGTCAGCACGGTGCGAGTGACGCCGCGCGCCACGACGCAGCCGTGCGTTTATTGGCCGGGCCTCGGCGAGCCGCTGTCCGAGTTGATTTCTTCAGGGGCCGGGATATTGAACTCTCCGCCGTTTGAGCAGGCGCGTACGCTTCCCGAAGCGTGCCAGTCCTGCGAGTTTCGAGAGACGTGCCACGGAGGATGCGCGGGACGCCGGCGCTTGCAAGCAGCACTGCTGCAACCGGATTTTTACTGCCCGATCATTCGGAGAGAGCGCCCGCGGCTGGAACTGCGCATGGCCGCAAATCGCGATCTCCCCAAAGTTGGCAGTTCCTGCACCACGGTTGTGATTGCACGTTAGCCTGATTCGGCCGGGGAAGCGGCTTCACTTAGCCGGAGTCGCGTCCATCCACTTGTCTGAACCGGCCAGCTTGTAGGCCACATTCGTAAAGAAAATGCGCGCCGGCTTGCCGTCCGCGGTTCCGCGATGGTCGGTGGAGACGAGGAGGGGGCCGGCCTTCTGGTAGGCTGCCCAGGTGGTGGTGACGTTGCTCGGTGGCTTCGGGCCGCCGCGCAGATAGACGAACTGCACGACTCTGCCGTCCGCTCCGACGTAGAGGTTCCAGGTATCTCCCGGCGTATAGCCGCCGAGCTCCGCGGAATATTTTACCGACACGAGTGTTGCCGTGCCTTTTCCGATGGGCAATTTTGCTTTCTCCGTCACGGTCACGTTGGCGCTGGTGTCCCAGTAGGCATGGAAGGGGAAGATGAACCAATAGTTGTCGTTGACGAAGCCCGGATCGATGGCGTCTTTCACGTTGGCGGGGGCGTTGTTCATCTGATTCCGGTTGTAGCTGACCTTCACCGGCTTGCCGTCTTTATCTTTGGATTCATAGGTGACTGCGCCGGTCTTGGGCTCCCACGTCCAGGTCCGCGATAGATTTACCTTCAGGGCCGGAAGGTCCAGGTTAAAGGTGTAGCGGACCGCCTCAATCTGTCCATACGAATCAAGGCCGTAGGTTTTAGCAAGCTGTTCGACTATGGGCGGGCGCGTCTGCGCCTGGGAAGTGCCCGCAAAGAGCACCACCCCCAGCAATAGGCAAGGGATCGTCGTGTAAAGGCGCAACTTGGTCATGAATTTCCTCCTCAGTGAATGAAACGGGTGTCGCTTGGATGATGTACAGAGGTCCTTGGATGCAGTGAATTATAGGTGGCGCGATTGCCTTCACTGCACCTCGTGCGCGGAGTATTGTAGTCTTGCCGGTCAGCGGCGAGTCAAGCTAGATGGCAGAGTCCGCGGACAGCACGCGATTGTGTGGAGTTCACTGGCCTCCGGCCCGGTGACCAAGTTGCCCGATTGCAGGCTGCCATTCCGTGAACCAGCGCGCGGTCCTCGGGGCCTTCGCAGGAGCAAGCTGCAATTCCCGAGCTAGCTGAATCAAGTCGTTTGCGACGTCGATATCATAAAAGGGTTCCGAAAAACCGGTTGAGAGTTTCAGATCCTTCGTGCGCGCCAGCAATCTCTCAAGCGCGCTCTTTGTTCCCAGACCATCGCTTTCGAAGAGCGTTGGATGAGTGGCCTTTGCTCCAACCAGATAGTAGCCTCCATCATTGGTTGGCCCGACAACCACGTCGTGCTTGGCGAGTATTTCGAACGCGCTCTCCAGAACCGCCGGCGCAAGATGCGGACTATCACTGTTGAACGCGATCACGCGCTGCCGGCCGGTGGCGGTGAAATGCCGAAAAACAAAGTTGAGTCCTGCGGCTAGACCTTCACCTTTTTGGGCCACCACCTGCACGGTATTGCCGACCAACTGCGCCAGTTCTTCCTGATCCGGCTCGGGGCACACCACTAAGACCTCCACGCCCTTCAACGACTTTGCCAGCTCCAGTGTGTCCGCCAAAAGGCACCGATACAGCGCGATCACGGCGGGAGACGAAAGGCTTTCCGTCAGACGCGTCTTGACCATGCCGGGCCTTGGGGCTTTCGCCATAATGACTAAGGTGCGGTTCGGGCGAGTAAGCGACTCGGATGTCGGGTTTGTGGATTCCATAAGAGGTCTATCGGAACTTATGCCGGTCGGGGCAATCCCGCTCTCCGGCGTCGAAAAGAATACAGCACGATGCGGCTCAGGATGAACCACCCTGCTCCAATCGTGCCTTTCACCGTACCGCTGATTTTGGATTTGCCAATGCGTGGGTGGTAGCTCACGGGAACTTCCACGATTCGAAATCCCGCGATGGCCCCTTTCACGATCATTTCCACCGCCCAGCCGTAGGTGGCTTCTTCGAGGGCCAGGGCGCGCAGCACTTCGGCGCGGGCGGCGCGAAACGGACCGAGGTCGCTGATTTTCACGCCGTACAAAAGTCGGATCATGCCTGCGGCAAGGTGATTGCCGAATGCCTGGTGCCACGGTAGCGCGCCGGCGTTGCTCTGGCCGCCCAGGCGTGAACCGAGCGTGATGTCCGCGCGGTCTTCGACGATTGGAGCAAGCAGAATCGGCAACTCCGCGGGGCGGTCGCTGTAGTCTCCATCAAGGAAAACCACCACATCCGGATTTTGTGCATTCGCAAGCCCGGTCAAGCAAGCGCGCCCGTATCCCCGTCGAGGCTCTTCGATAACATGCGCCCCCCGCTTTCGCGCGACATCAGGCGTTCCGTCCGTCGAATTGCTGTCGACGACGATAACTTCCGTCACCAATTGCGAAGGCAGATCAGCAAGCACACGCCCTATGGCCTGCGCTTCGTTATGGGTTGGAATAATCACCGACACTCGCAAGCGGATTCCTTCTTTACCACAACAGCGATGTGGGGTTCCGCCGCGCCAGAATCGCATCGATCCCCCAGGTACGCCCCGCGCGCCCTACCGCGAGTCCAAGCGACGCCATCACCGGAACCAGCAGTTCCCAGATCCACGACGTACCCAATTCCGAAATCCAAAGACTCCCGAGCAGGAAAAATGCGACGAGGGCGGCCGGGCGCGTAAACAGACCCAGCAACAACAGGACTCCCAGCGAAAACTCTGCCACCCCTTGCATGGGCGCAGCCAGCGTCGCATGGCTTGCCATGATTCCCATCACCCATTTCCATATCGCCGGTGAATGGCTCGACTTGATGTAGTAATTGATCAGCCCTGCGTAGCCTCCCGGCGTGTACAGCCCCTTCCCCTTGTTCTCGAAGAATACCCAGAAGAACATCGCGCCAATGGTGATCCGAACGATTGCCAGTCCGGTTGTCGCCTCCAATCGCCCGCCGAGGCCGCCTGCAGCGCTTCCTGCTTGTGTTGCGTTTGTCATCATTCTGAACCTCTGCGCAATAGATTCCACTCGTAACAAGAACAGCGGCGCAATCTTAATTCATCCGCCTGGAGTGTGCCATATGGATGCGCAGAGACCAACTAAGTTACAGTGCGACGCGAGGTGCCACCAGAAAGAGCAACTGGCTCCTCGCCTTCGTCACCGTCGCCGAAAGCTGGCACAGCCACAACTGCTTACGGGACTGAACCTCGCGCCTTTGTTTCCTATCGCGCCAGCCATAAGGCGTAGCGGATCGCTTGAAACATTGGCCAGTGATAATGCACTCGCAGAATCCGATACCAGGAAAAAACGGAATGCGTCTTCATAGCTCTGCTCCTTACATTGCCCCGAATCCCCGTGCTGCGGAACTCGCCACGTCATCGTGGTTTGGGTCTCAGATCCTGATTTACAAGATGGCTAGGAGTGGCGCATCACGCGATGGAATGATGTTTTTGCACTACGGAAGGCTCGTTTCTCCCTACCCCAATTGTGGTACGGGCGGGGGCGGGCCAATTTGTCGGTTGCGCCAGCGCTCCCCCCTGCGGGACACTGGTATTTCAATATCGGTTGCAGCCCATACCGTCACGAGGTCTACACATGTCCAACCCCATCGGTGAACTAAAACCCCCCGTACGCCTGATGATGACGCCAGGCCCGTCTTCCATCGATCCCCGCGTCTATCGCGCCCTGTCCACCCAGCTGGTCGGCCACATGGATCCCTGGTTCCGCACCTGCATGGACGAGACCCAGACCCTGCTCCGCCAGATCTTCCAGACCGAAAACCGCGTTACGTTTCCGCTCTCTGCCTCCGGGTCCGGCGGCATCGAAGCCGCGGTACTCAATTCGCTGGAACCCGGCGATGAAGCCATCTGCTGCGTCAACGGCGCCTTCTCCGAGCGCATGTACGTGATCGCGCAACACACACCCGCGACCGTCCATATTGTGCAAGCCCCCTACGGAAAACCAGTCGACCCCGAAGATGTTCGCAAAGTAGCCAAAGGCCGCAAGATCAAGATGATCGGTCTCGCTCAGGGAGAAACCTCTTCCGGCGTCGTCACCGACATCGATCCCTTCCGCAAAGTTGCCGACGAGTTTGGTGCCTTGCTGGTTGTTGACGCCGTCGCTTCTCTCGCCGCCGAGCCGCTCCACATAGACAAGCAGCGCATCGATATCTGCTTCAGCGGCTCGCAAAAGGCGATCAGCGCGCCTCCGGGAATGTCGCCCATCACCGTCAGCCCGCGCGCCGAAGAAGCGTTCCGCAACCGCAAATCAAAGGTGCAGAGCTGGTATTTCGATCTATCCACCGCGATGAACTACTGGGGCAAAGATCGCCTCTATCACCACACTCCGCCGATCTCCCTGATTTACGCGTTGCGCGAAGCGATGCGCATCGTTCTGGAAGAAGGCCTCGAAGCCCGCTGGGCCAAGCACAAGCTCAACCAGCTGGCCCTGATCGCGGGCGCCGAAGCCATGGGCTTGAAGCTGCTGGTCGAAAACCCGAAAGACCGCCTGGTCACCGTTACCGCCGTCATGATTCCGGCGGGCGTGAACGATGCAAAGTTCCGCAACCAGCTGCTCGAGGAATTCAACATTGAAATCGCCGGTGGCATCGGCGCCGTGAAAGACAAAATCTGGCGCCTCGGCCTGATGGGCTACTGCAGCCAGAAGCCCTTCGTGCTGCAACTCCTGGCCGCGATGGAAAAATCGCTCCACGACCAGGGCCACCGCGTCTCGCCGGGAGCCGGTGTAGGAGCCGCCCTCGGCGTCTACATTAAGGCCGAAACCCCGGCCCTCGCCGCCCGCTAACAACTCAAATCCTGTTCGGCGGAAATCTGATGCGCACGTTTAATTTGCAAGAAGCAAAGAAAAGGTTTACCGAAATCTTAAAGCGCGACTCGCGGCGAAGGCATTGGTCTGCCCAGGGAAGACAAGGTGGTCGCGATCATCGGTCCCCCCGCCGCCCGAAGTGGCTAAGCTAAAGTACATTTTCAAAAGGATCGAAGAAATTCGGAAACG
>Ga0210403_10004620_pt1 | contig 11812 bp, 9 predicted proteins | sample IncBWC19MmetaG_FD_150863 | JGI IMG/M metagenome (GOLD analysis project Ga0210403, IMG submission 150863) | Forest soil microbial communities from Barre Woods Harvard Forest LTER site, Petersham, Massachusetts, United States - Inc-BW-C-19-M | ecosystem: Environmental > Terrestrial > Soil >... | reverse complement strand
ATCGACCATCCCAATCAGGGAGACGACGGCGGGGCCGTGGCTGTGGTCGATCTGTCCGGCAAAAAGAAAATGCTGACTCGCGACTGGTACGGTACGCAGGGTCTTGCCTGGTCGCCCGCGGGAGAAATCTGGTTCACTGCGAGCGAATTGGGTGTCGATCACTACCTCTCTGCAATCAGCATTGACGGGAAAGAGCGGTTGGTGACGCGGATACCTGGCACGCTGGTTGTGTTCGACATCTGGCGAGATGGCCGAGTGCTTTTGGCCCGCGCAGGACGACGACGCGAAGTCATGACTCTATCTGAAGGCGCGACGAAAGAACGAGATCTTTCCTGGCTCGACTACTCCTATCCTGCGGATCTTTCCGCCGATGGCAAGACCGTTCTCTTTGATGAGGAGGGCGTTGGCGGCGGCGTGCAGTACGGCAACGCGCAAGAGCTGACTTACGCGGTTTACATTCGTGATACCGACGGCTCTCCGGCCATTCGACTCGGCGAAGGCGCAGCCAATGGGATTTCTCCCGACCAGAAATGGGTGATCGTGCAGACTCCGGGTTCGCCGGAACAACTTCGCCTGTTACCGACCGGGGCGGGTGAAACCCAGCCGCTGACCAACGATTCGATTAACCATCAGTGGGCGCGCTGGTTCCCGGATGGCAAGCGCTTTGCCTTCTCGGGCAATGAACCGGGGCATGGGGTTCGGCTGTACGCGCAAGATATTTCCGGAGGCAAGCCGAAGGCGATTTCCCCGGAAGGAGTCGATGCCGTGGCATTCGCGGTTTCGCCGGATGGCGAGTCGGTCCTGGGGATTGGCCCTGATCAAAAAGGATACTTCTATCCATCGGCTGGCGGCGAGCCTCGCGTGGTGAATGGACTGGAGCCGGGAGACATACCGATCCGTTGGAACCAGGACGGGCGCTCCATCTATCTTTACCGGACCGGCGAGGTGCCGGCCAAGGTGTATCAGTTGGAGCTCGCTTCGGGAAAGAAAACGCTCTGGAAGCAGATTGTTCCGGTCGATCCTACAGGTGTTTCAACGATCGGACCGATTTTAGTCACACCCGACGGGAAGACCTATGTTTACGGGTTCCATCGAACCCTGGGAGACCTCTATCTGGTGGAAGGCCTGAAGTAGATGTGCTGAGTGGTGCCCCACTCTTTCGCCTTCCTTGTGCGAGGAGCTAATCCGCGGCGAGTTGGCTGAGAATTTCAGCCGGTTCGGGGCGCTCGGTGTAGTCAGCGTTGACCGACGAAAACAACACTGAACCGTTGCGGTTGAGAATGTAGGTCGCTGGAACCGGGAGCTCCCAACTTTCGTCCCCATTGGTGAAGGGCAGGTTAATAAAAACCCGCCGATACACCGCCTGCTGATAATCGGGAACGCGGTACACGAGCCCAAACTGACGAGCCACGTGGTTCTCCGGATCGCTGAGCAGTGGAAACCGTAGCTTGTGTTGGTCCGCCATGAAGAAGGATTGCGACACGGTCTGCGGGGAAACCGCGATCAATGAGGCTCCAGCACGTTGAATCTCCGGCAGGATTAGATTCATGGCTTCCAGTTGACCGACGCAGAAAGGGCACCAGCGACCGCGAATAAAGCAGATGACAAGATGGCCTTTTGCCAGGAGGTCGGCGGAGGACACCGGTTTCGCGTTTTGATCTTGAAGTTGAAAAACTGGGGCTTTCGAGGCGACAGAAAGACTGTTGCCGGCAATTTTCTTTTCGTTCGGTTCCGCGATTGCACGAGAATGGATGGCCTGAATTTCAGCAGGAACGTATTTCGCGATGAGATCTTTGCACTCCGCGAAAATCTCGCGCAAGGGCCGGACGTCAGGGCCGGCAGCCGATTCTTCGAGGGACCGCCATTTCATGGGAGCGGCTTTCAGCTATCAGGCTTGAGCTTTACATCCCCGGCAATTTCATCCCGGCCAATTTGCGCGCAAAGCTTGCCTTGCCCATTTGCTTGAACATTTTGCGCATCTGGGCATATTGGCGCAACAGGTTGTTGACCTCTTGTACGCTCGTGCCCGAACCGCGCGAGATGCGCTTGCGCCGGCTGCCGTTGATCACCTCGTGGTGCAGGCGTTCGTGGACCGTCATCGAATTGATGATGGCCTCCACGCGATTGATTTGTTTTTCGTCGATCTTGTCGGCGTGCTTTTGCAGTCCGGCGAACGGACCGATGCTGGGCAACATGCCCATGATGCTCTGCAGGGATCCCATCTTTTTCACTTGACGCAGTTGATCGCGGAAATCCTCCAGCGAGAAACCGTCGCCGGACAGGGCACGGCTGGCCATCTCCTGCGCCTTTTTCTTGTCGACATTCTGTTCGGCCTTTTCGATCAGTGAAAGGATGTCGCCCATGCCGAGAATGCGGGACACGATGCGATCGGGATGGAAGGGCTCGAGCGCATCATACTTTTCGCCCACGCCGATGAACTTGATGGGCTGGCCCGTGACCTGGCGGATGGAAAGCGCGGCGCCACCACGAGCATCGCCGTCCATCTTGGTGAGCACGACGCCGGTCAGCGAGAGCTTTTTGTGGAATTCATCGGCGGAATTGACTGCGTCCTGGCCGGTCATCGCGTCGGCAACGAACAGGATCTCCTGCGGATTGAGCAACCGCTTGAGCGATTGCATCTCCTCCATGAGTTGGTCGTCGATGTGAAGGCGGCCAGCGGTGTCAACGATGAGCACATCGGAGCCGGTATTGATAGCTTCGCGACGGGCTTCTTTCGCCAGACGCTCGACGGTTGCGGTGTTGGCTTCGACGTTCGCACCTTCGTAGATGTTCGCCTTGATCGCCTGCGCTACAACCTTAAGCTGTTCGCGGGCGGCGGGCCGGTAAACGTCGACCGAAACCAGTAGCGGCCGGTGCCCGCCATTCTTAAGCCAATTTGCAAGTTTGCCCGAAGTGGTAGTTTTGCCGGAGCCCTGCAGTCCGGCCATCAGCACGACGGTTGGAGGTTGTGAAGCAAACTTCAGGCGTGCTGTATCGCGGCCGAGGGTTTCGATCAGCTCGTCACGCAAGATTTTGATGACCTGCTCGCCCGGTGAAAGCGCCGTAGCCACCTGTTGGCCAACAGCCTTTTCTTGAATGTGGTCGATGAGCTGCTTAACGACTTTGAAGTTGACGTCGGCCTCTAGCAAGGCGAGACGGATTTCCCGCAGCGCCTCCTGAATGTTTTCTTCATTGAGGACGGCCTGGCCGCGCAGCGTCTTGAACGCGCGTTGCAACTTTTCTGAAAGATTCTCAAACATAGCTTTAGGTGTCTATTTTAGCAGTTGGAATGCAGAGCATTGCCTGTAACCTCAAGTGGGGCGCCAATTCCCGTGTTAAGCTATTGCTACGCCACTCTGACCTCGAAGGAGAATCCATGACTGAGAAGCCGAGTGCCACTCTGCCCGGAACGGTCGAGAAAATCATTAAGTCCCCGCATCCGAGCGAGCCGGAAAAGGCGCAGATCACCGTGGAAGGCGCCGATGAGCTGTATAAAGAAATTCGCATTGTCAACAATTTGACTGACGAGAACGGCGACGAAGTGCGTTTGAAGCAGGGGGCCAAAGTGGAAGTCACGGTGGAAGCCGGCCCAGAAGCTGTTGTTTCCAAGCCCTGAAGCTCGTTCCTAAGCTTTAATTTGCCTACCAGAGCCCTCAGTCTCTCTCAATCTAACTCGGCTGCGAAGATTTCCTTCGCGGCAATCACCGTGTTGCAGTGAATGGTGACGGTGTCTTCAACCTGTCGGGCATACCCGCCGGCGAACGTTACCATCACCGGGATATTGCGAGCGCGGGCTGCGCGAAAAACGAGTTCATCGCGGCGTTTGAGTCCGTCGATGGTCAGCGACAGACCTCCGAGCTGATCTTCGCGATAGGGATCGGCGCCCGCGATGTAGCAGATCAATTCCGGTTCGAATTGACGCAGGCCTGAGCTGAGGGCGTTGTCGAGCCACCCCAGATAATCGTCGTCGCCGATCTCGTCGGGAAGATCCACGTCGATCGAAGATGGCGGCTTCCACATCGGATAGTTATTTTCCTGGTGAAGCGAGATGGTGAACACGTCTCCCGCATGGGCATTACGCACCTTGGCGGGTGCAGCAGGATTCAGAGTGGAAGCGGTCGAGGGCAGCGGCCCCGTCGGAATGCGTGCGCCGGCAAAAATCGCGGCGGTCCCGTTGCCCTGGTGGACATCGCAATCCACGGTCATGGCGCGAGTGATTCTGTCATCCCGCTGCATGCGGCGGATGGCCACAGCCACATCGTGAATCATGCAGAAGCCTTCGCCGTGGTCGGGAAAGGCGTGATGAAATCCACCGCCGATGTTGACGGCGATACGATCTTTCAGAGCACAGTCGGCGGCCAGGATTGAACCGCCAGCTGCCAGCCAGAAAGCTCGAACCAGTTCGGGTGAGTAGGGAACTTCCATCTCCAGCTCTTCACGCGACGAGAGCGTTCCTGTCTTCAATTTGTTCACGTACTGAGGGGTATGAACGAGGAGCACATCCTGATCGGATGCGAGTTGCGGCGTCACGAAGTCAGAAGCTTCAGCGATGCCGGTCTCAAGCAGGCGCTCGTGAATCCGACGATACTTCTCGGCCGGAAAGACGTGCGCTCCGATGGGAAGATAATAGTCGTCGCTATAAACCAGCTTGAATGGGAGCATGGTGGCTTGCGGCGATTTTTATCATACGCGCCGGGTCGTTCATGACAGTCAGTATTTGTGGTTTGCGCTAGCAGAACTGCCAGTTTGAGGACGCTTTCAATCCGCGTTATAAATCGGGCGTGGAGAATCTTCCCGCTTCTAGAAACTTTGCCGACGAAGGACCAAAGCGGCGACGCTGGACTTCCTTCGGCTTGGCGGGTCTGGCGTTTGTAGCACTGGGCGTCGTCCTGGTTGCCATTACTGACTCGACGGTAGTCTGGTCGAGTTCTAACCGATTCTGCGGAACGGTTTGCCATTCGATGACGTGGGCTTCTGCTGCGTATAAACGAGGGCCACATTACATAAACCCGGTCGGAGTGAGCGCCAGCTGCGGGCAATGCCACATCCCCTACGAGTCGAGTCGCGCGACGCCAGTCGAGTATGTGAAATTGCTTTTATTCAAGGCGGATCGCGGGGCAAAAGACTTCTGGAATGAATCCCACAAGACGATCGCTACTCAGGAAGAGTGGGAAAAACGCCGGCCGTCCCTGCGGGCGACATTCGAGAATTATCTGACCTCTCATAATTACATCACCTGCCGTGGCTGCCATAAGTTGGATTCTTTCGGCGGAGCGCGCAGCCAGATGAAGGTTCTGGTCCACCAGGAAGTGATCAATGGCACAGCTGTGGATTGCCTTCGGTGCCATCGCAACATTGGGCACGTCTATGAGCAGGGTGAGACTAAGAAGGACGGATGGTACAGCGAAGAGCAGGCGGTGATAGGAGCCAGGACCTACGCTCAGTCGTGCGCAGCTTGCCACGGCGCGAATCTGGAAGGCGGTGCGGGTCCGGCTCTCCAGGGCAGATCGTGGCAGCAGTTGTATGGAGGGGCAAAGTTGTTGACGGTGTGGGGCGAGATCAAAGGCCCCATGGCGCAATATGCAGGAACGACATTCACTACGCAGCAGTCGCTCGACCTGCTGGCTTACTTGCTTCAGCAAAACGGACTTTCCGCCGGGAAACAGCCGCTAGCGGATACGAGAGAACTCTCCGACACGATTCCAGCCAGGTAGGGCGAAGTGCATCTGATACTCATCCTATTCGAACTTATTCATGCGTCGAGGCAGTGCAGTGAAACTACGAGTCCATAACTTCTTCGTGTCTGAACTAGGACTTCTGCTAGTCGTGCGATTCCTTTTTATCGACTACTAATCTTAAAACGGCTGCGGGCCTGCGGGAATGTTGAAGGCTGCTGGTAACGAAGATCAAGAGGCTACGGAACGGAAATGAATCCTATGAAGATAAAACTTGGACTCATCGTTGTTGTTTGCATGATCGTAGGCGGTGCGTCGTTCTTGATGGCACAGCAAAAAGGGCAATACGTGCCGGGGCAATATGGGCTCAATGCAGGCATCGCGCCCGACCCCGGATTTACCTATGCCAGCCTGGACATCAATTACTCGGCTGATTCCCTGAAGAATTCGTCTGGAAGCTCAGTTCCGGGCATCACGGGAACGTATGGTTTCTGGGCGGTTGAAAACATCTTCTATTACGTGCCGGCGAAGAAGATTCTCGGCGGGCATTTCTTCACCATGGCTTCGCTGAATCTGGCGAACGGTTCTTTAACTGCTGACATAACGCCGGTTCAATTCGGTCTCAACGGCGGGGGCGAAGGCATGGCCGACACCTGGGTGCAGCCGGCGAACCTGGCATGGAATTTCAAGCGAGCGGATGTTTGGGTGGGCTACGCTTTTGTGGCGCCGACAGGCAAGTTCTCTCCCGGAGCCAGTAATAACGTCGGATCGGGATACTGGGGCAACAATTTCGCCACCGGGACTACGTTCTATTTGACCAAGAACAAGGGAACCAGCTTGAATCTGGCCACGGATTGGGAGATCCACGGGACAAAGAGGCAAATCAACATAACCCCGGGCCAGGCCTTCACGGATGAATGGGGATTGGGACAGATTCTCCCGCTGAAAAAAGATTTCAGCCGGCTGCTCCAGCTCGGTGTCATTGGCTACGATCAATGGCAGGTTACTGCGAATCAAGGTCTTACTGCGCCGGTTCCGTTCTACTCGGTTCACGCCATCGGTGTGCAGAGCAATTTCATCCTGCCGCCGAAGGGGCTGAATTTTTTCTTCAAATATGAGGATGAGTACCTGGCGAAGGCGCGGCCGGAGGGTCGGACCATTGCGTTTGGATTCTCCTGGACACTTCGCGATCCGAAGCCGCAACCGCCAAAGCAGTGAGCAGCCCTCAAGGCCAATGTTCCGCGAACCTACAACTAACGGTTTCCAAATGTCCAGCTTAGTCCTGAGCTGGAACCGTAGTCGCTGCCGGAGAAGTTGGGGGGCGGCTGATTATCCCAGTTGCCATAGAACGATACATTCCATTTCAGATTGCTGAAGAGCTTCACGTAATAGGTCGCGTTGGTATTGAAATGGACCCGACCGGGTTGAGAGAGGGCCGGTAACACTACGGCGCTTATATCCAGGTTGGTTTTGCTGAACTTGAAAAACTTCGCGTTAGCGGCAATCACCGCCGCTCCGAGATTTTGCTGACCTATCGGCTTGATGGATGGGTCATACACCGTGCTCTGCCAGGCCAGGCCCCCGAGCACCGAGATGGTCGCATTATTGGTGTTCTTCAGGTAACGACCGATGCCCCCGCCCAGAGTGGTTTGCACTCGGATGCTTTGCACCGAGCTTTGCAGAAAATTGCCCAGGCCTGCGTAAAAGTAATTGTCCCAGCGCAGGAGACGGGAGGCGCCCAATTGCAGATCGTTGCGGGTGGAAACGTTGGTTCCGGTGCTGGAGGCAAGGCTCGAACTTAAGTTGGCGGCGGCGTTCCATCGTTCGCGAACGTAAGCGAGCTCCGACCCTACATTGTATTGAGTGGATTGATTGCCCTTGGAATAAATGATCCCCGAACTGATCTCGCCGTTGAAGCGTTGCCAGAAGCGGTCGGAGGTCTCGGCCATTTTGACGATCTGGGTTCGCTCGAGATCTACTTCATGTTCCGGAGTTTCCACGACCTGAATCTTTACTGGCTGGCCGGCGGGCGTTTCCGGAGTGCTGAGTTTGCCCGTGTACACCGAACCCTCTTCTGTCTTCACGATGAACAACTGACTGCTTTCCAGATGCGCCACCTTCGACCATTGCACAGAGGTCGTTCCATCGATGTAATCGAAGCTGACGTACAGGACACCGGAGTCGAGTCCTTTGATCTGGCAGGTCATGCGGTCGCCGTTCTTCATCACCAGCACATCGGTTTTTTCCCGACCGAAGAGAGGCGCAGCAAGAAGAAGGAGAGTAATCAAAATAAAAATTCGGTTGTTCATGGTGGCTTTTCTTCTCAAGCTATTTTCAAACTCCGGGCCAAGGACAGAAACTTCCCGGACTAACGGAGGCAAGCTCCTTTTTGCGGTTGGTCCGGACGAGAGAGGCTGAATTAGTTCCGATGCCGGGTCGCGGACGCCAAAGACTAACACGGAGGCTGCGGAGTTACGGGACGATGCTAACTTGCCTCTCCCGAGCGTCCCACTGCAAGAACTACTAGTGACATCACTGGTATTTTGGTGTTAGTCTGCCGTGCTGGTAGTCCGTGAGTCTTCTGACAAGCTCGCGATCATGCTACCCTTGATCCATCAGCAACGGCGCCCTGCAATCCAATGCAGTTTTGAGCAACTGGAGGATCCGCTCGCGTGCTACGGTCGGGTCCAAATGCTCCACTTTCTCTGCGGAGAATCCAGATTTCAGATAAGCCATTCAACGGAGGAGGAACTATGCGCATATACAGGCTGACTATTTCAATCGTTGTCTTGACCGCGTTGCTCGGGTTGTCGATCGCATGCTCCAAGAAGCCCAGCGACGATACCATTGCCAAAGACATTCAGACCAAGATCGCTGCGGATCCGGACACGAAGGACTCCCAGGTTAACGTGGCGGCCAAGGACGCCAAGGTCACGATGACCGGCCAGGTGAAGACCCCGGCGGCTCAGCAGAAAATAGAGCAGATCGCGCGGGAAGAACCGGGAGCTGCTGGGGTGGATGATCAGACTGCGGTCCAGCCCGATGCGTCGGCCGCACCTGCTCCCGCACCGGCGCAGGCGATGGCACCACCTCCCCCGCCGGTGGAGAAACCCAAGCCTCAGCCCATTGTTGTGCCGTCAGGAACCACCCTTACCATCACAGTGGGACAGTCTTTGAGTTCCAAGACCAGTCAGACGGGCCAAACTTTTATCGGTACTCTGGCGCAACCGGTAAGTGTTGGAGGAAAGACAGCCATTCCCTCCGGATCAACCATCAGTGGCACGGTGGTCTCGGCCAAGTCGAAGGGCAAGATAAAAGGTGAAGGCGAACTCGACCTCGCACTCACGAGTGTAACGGTGAGAGGGCAGACCTATAACATCCAGACTGCCGTAGTAGCTCAAACGGTCAAAGGCAAAGGCAAGAGGACCGCGGTCGCGACCGGCGGAGGAGCAGCCGGGGGCGCATTGATTGGAGGGATCGCTGGCGGCGGTAAAGGAGCAGGCATCGGCGCGCTCGTTGGCGCCGGCGCCGGATTGGTGGGAGGGACGTTGACTGGAAACCAGCAAATTGAAATCCCGGCCGAGTCAGCGCTCAGCTTCCGATTGTCCGCGCCTCTGACCCTGCCACCGCCAGCCCAGTGATCAAGCTTTGCAACAAATCTTTCCGCCGGTACTGTGGAAGCATCGGCGGAGAGAGGTTTCTTGTTCTGATTTAGATCTTGGGCAGAAACCGCCGCGGCCATCGGCAGAAAAAGGGCTTCTCCATCCTAATTTCCGCCGATGACCAAGGCGCTCCCAGAAATGCGTAGCTTCGAGGATTCTCGGAGTGATGCCGCCATCAGATCCGTGCTGCGTAGGGGGCTAACCGGTTTCTACTGCTGATTCCGCCCGCAGCCCCGCGTTTGAAACCTGCAACGCGACACCATCCGTCAAAGCCACCGAGCGCTCGATCAGGTTCTCGAGTTGTCTGACGTTGCCTGGCCAGTCGGAATTCGTGAGCCAGTTCGTAGTCTCAGCGGAAATACTTTCGACGGGTTTGTTCATTCGGCGTGCGAACTTCTGCCTGAAATAGTGTGCCAGCAGGGGAATGTCATCGCGCCGCTCGCGCAGGGGCGGAACCTGGATGGGGAATACATTCAGTTTGTCGTACAGATCGCCAAGAAACATCTGTTCCGCAACCCGCTCTCCCAGATCGTACTTGGTGGTCGCGATCAGGCGAATATTCGTCCCAATACTGTGGGTGCCTCCCAGCCGCTCAAATTCCCGGTGCTCCAGCAACCGAAGCAGCTTGGCTTGAAGGGTCATCGGGACATCCGCGATTTCGTCCAGGAAGAGTATTCCCGGGTTTGCCAGTTCGAGATGCCCGATCTTCCGACTCTCGCCTTCGTTTCCTCGCTCTTGTCCGAACAGATCACTCTCCAGCATACGGCTGGCAGTCGCCTCGCAGTTAACCTTCAGGAAACTCGCGTTTCTCCGCGCACTAATACGGTGGATGGCTCGGGCAATCAACTCCTTGCCTGATCCCGCTTCACCCAGAATCAGGACTGGAGTGTCGCTTTGCGCTACTTTGATCACCAATCGCAGCGTTTGCTTGAGCTGCGAGCTTTCACCCACGATCTCATCAAAGCCATTTTCAGCGTGTTGATCTTGCATGCAGGACCTGTCCTAGGATGACGACCACTACTGTCGCGAACGTAGCACCATGTATGGTGGCGAATCCATGCCGCCTTGAGACGGAGGGGCTCTCCGTCTGTAAAGAAAGACTTTACGAAAGTATTAGGCGATCCCAAGTAATCAGGTTCGAGCGGAGGGATTCATGCCGAGAAGAATCTCTTGGACAACCCGAGCTTTAGGTGTAGATTAGCGGCACATTCTGTAGGCAACCAATTGATTTGCGTTCCTGGCTCGATGTCTGAAGCAGAGCTATGTAGCACCGCCCGGTTGCCGCGAGGGGGAGAATGGCTTCGGAACAATGTCAACATTCCAATAGGGTCAGTGGTCTGGTGAGATTAGACTTTGCGCGTCAAGATGCTCCTGACGGTTCTACGTACTCAGGGGCGGTCTCGGCGAGCATATGTAAAGCGTGCGGACACATCGAACTGTACGGCAAGCTGCATCACTTGCTCTGTGACTGGCTACAAAAGACCTGAAAGTCGACACGCCAGCATCGCGCGAGCAGTAGGTGCGGCAGCTTGTTTGTGATTTCGATGGTTCGCACCCAGAGCTAGGAGTCGCCTCCAGACCGCTGTGGGAGATTTGTTTTGACAATCTCCGCAATCGTGCCGATGGCCGGCTCCTCGCGACCGACTCCACGTCGCACTCGCAGTTCCCATGTCCATCTCTGCGTACTACGCCTCAATCCATCTGGTGTGACGCCCACGGAATCAGAATCGAATCGCTATCGTCAACTTTTTGTGCATCATTTGCTGAAGGCGCAAGCTGGAGCAAGTGATCGTAAGGAGGTCGAATGTCAGCGCCTGCAATAAGCTCTGGCCTATCTGAACCGCCCCAATTCCCCACGCGTCAAGTGCTTTACGGCATCGCTGCGCTGCTGGCGATTGCAGTTGGTCCATTGCTGATCTGGCCGACCATCGCAGATCGGATTCTGGCTGCGAATTTCCTGCCCCACCTGTATTGCTACCTGGGCAAACCGGGATTGGTGTGGACGCACGTAGTTGCCGACTCCCTCATTGGTCTGTCGTACGTAATGATTTCCGGAACACTTGTTTATCTGGTGCACGAGGGACGCCGCGACATACCTTTTCACTGGATGTTCCTGGCCTTCGGCTCGTTCATCGTTGCCTGCGGTGGCACCCATTTCATGGAAGTCGTTACCGTCTGGGTTCCGGTTTACGTGCTTTCCGCTGGCGTTAAGATTTTCACCGCTTTGGTGTCGGTCACGACGGCCGTACTGCTTCCCTTCACCGTTCCTCAAATCCTCTCTCTGATTCAAACCGCGAAGGCCTCGGAAGCAGCCGAGGGCAGATTCCGCGGGTTGTTGGAGGCGGCCCCGGACGCGGTGGTGGTAGTCAATCGAGCAGGCAAGATTGTGCTCGTCAATGCCCAGGTCGAAAGGCTATTCGGGTACCGGCGAGAGGAACTGTTGGAACATGAAATTGAGGTGCTGGTGCCGAACCG
>Ga0210403_10004619_pt1 | contig 11814 bp, 11 predicted proteins | sample IncBWC19MmetaG_FD_150863 | JGI IMG/M metagenome (GOLD analysis project Ga0210403, IMG submission 150863) | Forest soil microbial communities from Barre Woods Harvard Forest LTER site, Petersham, Massachusetts, United States - Inc-BW-C-19-M | ecosystem: Environmental > Terrestrial > Soil >... | reverse complement strand
GATCCGCAATTTGTCAATTGCCTTTTGTCAACTGCCCATTCAATTACTGAGCCTTAATCGGAACGGTGAATTGTGTTTTATCCCACACGCAATTCATGTTCACGCCGGTAGAATCGCTGGCGAAGCCGATGGTAAATTGTTCCGTTTCTGTTGGAGCTGAAGAAACAGGAGCGTCTACCTTGATCACATCTAAACTATAGTTGGGCTCGCGGATCGCGAAGTAAACTCCCAGCTCGCTGTTAAGTGAAACCTGAAAAGAAGACGGGCCTGGTACTGCATACATGCGATAACTGCCCGCCTTCACTGCCTTGCCTGCAAAGCTTACGTTTTTGCTGAAAGTGATTTCGGTTGCCGCATTTGCACCCAACCTCCAATATTTCCCGTATGGCTGCAGTGCTCCATCTTTCTCCTCACCGAAAATCAGCCTTCCTTTTTTGTAGGGCTGGCAATACGTTACTTTTATGTCGAGTCCCCGATCGCTTACCTCCGCGGTATTCAAAGGACTTCTCTTAGCAACGACCAATGCTCCATACAATACGAAGCCCACCAAAAGTACGAGCAGCACGCCGAGACCGATAAATATTTTCCTTTTCATAATGGTTTGTGTTTTGTGATTTGTGTATACGGACTAATTCTATTTTGGTAAACCCTATTGTGCGGAGATCGGAATACTAACCAAAACCTTGTCCCACACAAGATCCATTTTTACGGCTGTAGAATCGCTGCCAAAGTTGATGGTGAACATTTCTGTTTCCGGTGCCATTTGTACGGGTATTTCCACCTTAAGTACGTCCAAACTATAGTTGGGTTCGTTGTTGGCAAAATAAACACCGACTTCACTGTTCAGCGAAACTTGAAATGAAGTTGGCCCTGGAACAGCATACATTCGATAACTTCCTGCATTCACAGGTTTACCAGCAAAAGTAATATTCTTGCTAAAAGTGATTTCCGTGGCAGCATTGGCACCGAGCCTCCAGTATTTACCATATGGTTGAAGTGCTTTGTCCTTCTCCTCGCCGAAGATTAGACGGCCTCTCTTGGAGGGCTGGCTGTAGGATACCTTAATGTCAAGGCCTTTATCGCTAAATTTCGCTGTCTTTGAGGGACTCTTTGGGAACATAGCATTGTAAACAAGGAAAAGTATAAAGACTAAAAGAACTATCCCAAGACCGATAAATATTTTCTTTTTCATAGGTTTAGTGTTTTGAGAATGTGAATATACAAACTAGTGATCAACTAGTTCAAAGATGATAAACCCAATCTTTGTACTGACCGTCGCTGGCGTTGAAATCATCTCTTTTTTGGAAGTGAGAATCGAGTGTTTCGATTTCTATGATTTCGCTGAGGATTAGGTTTCGGTATCCTTCTTTCCCCCCTGCTTTGGTAAACCCGATCGTTTGCCAGCACACTAATACAATCTGATTTTTTGAAGTAGTGCAAATACCATAGGGGCAAACCGTTCTTGTGAGCGGTTCTCCGTGAAGAAGCAATCGGCAAAGCAGCCTGTCTTCCGACGCCTGCCAAAGTTGTTGAGTGATGTCTTCGAGTGTCATTTTTTACTTTAGGCGTCAAGACACCTTTGACGTGTCAGGCGCGTGTATTATTCATACAATTTTAGCAAATGCCCTGACTGGAAAAGTACCCACGCCTATGAACTTGGGTGGCACTGCACTGAAAATAAACCTTTTTCCTTTCAGCAAGTGTAGATTAGTCATATGTTCAACAATCAGGATTTCATTTCTGAGTAATACCGTGTGCACCGGTCGTGTGTTCGTTCGCGTGTCGTCAATGTTATGGCTGTCGATGCCAACCAGTTTCACCTGCTGAGAAACCAAATAGTCGGCTGCTTCAGCGGTGAGAAAAGGATGGTTTTCAAAATAGGCATCCGTGCGCCAATGCTTGCTCCAGCCGGTATGCACAACAACCGCTTTGCCGGCAAGTTCTTTTCCTTCGAAAAAACTTTTACCGATGGATTGATAATTTCCGGCATCAATCAAAATGGCCTTCAGGTCTGCCAGGTTTTCTAATTGAATCTGTGAAAGATCTTTGCCATCAGCATAGCGGTGAAACGGACAATCGAGATAGGTGCCGGTATTGGTCACCATTTCAATCTTGCCGATTTGAAACTCCGTGCCAGGCGAATAAATCTTTTTTGAATTTTCGCGACTCAGGTAATCGCAGACGAGAGGGGCAGGCAATCCTTTGTACGTGACCATACCATGCTCAATGGTGTGGCTTAAATCAATGAGCTCCATGGCAATTCAAAATTTCAAATTTAAAATTCAAGATTACACCTGTTCGATTCATGCGATCACTTCATTTTGAATGTTGAGTTTTGAATCTTGAATTACTTTTTACTGGCGTTAAAAAGTTTCTCTTTCTCGTCTTTGCTGAGGCTTTCGTATCCGCGATCAGAAATTTTATCGAGGATAGCATCGATCTCATCCTGCGATGCTTTGGAAGCCCCGGTCGCTTTCGGTTTTGTTTTTGATTCCGTTTTGCGATACGTGACTTTCACTTTGGATTGTGGCTTGAACAGGCTCTTTACCCAATCTAAGACAACCGTAATCCATCCTCCCCAGTTAACTCCGGCTTGTAATTGCTTGATGTATACAAATCCCATCAGCGCGCCTCCGAGGTGAGCAAGATTGCCTCCGGCATTTGCACCGGTAGTTCCTAAAAAGGAGATAAAAATGTATACAGCGGCAATGTATTTGATGCGAACGGGCCCGAAAAATAAAAGAAAAAAAGTATAGTCTGGAAGCAACGTGGCCGCACCCACCATAATGGCAAAGATGGCTCCTGACGCACCTACCATTCCAGGAAAATTGGATTGCGATTTAAAAAATGGAACAGTATTAAACATGATTAGGTAGAAGCTGGCAGCAGCGAGTGCTCCCAAAATATAAAGGGCGATTAATTTATCACTACCGAGATATTCAACAAATAATTTTCCAAACCAATACAAAACAAACATGTTGCCAAGAATGTGAAGCAGCCCTGATAAATCATGCGCAAAAGCATAGGTAATAATCGTCCAGGGACGCTTTAGAAAGTCTTCAAAAACAGGAGGAATACTAAACTGGTTGTGTACGACAATGAAGAGCCTTTCGAATCCTAGAATAGTGGGCAGCACCATGATGATGCCCAATGCGACAAACACCAGCACGTTGATGATAATCAACTGGATGTGACCGTTGTTGGGCTTGCTGAATGCATTTTTAAATTCTTCTAACACTGATCAGGATTTTAAGATTTTCGAGGATCGTTGCAATCCATCATTAAAAATAATTGATCATCGGCAATTTGACTAATTTAGAAAATTGCTTTCTATCCTCCCTCTCCTTTGGAGAGGCTGGGGTGAGGTTAATACCGCCCGCGATTTTGACTTTTCCAGTAGCTGATGATGATAAATGCTACCAACGCCCCACCAAAATGGGCAAGATGCGCCACCGTGCCCGACCGGTCCATTGCGTACGTAATGAAGCCCATCACAAATACCATGTACTTTGCTTTAATCGGAATAGGAGGAAAAAGTAACATCAGTTCTAAGTCAGGGAACACCAGGCCAAACGCCATCAAAATCCCGTAAAGTGCCCCCGATGCGCCCAACATCGGGCCGACCTGGCCGGGAAAGAAAAAATAATTGACTACGCCATAAATTACCCCGGCTCCGATTCCGGTGGCCAAATAGAAGAACAAAAACTTCTTTTCACCCCAGTATTGCTCAAGGATGGGTGCAAAGGAGGCAAATGCCAACATGTTGAAGAAGATGTGACCGAAGCCGCCGTGGGCAAACATGTAAGTGAAAAATTGATAAGGCTCAAAATAGGGTGTGCTCAGCGGCCAGAGCGAAAGATATACCGTAAATTGTTCGGCAAAATTCTGCAAAAGAAAAATGACAACATTGATGATGATGAGCGTACGGACAGTGGGGGTGATATTGAACATGATAAATCGTTATCTGGTAAAGTAACTTTCGAGCTTAGACGAGTCAAAAATAAAAAAGGTCGGCCTTCCATCAGGAGAAAAATTGGGATTAGGGCACGAGAACAGGCGGGCTGCCAATGCTTCCATCTCGTCCGATGATAATTCTTGCCCCGCTTTTAAGGAGGCACGTTTGGCCAGCGCTTGCGCTAAGTTTTCACGGATAGGCAAATGCAATTCGGATTGATTTTTCTTAAACTGTTCGATTAGTCCTTCGAACAATTCTTTCTCATTCCCTGAAATTTCTGCCGGCATTCCTGAAATCAGTAGTGTATTTTTTCCAAACACTTCAAAACGAAAACCCAGGGCGACGATCTCTCTTTCCATTTCCATGGTCAGCGCAAAATCAGGAGCATTTAAGGTAAGTGTCTGCGGAAATAAGCTTTGCTGGCTGTTGCCCGGCACTCCTTTCAGCTGACTCAAATATTTTTCAAAGAGTATGCATTCGTGAGCGGCTTGCTGGTCGATGAACATAATACCATGACGCGTAGCCCTCACAATATATTTTAACTGAAACTGGAAAATTCCATTTTCAGTTTTTCCTGTTTCCTGAACTTCCCGCTTGTTGATGGCGCTTTCAAAGCGCAAAGTTGTTTTTTCAGGGCTTTGTTTTTCGAATAGCCGGGAATTCGGCACTTCCCGTTCAAATAATTTTTCCCAGTTCTGCAGGTTCGATCGCTGTAACGAATTGCTAAACTGCTCATCGTAATATTGTTCCCGGGAAAGCGGCTGACTGTTGAGCTTGCCAATGAGGTTTACATCAGCAGCAAAGTCGATGGCAGGCGAGAGATTGTGGGCTCCCAGCGCTTGCTTCACAGCACTCCACACTACTGCGTATACAGCCCGTTCATCATCGAATTTGATTTCTGTCTTGGTAGGATGGACATTCACATCCACATGTTTGGGGTCAATATCGATGAACAATGCGTAAAAAGGGAAACTTCCTTCTTGCAATAACCCCTCATAGGCACTGGTAATGGCATAACCCAAATAATTATTGCGAATGAAGCGGCTGTTTACAAAAATGAATTGTTCGCCCCTTTTCTTTTTGGCAAGTTCTGGCCGACCAATATACCCTGTGATTTTTAACAACGAAGTTTCTTCCTGAACAGGCGCAAGCTGACTTTGGTAATTTTTCCCAAACAGGTTTACGATCCGTTGGCTTAATTTTGTGGAGGGTAAATCGTAAAGGAGTTCGTCACTTTGAATTAAAGTAAAAGCAATGCCTGGATGGGCAAGTGCCAGCCTTTGAAATTCTTCTGTGATGTGGCTCATCTCCACGCCATTTGATTTCAGAAAATTTCGGCGTGCGGGGATATTGTAAAATAAATTCTTGACGCTAATGCTGGTACCTTTTTCACAGGCCACAGGTTCCTGTTTTTTCACTTCCGATGCCTCCACTAAAAGAACGGTGCCGAGATCCTCGTTGGGCAATCGTGTTTTCATTTCCATCTGAGAAACCGCAGCGATGGAGGCAAGGGCCTCACCACGAAAACCCATGGTGCGAAGCCGGAACAGGTCATCAGCGGTGCGGATTTTGGAGGTGGCATGTCGCTCCAGACTCATGCGGGCGTCTGTCTCGCTCATCCCCTGACCGTTGTCGATCACCTGGATGAGCGATTTACCTGACTCTTTAATAATCAGTTTGATAGCCATTGCACCCGCGTCAATGGCGTTTTCTATTAACTCCTTTACGGCGGAGGCAGGTCGTTGAACCACTTCTCCAGCGGCAATCTGGTTGGCAATAGCGTCAGGAAGGAGTTGGATAATGTCGGGCATGCAGAGCCCGCAAGGTACAAAAAAGACGCTGGGCTGAAATAAAAATTACTTTGTAAATCAGTCTTTACCCAATCAAAATTCTCAGGCGTACAGCAGCTCCTTTTTATTATTATTTAACGAGATCAGGTTCAATTCGGGGGCAAGGATCACGCTCACATTATCCCACTCACTCCATTCCTTGAGTTTTTCCAGCTTCACCGATCCAGTCATGTATTGGTGGCCGTTGCCCTGGTATCCGCCTTTGAAGTTTTCAAAATCCTTGGGCGAGATCAGCGAGTCTTGCGGGAAACTGATCACCACATCCACCAATACATCATTGGAGAAAGGAAGGCCTTCACCTTGTGCAAATTTTTTATATTCGTAACGATAGTCGTAAGTAAGGGCCGAAATGTCGGAAAGCACAGCCGAGCCGGTTGGATAACCTCCCGCACCCTTGCCGATGAACACTTGCTTTTCCGCGAATGCGCCTTCTACCAAAACGGCATTGTACTCATTGCGAACGGACGCCAGCATGTGGTCAATGGGTATGAATTGAGGTGCCACAAAGCCCAATATCTTGCCGTTTAATTTATAAGCGCGTGCGATGAGCTTGATGGTAAGATTGTTTTCACGTGCGTATTTCAAATCGACAGGTGAAATCTTTTGAATCCCAACGTTGATGATTTCTTCCGGTTTTAGGAAAACCCCAAATGTGTGGGCAATGGCAATCGTCAACTTGAATTTTGGATCAAAGGCCTTCACATCCAGGGAAGGATCACTTTCCGCGAAGCCTAAATCCTGTGCGCCTTTCAGCGCTTCGAGATAGCTTTTCTTTTCCTCAAAAACTTTGGTCAAAATGTAGTTCGTACTTCCATTGAAAATACCTTCGATGCTTGTAATTAAGTCGTTGTCGTAATATTCTTCGAGGTTCCGTAAGATGGGAATACTGCCACATACCGAGCCTTCGTACAACACGGAGCGGTTGTATTGCTGCTGCAGATGATATATTTCTTCGAGGTTTTCAGCAATCATCCGTTTGTTGGCGGTCACCACGTGCTTGCCGTTTTGCAAAGCTGATTTCACAATTTCGAAAGCTGCCTTGGCATCATCAATTAATTCTACCACTACATTGATCTCAGGGTCAAGAAGAATTTCATTTTTATCGTAGGTGAATTGTGCGCTGTCAAGAATCCGTTTCTTGTCCCGGTTTTTTACGCATATTTTTTTGATCTCCGCCTTGATACCGTGTGTCTCGTTAAGCACATGATAAAGGCCCTGGCCCACACAGCCGAAACCAAATAGTCCTAACTTTAAATGTTTGTGTTGTGTTGGTGTAATTGTACTGGAATGCGGTAATGACATAGTCTTCGCTTTAATGGTTACTATTTCAATAGGGCAGCCGTTGATTTTTTCGGACTGCGAAACTTCTTGAGTATTTTTTTAAATTGATCGATCTCAACTAAAAAGCCATCATGCCCGAATAATGAATCAATTTTTTCGAATTGAGCATGGGGAATGTTTGCGGCTAGGAATTCCTGTTCGGCAATGGGAAAAAGGATATCGCTCTCAATTCCGATCACCAGGGTTTCTGCCTGAATACGTTGCAAGGCAGCCTCAATACTTTTCCGTCCACGACCAACATGGTGACTATCCATGGCCTTGGATAACGTCCAATAGGTAAAGGCGTTGAATCGATTGGCTAATTTTTGTCCTTGATAGCGTTGGTACGATGAAGCCCGGAAATCATCAATCGTCGCTGAGTCTTTTTCGGATTGCGTTTCTCCAAATCCTTTGTAGGCGCGATAGGAAATCATGCCGATAGCCCGAGCCGCCTTCAGGCCCTCCATTCCGGCTCTTGCATCATTTTCTTTCCAGGTAGTGTCAGCGGCGATTGCCAGCCGTTGCGCTTCGTTGAAGGCAATGCCCCAGGGAGAATGCCGCGCGTTGGTGGCCACGATAATTAAGTTCTGAATTACCTCAGGCTGAAGGATGGCCCATTCCAGGGCCTGTTGTCCGCCCAATGAACCACCGATAAGCGTGTTGATTTGATCGAGCCCTAAATCGATTCGCAGTAAATCCAGCGATCTCACAATGTCGCGAACGGTGATGAGGGGAAAATCGTGAAAATAATTTTTTCCTGTTTTCGGGTTATTCGACAATGGTCCTGTAGAGCCATAGCACCCGCCAATCACGTTGGCGCAAATGATGAAATGATGGTTGGGGTCGAAGGCGCTTCCTTCTACGAAGAAATCTTTCCACCAATCTGTAAAATCTGAGCTTCCTGAAAGGGCATGACAAACCCAAACCGCATTGTTGCGCTCGCGGTTGAGGTGGCCCACCGTTGTGTATTTGAGCTGAAAGCCAGAGAGATTTCCCCCGGCTTCCAATTCAAAGTTTTGATGGTAGTGAAAGATATGATCTGTTTTGCTCACGGGACGAGTTCCTTTTTAAATACTTTCTCGAATGCCTGTGCAAAGTCAGCCTTGATGTCATCAATGTGTTCGGTGCCGGTTGATACCCGAAGCAGGGTCGGTAGCACACCTGACGTAATTTGTTCTTCATCAGTTAGCTGCTGATGGGTAGTGGCCGAAGGTTGAATGATTAACGTTTTGGAGTCGCCAACATTGGCCAGGTGACTTACCAATTTCAAGTTATCTACAAGTGCGGATGTATTTTCTTTCGTTCCTTTTACCGTGAATGACAACACGGCACCAAAGCCATTTTTCAAATATTTCTTGGCGAGCTTGTGATAGGTACTGCTTGTCAAACCAGGGTAATTTACCGTTTCTACATGCGGATACTTTTCCAGCCATTGTGCTACTGCCAATGCATTGTCCACCGCACGCTGGACGCGGAGTGATAGCGTTTCCAAACCTTGAATCAGCAAGAATGAATTGAACGGGCTGATGGCAGGACCAAAATCGCGCAACCCTTCTACACGTGCGCGGATGATGAATGCAATGTTCGGCAAGCCGAGTGGATTGCCTTCCCCAAAGACTTCCCAGAATTTCAAGCCATGATAACCTTCGCTTGGCTCGATGAACTGACTGAACTTTCCGTTACCCCAGTTATAATTGCCGCCATCCACGATCACGCCACCTATGGAAGTGCCGTGGCCGCCAATCCATTTTGTTGCCGACTCGACGACCACATGAGCGCCATGTTCTAAGGGGCGGAACAGATAGCCGGCAGCGCCAAAAGTATTGTCAACGATCAAAGGAAGATCATGTTTTTTGGCAAGTGCAGCAATGGCCTCAAAGTCTGGAATATTGAAACCAGGGTTGCCGATGGTTTCCAAATAAAGCGCTTTTGTTTTTTTGTCAATATGTTGTTCGAAAGACTCCACGCTGTCGCCCTCTGCAAAGCGAACCTCAACACCTAATCTCTTGAAGGCGACTTTAAATTGATTGTAGGTTCCTCCATACAGAAATGAAGTGGACACAAAGTTGTCTCCGGCTTGCAATATATTATTGAGTGCAATGAATTGAGCGGCTTGGCCGGAGCCCACAGCGAGGGCGGCAACGCCACCTTCAAGGGCGGCAATCCTTTTTTCAAATACATCCGTAGTTGGGTTCATGATGCGGGTGTAGATGTTTCCGAATTCTTTTAAAGCAAACAGATTTGCCCCATGTTCAGAATTTTTAAACACGTAAGAGGTGGTTTGATAGATCGGTACAGCCCGTGAACCGGTAGTAGGATCTACTTCCTGTCCGGCATGAAGTTGAAGCGTTTCAAAACGTAAATTAGACATGATGTTAAAAATTTTATAATGTGTTAAATGATTTATTTTTCCGATGTTGAAGTAGCCGTAGCCACACCTGTCACAGGGCTGACCCTAGGCTAGTTTGTTGCTTCGTTGCGCTTAAAATCAACAGCAACTGCACTGGCAACAACAAGGGCTGCACATGAGCTGAATAATTCGGAAATCCTGACTTTGGGGGGTGAAGCCTGAAAGGCTTGGATGCTGGGCGGTGTTTTGTGTTTTCATGTTGTTTTACCGGTTTATATTTCAGGAGTTAGCACCTTTTCCCGATATCGGGAGGGTTGCTAGCGCTTCATAGAGCCTGTCTCTCCGCGCTTCTTTATAAATCGGTTGAGCAAATGCCTCACCGACTATGATGACACAAACGTATAGTAGATTAGTAGAGTTTCCAAATGGTTGAGCGAAAAAATTGCTAAAATTTATTTCCCTGACAATCGTTCGTAGGACTCAGGCGGGTAAGGTAACAATAAAAGTAGAGCCTTCTTGCGGTTTACTTTTTAATTCAATGGTTCCATTTAGGCGCTCGACGGCACGCTTTAATATATAGAGTCCAAGCCCTGAGCCCTTAGTTCTCTCGCTCGCCCTGTAAAACATATCAAATATTTTTGCCTGATGAGCTTCATCAATCCCTTGTCCATTATCTACCACCGAAATTTGGATGTCGTCGCCTTCCTTGTGAACAGAGATTTTCACAAATGGATGTTGAGGCTTTGAATATTTGATGGCGTTCTCAATTAAGTTTTGCAGGATGGTATTGATGATGGCCCACTCCGATTGAAAATCAACTTCACCAATTTCTTTGATAAACTCTATGTTCTTGAAATTTTCCACGTAATTATAGGATCCAATGCACTCGTCAATCAGTGTAGGGAAATCGATTCTCACTTTCCTGTTTTCCAGGTGCTTCATTTGGGTCAGATCAATCAAGCTCATGACTATGTTGGACATCCGGTTTACCTGGGTACGGTACATATCAAAATATTGAAGCGAGGAGGCATCCTTCACTTCCAGTGTCACCAGGTTGTGTAATCCCTGCAAGGAGGTGATTGGGCCTTTTAAATCATGGGAAACCCGGTAGAAAAAAGAGTCTAATTCCGCATTTTTATTTTCAATGATTTGGTTTTTTTCAATTTGAATTTTTGTCTCGCGCTCCAAGGCTTCAATTCGGTTGACGGCTTCGTAACTTTTGATCAAGGTGTAATTTTCCTTGTTGATGACCGCTTCCTTGTGCGCTAAATGCTTTTCTAAAAAATCAAGGGCTAATTGAGGGGCATTTTCCTTTTTGGCTAACAAGTACAGATTGAAATAAACTTTGAAGAGGATAAATTCAATGTGGTATAAGTCAGACAATTCAAGGGCTTTATAGAAATAATGTTTAGCGTCGCTCAGGTGGTTCAATCCCATATAAGCAACGCCCAACTTGTTGTAGGCCATGCACATTCCAAGTTTATCTCCGGCATTGTCGGAAATGGCAATGGTACCCTTCAAGTCAACGATCGCTTTCTCAAACTGGGCAAGCTTAATAAAAAGTTTGCCGCGACCATAAAGTGCGAAAGCAAGCCCTCGGATATCACCCGTTTCATTTTTTAGCCGGATGCTGCGCTGGATGGTTTCCATGGCTAGGTCAGCCTTTCCCTGATCAAAATAAATTGCTGAAAGAGGATTAAGAGCGTTGGATTCCAACGCCAGTTCGTTGATCGCCCGGCAAGCATCTATTGATTTTTCATACGACTCAATAGCCTTATCCTGGTCACTGAAGTATTCATAAATCGTACCCATGCTTTTCAGCGTGCGTGCCTGGTTGTAATAGTCGTTGTGCTCGCGGTATATTTTTAAACTGTCTGCCAGTAACAGGAGTGCCTGGTGATATTTATTCGTACGGTAATAAATACTTCCGATGTTGTATTTGGCGTCAGCAACTCCCTGAACATCCTGTATCGATTCAAAATATTCCAGGGCTTCCATAGAGTATTGCTGGGCGACTTCAAATTCACCCTGGATCAGAAAAAATAGGCCAAGGTGATTCTTGGCTTTTGCGGTTAAATGATGGTCGCCTTCCGCAAGGAATTGATCCAGTAATTTTTGAGTGAGCTGAATGCTTTGTTGTAAATCCGACGTGCGTAAATCGTAGGCGGACTTCAGTCGTGAAGCCGACGAGATAGCACTTGTGTCAGAAGCAATTTTCAACTGATCCTCCATTTATAAAAGCCAGGCAATATAATGATAGTAAGGCAGGGGAAAAATATTCGGACCCTCAACCGTTCATGGTCCTTGTTAACAGTGTAATTGGCCTGTATAATAGCTGT
>Ga0210403_10004617_pt1 | contig 11819 bp, 9 predicted proteins | sample IncBWC19MmetaG_FD_150863 | JGI IMG/M metagenome (GOLD analysis project Ga0210403, IMG submission 150863) | Forest soil microbial communities from Barre Woods Harvard Forest LTER site, Petersham, Massachusetts, United States - Inc-BW-C-19-M | ecosystem: Environmental > Terrestrial > Soil >... | reverse complement strand
CCAAATGTCGGACGCCTTGGTGACGCCCATCATGGTCAGGTAGCCGCCATAGCTGCCACCCATCAGGACGACCTTCTTGGGATCGAGATAACCGGTCTGCTTGATAAACTCCGCGGCCGCGAGCACGTCCTGCAAATCGCCGCCGCCCATGTCGAACAGATTCGCCTGTTGAAATTCCTTTCCGTATCCCGTTGAACCACGATAGTTGGGGGCAATCACCATGTAACCCTGGTTGACCATGTGTTGAATAAACCGGTTAAACGAATTCACCGACTGCGACGCAGGGCCGCCATGGACATAAACGATCGCGGCGTTCAGCCCATTACGTACCATGTTGTAGGGGACATACACGAACGCCGAGATGGTCCACTTGCCATCACGACTGGGGTAGTGGACCAGGAATGGCTCGACCATATCTTCCGAGCGCACGCCGGCGACCAGCGATTGCGTCACCTGATGAGATCTCCCCGTGGCCAGTTCGTAGACCCAAAGATCTCCCGGAGCGGTTGCCCCGTTGTGGTTATAGAGCAAGCATGTCCCATCCTTGCTGAAGGCGGAATGTTCCCCGGCTAGGTCATTCACACCTTTGGGCAAAGGCAAGGCCGTGGTCTTGCCGGTGACGAGGTCATGTAAATAAATGTCGGTATTGCCCTCGACATTCGCAGTCCACGTAACGCGCTCGCCGTCGGGTGAAAACTGACCAGCAGCGATCTCCCACTTGTCTTTGGTCAGCCACGAAATCCGTTTGGTAGCTATATCGAGCAACCCAACATTGTCATATCCATTCGCCGCGTTAGAAGTGAGCAGCAGATGCTTTCCATCGGGCGAGAAATCATTGGCGCGATAAATCTGTTCCCCGTCGTGCGGAGTGAATAGGGAACTCTGACCCGTAGCGACTTCGGCGATGAAGATATTTGAATCTGTTCCCTTGGCCTGCTCCTGCGTGTACGCCATCCATTTGCCGTCGTGCGACCATATGGGATTGTCGTTCAACTTGTCGGCCGGCGTGGCGGTCGTGATGTGTTTTACATCCCGCATCACCATGTCGTAAACATCAATCTCGAACGCCGACGATGTCTTCGGTTTCACGGTATAAGCCAGATAGCGGCCATCGGCCGACCATCGCGGATACTCCTCCGCAATCTCGCGCGTATGAGTCAGGTTCACCACCTGCCCGGTCTTCGGCGAAACGATGAAAATGTCCCACTGTTCGTCGCCGTCATAATCCGACATGTATGCGATCCATCTGCCGTCTGGTGACCACGCAGGCGCCGTCTGCCGTTGATCGCTGACCGTCAGTTGTGTCGGCCAACCTCCTTCCGCCGGGACCAGCCAGAGGTTATTGCGGCCACTGATATTGCTGACGAAGACGATCGTTCTGCCGTCGGGGGACCACGACGCACGCCCCACCTGCCGGGTCATATAGAGCTTCTCAATGGAAAGACTCTGCTGATTCTGCTCTACGTTCGCGTTGGGCTTACTGGTGATCTGCTTGGGGTCGGTGACGGCCTGAGGCACAGGCAAAGTCTGGGGGGCAGCAAAAGTACTCATGAATACGACAATAGCAAACGGGATGACAGAGCGCATTCGATTCCTGAAGAGTCGCTAGACGAGGTCAGAATAAAAAGTTTAGCAGAAGCTACTTTTTTTATGCCCCGCCATCCTTCGCCAGGCTCTGTCATCTTGAGCGGAGCAGCCTCTTCGCGAAGCGAAGAAGCTGCGAAAGTCGAAAGATCCCTACCCTCCGGCGCTTGAAATGAGGCGGCAGGGGATTCTCGCAAGAAGCTAGTGCGAAATGGCATTGAGAGCGCTGAGCGGGGTAGGGATCCTTCGACTGCGCTCAGGATGACACGTTCTTGATAACGCTTACACCTTCGCGTTTTTGTGAATCTCAACCGTGCTCCACGTTTTATCTCCAGCGTGGCAGATATTCTCCAGTGCACAGTCGACGCATTTAGGCCGGCGCGCTAGGCACAGCTTGCGCCCATGCCAGATGAGTTGATGCGCGAACAGGATCCACTTCTCGCGCGGAATTACTTTCATCAAGTCCTGTTCGATTTTCGGCGCATCCGTATTCTTGGTGAGTTCAAGTCGGCGCGCGATGCGGGTAACGTGCGTGTCCACTACAACCCCGTCCGCTTTACGAAACCACGTGCCCAGCACGACATTAGCGGTCTTGCGGGCCACGCCCGGCAAAGTCAGAAGCTTCTCCATGTCATCTGGAACCTGCCCGCCGAACTCGCTGACAATCTTCTTCGCCGCGCCCACAACCGACTTCGATTTATTGCGAAAGAAACCCGTTGAACGGACGTCGGGCTCAAGCTGTTCGGGAGTGAGCGCAGCGAAGTCCTCCACCGTAGGGTATTTACGAAACAACTCCGGCGTGACCCTGTTGACATTCACGTCGGTCGACTGCGCTGACAAGATGGTTGCGACCAGCAACTCCCACGCACTCCTGTGGGTGAGCGCGCAGGTCACGTCCGGATAAAGCTGGTCGAGCCGCTTCAGAATCTCGGAAATCCGCTCGGGCGCGAGAGGATTGTACTTGCCGCCGGGCGCAGACTTCTTGGATTTCGTGGTGCGGGGTCGTTGACCCGGCCGCTCCGGCCGCAGCCCGGTAATTTCCCGCGATTTGTTATGCGAGCGGGAGACCTGCGCTCCCTGATGACGTCCCGTCTTTGCTGGTTGTCGAGGAACTACGCCGCGGACCATGTAACTTTCCTTCGGTGTATGGAATTGACTTTGAATGTTAGCAGAAGCAAATCCCGAGGGAGAGTCCCCTAAGTGCTTTCAGTGGCCCAATCCGACCCTTTCGTAATAGGCGAAACCTCTCCGTGCGATTGACGAGGACCAACGCGCTAGGTAGTCTGGAAATGATCCAACAAAGTTGGGGAAGCTCCTGTGGCAGTGAAGTCCATCCAACTCGGGCAGGTCTGGCGCAAGGATGACGACGGAAAGGATTACCTCGTCACCAAGGTGTACAGCGAGGTGTTCTCGCAGTACGCCGTGCTGCGTCCGGCGGAGGTAACCGCACCTGACGCGCCCACAGTGCGGGTGAAAGTAGCCAAAAGTACTCAGGGTGCATCCTTGCCGGGATTCACCTTTACTCAAGAAGGCTCATTCTGAAGTATCTTTAGAGACGTTGCTTGCGGCGTCTCAGTGTCGGCCGGAGACGTAGCGAGCTACGTCTCTACAAATTTCATTCCCGATCTCTCCCATGACCGAAAAGATCCTGGCAGTTCTGTTTGTCTTCATCAAATCCGTAATCTCCGTCACCGGCTACGGGGGCCTTACCATCCTGATGGCCATTGAATCCGCATGCATTCCATTGCCTTCGGAGTTGATCATGCCCTTCGCCGGTTATCTGGTCTACGAAGGCACGATGAAACTGTTCTGGGTCGCAACTGCCGGCGCCATCGGCTGCAACCTGGGATCGTTGATCGCGTATGAGATCGGATGCTACGGTGGTCGCCCCCTGGTCGAAAAATACGGTCGCTGGATCCTGATGGGCCGGCGGGAATTGGATTGGGCTGATCGTTTTTTCGCGCGTTGGGGATATCTGGCGGTCTTCATCGGACGATTGCTTCCGGTAGTCCGCACCTTCATCGCACTGCCTGCGGGAATTGCCCGCATGCCACGCGGACGATTTCATCTCTATACTTTTCTCGGTTCCTGGCCCTGGTGCTTCGCGCTGGCCTGGTTCGGGATGAAGCTGGGTGAAAACTGGCGCGCGTTGGGCAAATATTTTCACCAGTTCGACGCCGTCATCGGCGTTGCCCTGGCGGCAGGAATAATCTGGTTCGCCTGGTCGCACTGGCAGAATCGCATGGGCGCAGCGGAAAATTAATTCTGTCTCAGGGCATCCGCGCTTGTGCTGCAGCAGAAAATTCTCAAGTTTGGATCAAGAGGAAACTCATCATGAGACATTTTATTTGCGCGCTAACCCTGTGGTTCCTGAGCACAAGCTTCGCATTCTCCCAAGCCGCTCCGGCCGCGTCCGGTCAGCCGTTCGTAATCGAGTATTACTACAAGGCCAAGTGGGGACACGCGGACGAATTCCTGCAACTCTTCAAGAAGAATCACTACCCACTGCTCAAGAAGGAAGTCGAAATGGGGCGCATGCTCAAGGTCTGGATGGATCAGCCGCGCTACCACACGACGGAAGACGGACGCTGGGATTACCGCGTGACCATCGTCTTCAAAAATGCCACGGTCGCCAACGAACCTTTTGATGAGGACGCGCTTAAAAAGCAGTTATTCCCGGACAAGGAAACCTACGTTCACGAAGAGCAGCGTCGCTTCGAAATCCTCGATGCCCACTGGGATCTTCCGGTGAAGATAGTGGATTTGGAAGCGAAGTAAGGCTTGTCGTCGGTCCGTGGCTATTGGTCGTTGGCCAGGGATGAACGACAAGGGACAATGATCTCGACTCAGCTATACTCGCGAGAAGGTGAGGAGGGCGTTGTCTATGAGATCCCGATGCTATCGATTTTTGGACGGCTGTGCTAAGGCTTGCTTGTGCTGCGTGGTCTTACTGGCTGCAATGGCCCAGGCTCAAGGCACAGTCGCGACAACTTCCAGTTCAACGCTCGTCGGACAGCTGACCAAGAGCCTCTCCGTTACGCCCACCCAAGCTCGCGGCGGCGCTGGCTCGTTGTTTGCTCTCGCCAAGAGCCGCTTGAGCGCGGACGAGTTCAGCAAAGTCTCGTCCGCCGTTCCTGGGATGAGTGGTTTGCTCAAGGCTGCTCCCGCCGTGACCGGAAACTCGGAGTTTTCCGGTCTGGAGAGTTCCTTGCCCGGTAACATGGGCCGCACGGTCGAGGTTGCGGAAGCTTTCCACAAGCTGGGTCTGTCTCCCGAGATGGCTGGCAAGTTCGTGCCGGTAATGACCAAGTACGTCGAGTCCAGAGGAGGCTCGAGCACGGCCTCCCTGCTGGAAAAAGCTTTGAAGTAAGGTCGGGGTCCCTGGCTGCCCGCCATCCCGCTCTTCGAGACGGGCGATTCCCATGCCGTCAGCCGCGCACCAGCCGACACGCTCAACGCGCCGCGATCGCCGCCAAAGCCCGATATCCTTCCATTCAGCCTACGTTGGTTGCAAATCCTTCTTCGATACGAGAACATACCTGTTTGCCTTACATCCCCGGCTCTCACTAGCAAGAGCTCTCATAAGGAAGCCTCCACACGATGGCGACTCGGCAGAAGTCCGCAAGAACTGAAAGCAAGCAACGCAACAGCAGTGAAATTCAATCTCCTAAAGGCAAGCTTGGAGTAATGATTCCCGGCATGGGTGCGGTTGCGACCACATTCGTGGCCGGCGTCGAAGCCATACGGAAGGGAATCGCCAAGCCCATCGGTTCCGTTACCCAGATGGGAACCGTTCGCCTCGGCAAGCGCACCGATGCACGCTCGCCCAAGATCAAGGAATTCGTTCCTCTGGCCGGGCTCGACGACCTGGTCTTCACTGGCTGGGACATTTTTGAAGACGACATGTACGCCGCCGCCAAGAACGCCGGCGTTCTCGATCGCGAATTGCTCGACCAGGTCAAACCGTTCCTGGGTTCGATCAAGCCGCGCAAAGCAGTTTTCGATCACAACTACGTTAAGAAAATCGACGGGCCCAACGTCAAGAAGGGCAAGAACAAGATGGATCTGGCGGAGCAGGTACGTGCTGATATCCGCGACTTCAAAATGTCTTCTGGAGCGACACGCCTGATCACCATCTGGTGCGGCTCTACGGAAAGTTACATCGAGCCGACTGCAGCCCATCAATCGCTGAAAGCCTTCGAGAAAGCCTTGATTCAGAATGACGAGAACATCGCGCCCTCGATGATCTACGCTTACGCTTCGCTGATGGAGGGCGTGCCCTTTGCCAACGGAGCGCCGAACCTGACGGTGGATATTCCAGTAATGCACGAGTTGTCACGAAAGAATAACGCTCCAATCTGCGGCAAAGATTTCAAGACTGGGCAGACTTTGATTAAGACCATCCTCGCCCCCGGCTTCAAAGCCCGCATGATCGGCCTCAACGGATGGTTCTCCATGAATATCCTGGGCAACCGCGACGGCGAAGTGCTGGAAGATCCCGGATCGTTCAAGACCAAGGAAGAATCCAAGCTCTCGGTTCTCGAACATATTCTCCAACCCGAGCTCTACCCCGATCTCTACGGCAATTTCACTCACAAAGTCCGCATAAACTATTACCCACCCCGTGGCGACAACAAGGAGGGCTGGGACAATATCGATATCTTCGGCTGGCTCGGGTACCCGATGCAGATCAAGGTGGATTTTCTTTGTCGGGATTCCATTTTGGCCGCGCCCATTGTGCTTGACCTGGTTTTGTTCATGGACTTGGCGCAGCGTAGCGCGGAGCTTCGTGGTCTTGGCATTCAGGAGTGGTTGAGTTTTTATTTCAAGTCTCCGATGACCGCGCCGGGCCTTTATCCCGAGCATGATTTGTTTATTCAGTTGATGAAGCTAAAGAACACGCTGCGGCATCTGCGCGGCGAGGAACTTATCACGCATTTAGGGTTGGAGTATTACGATTGATCCGTGGGTCCGGAAAAATCATTAACCACAAAGGACACAAAGGGAAGCCCGCATTTTCTCTGTGAACCTTTGTGTCCTTTGTGGTTAATGCCTTTCGTTGTATCAACGTGACTGCAACGCTTACGCCACACTTTTCCCGCGCTTGTATTCATCGAACTTTTCCAGGAATCGGTCAATATCTTTTTTCTGCAGATAGTATGGCGTGGACAACCGCAGCTTGGACGGCTCGCCGCCACGGATGCGGATCTTGTGCGCCTTCCACATCCACGTCTCGAGGTCCATGCGTTGGATCGGAGGAACGTTGACTGTGGCGATGGCGCAGCGCAGCGCCGGGTCAGGGGAAGTCCACGACTCGGCTCCCCGTTTGATCATCTGCGCGAGAATGTAGTCGCAAAGCTCACGATGGCGGCGCTCAATCCGCTCCATGCCGATTTCGTTGGCGAGGTTGATGGCCGCTAGCAGCCCCCACAGGGCGGGCACGTTCGACGAACCAATCCGCTGGAAGCGTTCAGCTCGGAGGTTCGGTTCGTCCCAGCCTTCGGTGACAATGGTGTTCCACATCCGGTCGATGACTTCGTCGCGCACGTACAAGAAGCCCGATCCTTTGGGCGCCTGCAGCCACTTGTGCGGGCTGGAAGAATACATATCGCAGCCAAGGTCCTGCAGGTTGAGACGCATCATGCCGGTTACATGCGCCCCATCCACGGCCGACAGGACATTCTTCGAGCGTGCCAGCGCACACAGTTCCTTCGCAGGAAGAACGACGCCAGTCACGGTAGTGATATGGCTGAAGAAGATCATGCGGGTACGATCACCGATGGCATCGTTGAAAAGGTTCAAAACCTGGCTGGCATCTTTGACGGGTTTGGGCAGAGTCACGGTCTTGACCACGACTCCATAACGCTTCGCTCTTAGCCGCCAAGGCTGAAGGCCTCCGGGATGTTCTTGATCGGTCATGAGCACTTCGTCACCCGGCTTCAAATCAATTCCGTTCGCGATATAGCTGTTTGCCTCGGTGGCATTGCGAACCAGGGCAATCTCGTCGCGCTTGCATCCCACGAACTCGGCCAGGGGATCTCGAAATTGGTTCCACGCGGCGTATCCCCAAATGGGGTAATCCTCAGGATCCTGTTGGTCCATTTTTTCGGTTTGGGTGTAGCCGTCAAAAATGGCTCGCAGAACGGGAGCAGGGCTTGACCCGACGGTGCCGTTGTTCAAATAGACCTCATCGGACGGAATGAGAAATTGCTTGCGAAGCTCGGCCCAATAGGCATCCTGGTTGCGGCTGTAAAGAGCGGCATCTGGAAGCGCCGAGGGTACGGATTGCAGTTGGGCCCACAAGCGACTGGGTAGAGCGAGAGCGGCCAGCCCCGAGGCGGCACTGAGGAAGCGTCGGCGATCAAGCAAGAAAAACCTCCGGACACTGAGACGGCGCCATGTTACGACTGTGAGAGACCTGGCGCAAGACCGTCGCGGCACGGATCGGCCACAAAATCCCTTGCTGATGAGAAATAGGCGTGGCACCTCACAGTGCTATGGTTGGCTCGATTCTTATTGTCGGCAAAAGGGATTCCCTCCGGCGATCGAAGGATCAGCAATTGAAGGATTTCCGATGAAGAAAGCACTGCAGCTTTTCGAATGACCTTTAAGATTGACCCAACGGATATCGAATCAAACAGCAACCGACGGCACAGGTCCTCAGCACCAACATGGAACCGCACCCTCCTCTTCGGCGGCTTTTCGATGAGCGCGATTCCAAGCGGGTCCACAGCTCAGGAGGTGCTCTTTCCGGCATAACGTCGTGTCCCGGCTGGAATCCTGTTTTTGCTCCGCCCGTGCGCGGCGTCGGAGGCTGCGTGGTAATGGTTCGAACTGGGGTACCCTGGATAACCTTCTTGGTTGATTCTGCGTCGAACTTCTTAGGGAATAGTGCGGAATACCAGTTGCGCCAAGGCGTATAATTGGGACACAGGCCCGCCCGGGGCGGAAAAACGGAGTTTGGCTATGAAGTTCCGACTCTTGCTGTTAACGGCTGCGTTGTTCACCCTTAGCACTCTCACGCTAGTAGGCTTCGCCCAGACCGGTACTCCCGCTGGCCAGCCGACTCCTGGCAGCGCTCCCGGCAACCCAGTCCCTAGCGGCGACCCGGGGGTTTCAGGAACCGCTCCTCAGAGCGGCTCTGCTACGCAAGGCACTCAAAGCGCTCCGGTGCAGCCCGCCGATCCCGACAAGGTCAAGCACGACGGTGGCAAGGCTGACGTGGATGCTGTCGGCAATCGGAAGATTGGCCAGCGTGGCGTGGGCAACTGGTACTCCATCGAGACCGACATCAAGATGGGAAAACAATATTCCCAGATGGTGGATTCCAGTTCGAAGTTCGTGGTCGATCCCGTAGTCACCGAGTACGTGAATCGTCTGGGCCAGAATCTGGTTCGCAACTCGGATGCGCAGGTTCCTTTCTCCTTTAAGATTATTGACTCCGACGTGGTCAATGCTATGTCTCTTCCCGGCGGCTTCGTGTATGTAGACTCGGCGACGATACTGGCCGCGGATGGAGAAGCGGAACTGGCCGGCGTTATGGCTCACGAAATCGCGCATGTGTGCGCCCGCCATGCCACCCGGCAGTTGACCCGCTCGCAGTACGCGAACTTTGCCACCATACCGCTGATTTTCGTCGGCGGGGGGATTGGATACGCAGCGTATGAGGCCGCCGGTCTCGCCTTACCCTTGACCTTCCTGAGTTTCCAGCGTTCGTTTGAGGCGGAGGCTGACTACCTGGGCTTGCAATATATGTACAAAGCAGGGTACGACCCACAGTCGTTCGTGGCCTTCTTCGAGAAGCTCCAGGCCATGGAAAAGCAGAAGCCGGGAACGCTGGCCAAGGCGTTTGCTTCTCATCCGCAGACCCCGGACCGCATTGCCAAATCCCAGGAAGAGATTGAGAAGATCCTGCCGGCCCGGCAGGAATATACGGTAACTACATCCGAATTTGATGACGTCAAATCGCGGTTGGCCTCGCTTGAAAACCGGCGCAAGGTGAACGATAACAAGGACGCCAACAAGCCCAGTCTGCGACGCGCATCGGCTACGGACACACCCGGCAACAATGGAAGCACGACCAGCGACGACGATAAGCCAACGCTAAAACGGAGGGATGACACCAATAACTAGCTCTCCCGCGAGGGGTATGGACGGTCGTCGTCCGTGCTCACAAGAGCCGTTCCCACATGAGCAATACCACCGGCAGCTAAGTCTGCCGGTTTTGTTTTGCGCGCGATGCTAGAATCGGCGCGTGAGGACCGACATCCTGCCCTTGTGCGACAAGCACTACAGAACCATGGAATTCGTGCTGGCTCCTTTCAGCGTCAACTATTCAGTTGAGTTTTTTCGTTGTACCGATAAGTTCTGCCACCGTTGTTTCAGCGAGCCCCTGGGCTACGTAACCCCAGTCAAAGATGAGCCGCCCATTGTTTCCAATGACCAGCCCAGTTGCGAAAAGCACGGCCGGCCCATGTTCATCTCCAGCCTCGACCGGCAGCGGAATGTTTTGAGGTATGTGTGTCCGGAGCCGGGCTGTCGAGAAACCGCGTTGAAGGAATAGTGCAGTGTGTCCCACTATCTGGCAGAGGCGTGAGCACAAGGGCCAGCCGGTCTGGCCCTGAGCGTTCGAAATGCCTGTCCGCTACCTGAGGAGTCCGAAAAGGCGTCCAGCTATCACTTTCTGCCTGACCGGAAAATGCAAAATCTTGCATATTGACAATTAGCTAAGCAGGCGAGACACTTCATTCACAGACTTGGCAGGCGGTCCTGTCGATGTCCCCTCCCCGTGTACCCCTTATGTTGTGAGACGCCGTCAGGGGTGTGTCTCAGCAAGAAAATAAGGATTTGTCGGCTCTTTGGCTGCATGCACACAACCCCATTGTGTTGCGCACCGTCAGAAGGCCGGAAGCTAATTGAGCAGTAGAACCCGGGGGATATACTCGCCTTGCCAAACCGAAGTGCCTCTCATCATTCAAGTCACATCTCTGCCAAAATGCGCCCCGGTTCTCCCGGAGTTCGCGCGCCATGGTAAAAGACGGGTCGCGACGCCTGCGTTTGTCTTCGTTATGGTTACTCTGTTTCTGTCTGTGCACCACACTGGTGAGCCTTGCTGCCGACGTGGTTACGTATCACAACGATATAGCCCGGACGGGTCAAAATCTCAGTGAGATCGCGCTTACACCAAGTAACGTAGGCCCATCGAGCTTCGGGAAGTTGTTCACGCTTCCCGTGGATGGGGTGATTAACGCGCAGCCTTTATATTTGTCGGGGGTCTCGATTCCCGGCCGTGGAACCTACAACGTGGTTTATGCAGTAACGGAGAATGACAGCGTCTATGCCTTTGACGCCAATTCCCGCTCCTTGTTATGGCAGGTGTCTGTACTTGGTTCGGACGAAACTCCGGCGGATACGCATAACTGCAACCAGATTCGACCGCAAATCGGAATTACTTCGACTCCGGTCATCGATCGGAGCAGTGGTCCGAATGGCACGATCTACGTCGTGGCGATGAGTAAAGATGACTCGGGCTACTACCAGCGCATTCATGCGCTCGATGTAACCAACGGGCAGGAAGAGTTCGGTGGGCCGACGACGATCCGGGCAAAGTACCCCGGCCACGGCGACAACAGCCATGGCGGATATGTGGTCTTCGATCCCAGGCAATACGCGGAGCGCCAAGCTCTCCTGCTCTTGAATCACGTCATCTACACAGCCTGGACCTCGCACTGCGATTACCGTCCATACACTGGCTGGGTGATCGGCTACGACGAGAACACGCTGGAGCAAACCAGCGTGCTGAATGTTACGCCGAACGGTGACGGAGGTTCGATTTGGCAAAGCGGCGCAGGAATGGCGAGCGACGGCAACGCCATCTATCTTCTGGACGCCAACGGCACCTTTGACACTAAGTTAAACAAAAAGGGTTTTCCCTTTAAAGGCGACTATGGGAATGCTTTCGTGAAATTGTCGGCGACCAGGAACAAACTAGCAGTCGCGGACTACTTCGCTGACTACAACATCGTCGCGGAATCGGATGCCGACATTGATCTTGGGTCCGGTGGCCCGCTCATCCTGCCGCCACAGAAGGACGGCGCGGGAAAGTTCCACGCTCTCGCCATTGGAGCGGGCAAGAATCAGGATATCTACGTGGTGGATCGCAGCAATATGGGCAAGTTCAATCCCAACAATGATGATGCCGTTTACCAGGAAGTTGATGGAGCACTGGGTGGCGG
>Ga0210403_10004616_pt1 | contig 11819 bp, 4 predicted proteins | sample IncBWC19MmetaG_FD_150863 | JGI IMG/M metagenome (GOLD analysis project Ga0210403, IMG submission 150863) | Forest soil microbial communities from Barre Woods Harvard Forest LTER site, Petersham, Massachusetts, United States - Inc-BW-C-19-M | ecosystem: Environmental > Terrestrial > Soil >... | reverse complement strand
TCGCGGCCCCCGATATCGGCTGAACTAATAAATCGTGGATCAAATCGGAGTCGATCACAATTACATCCGGTTCGGTGCTACGGGCAAATGACATCAGACTCGCCACCGCCCCAAAACTTCCCGCCAGCTGGAACTCGGGGTGGCTGCGGACGATGCTTTCGAGCGTAGCCCGGCGAACGGCGGAGGTCGCCATCACTGCGATTCGAATCGCGCCTCCGCCGTTTCGCTTCGACATTCGTTATCGCGCCCTCTCGCCCAAAGTGATTGACACCGGCTTGATTTCGGCGGCGCGAATGATCCTCACCTCCAGAACATCACCGACCCTCGCGGCGGCAAGCGAATCCTGGATCGCGTCCATGTGTTCGACTGTCTTTCCGCTGACTTCGAAAACAACATCCCCGAGCAACACTCCGGCCTGTTCTGCGGGTCCATCGTTTTCGACATGCACGACCAGCAGCCCGGCTCGCGTTTTAGTAAGCAGCTTCGAGCTCATATTTTCTGGCACCTCAACCGGCTGCATAGCAATGCCCAAATAGGGCCGAGCGATCCGCCCTTTTTCGAGGAGTTCTTCGACGACCCGATTGACGGTTGCCACCGGCACTGTCACGGCTCGTCCGTGGGCTAAGCCCCGCGTATTAATGCCGACGACCTCGCCTCGCGAATTGAGGAGCGGTCCGCCGGAGAATCCCGGATACAGGGCGAGGTCGAGCCGGATATGCTGATCGAGTTGTCCCCCTCGCCGGTTCTTCCACTCGCCGCTGATGCCGCCAATGATCCCGCTACTCGCAACTAGATCTCCGCGCCGCGTGCGGCCGAGCGCGAGAACTAGATGGCCGAGCTTGAGGCTTGTCGAGTCGCCGAGTTGGGGCGCACTCGAAGATCCTTCCTCGATCCTTAGCACAGCTATGTCTGTGCTGGGATCCCGTCCGGCCAGTTTCGCGGAAACTGCGCGACCACTACCGAGCAGAACGTTGATTTCTTCGTCGCGCTGCACACCGTGATGAACCGTTACGACCACACCCTTCTTCCATTCGATGCCACTAGTCGGCATCCAGCGTCGGGCATGGACGGCAACCACGCTACTGCCCACCTTCTCCGCAGCAGACGCAAATTCGCTTGAAATTGTTTCTAGTATTGAATTGGCCATGTCTAGCAAAACCCCTTTCTGGAACTGTGAGAACAGGATCGCGGATAGCCATGGAAGGCGCATCCGCCACATGGCTAGGTGGAAGTGAATATGATGCCCGCTGGATCCGGCCGCTCGAGAAGATGTCGATCAGTTATCCTCCCATACTTTTAAATACTCGGTTTTTTAGCTTTCCTCTCACTTAAATGTCTAAACCCGCACCCAAACAGATTTCCCGAAGCGGTCCTCGATTGCAGACTTGGGGGGATGGGACGAGCAGTAGTTCGATTGTGCAACCTGGTTGTACAAAGCCCGTGGAGCAGCGAAGGAACAATTTCGGCGGGAGGCGCAGAAGGAGCTGACCGGGAGAGAAACCGAAGCGTCGGAGCTCGTTTACCCCAAGTTGTAAAAGAGCGAGATTCCGTTATCGAGCAGGCGATCGAAACGGCAGCCTTCATGCTAGACTCCGAAAAATCGCGCGGCCACTGCCTGGAGATGATCTGAGAACCTAGAGGAACTCCATCCGGGTATCGATGAGTCGGACGGTGCAAGTGATTGAATACAAGCCGGAAAGAAAGAGCCCGCTGCTTTTCTAAACCGTTGCGAGGCTAATACCTACACCGAAGGTTTGAATTCCCTCGACACCGGCCAAGGATTTCCAAAACTCCATCCAGCAAAGAGAGGTGCACCGCATCGAAAGGCGTGCCCTCCCGTACCACTGCGAAAGTAGCTTTTTGCGCTCTCATACTTATGGCGTGCTTGGCCGTGACAGGTCTCAGTTGTGCTCAGGCCATTTAATCTCTGTCAGGGGAGAGAACGCGGGCGAAGGTAGAAAACACGTCGTTGGTGGTGGTACCTAACAACCGAAGCACGCCAATGATGATCACAACGATCGCCGCAAGCATGAGCGCGTATTCGGCAATGCCTTGAGCTTGGTCGCATGACCAGATTTTGCGCAACCAGCTGACATGCGATTTCCAAGACGAAGTTGACACTTTCCCAAGCTACAGCAGGTGCTCGCATCCTGTTTTGTTGTCACGCAAAGATCGACCTGTTTTTACAGATGGTTTACGTTGGCTTCAGAGAAATAATCGACCCTGCGGAGCGGATTCCAATGCCACAGGCGCAGAGCACTCCGGATCATCGTTTTGCACCTGATTGACGCGACTGCTGACGGCGTACGAGCGCATTAAACGGGCATCGAAAGGTTTCAGCAAGTCCGAGAGCGTCTCAATGTTTGTCATTTCGGGGTCAAGCCACAGGTCGTAATCGTCTTTTCTCAGAATCACTGGCATTCGGTCGTGTACAGCGGCGGTCACAGCGTTCGGCGTCGTCGTGAGGATTGAGTATGATTTGATCCATTGACCGTTTGGGTCTCGCCAACGATCCCAGAACCCTGCAAATGCGAACAACTCACCATCATTAACCTCGAAACAAAATGGTTGCTTGGTCTTTCCTGTTCGCAACCACTCGTAAAATCCATCTGCGGGAACGAGGCAGCGCCGAAATTTCATCGGGTCACGGAAGGCGGGTTTGGTGGCCGCCGTCTCTGATCTGGCGTTAATCATGCCAGCAGCGCCAGAGATGTCTTTCGGCCATGACGGAATCTGGCCCCACCGCACGAGGGACAGCACACGGTTCGGTTCTTTCGGATGCTGACGAATGACAGGAACAGGTTGGGTAGGAGCGATGTTGTAGCGCGGGCTCCAATCATCGTCGCCCGAGGCGTCGAAATACTCCTCAACAAGTTGCTTCCGTCTTGATAGGCGGTATCGTCCGCACATGGTACTTCAACATTGACGCGTTCTGAAGCGTTTGGTTACTATTCTTGCAAGCGGTTTCCTAATCCGATTGCTCCACCGACAAATTATGACGTCAGAAGAACGAGAGCGCATGAATCGCCTCTGCCTAGGCATTCAGGAAGAAACGGACTACACCAAATTCACCGCAATGCTGCACGAAATGAGCGAACTCATCGCGCGCAAGGAACAGCGTCGATTTCAACAATACCCTAAGTTGGTGTGGGGAAGGAACAAGCCTTGGAAGTCAGTTCCAGCAGTGGTTAATAAAATTGTGCAACCCGTCTTAGCTGAAGAACCAGAAAAGGTCGAAATTTCGGTAGCAGAGGCAGATGATTTATTCCGCGAAATTCGAATTGCGAACAGATTCAGTGACATCGATGGTGGACAGGTAGCATTGAAGAGTGGTGCACGCTTGGATGTAACTTTTGAGGTCGAGACACAGGATCATCCTGCGTGATGCAGAGCTTCTCTCGGAAAGTAGCGCGGCGTTCGACGTTGGTCCCGCCAGCGATTTGTTGCGTCTCGCTCATTGCGACGCGAGCCTCGATGTCAACGTGCCTTTGATGTAACACGCCATTCGAGAAAAAACGAAATTGCGGTTCCAACTGCCAGAACGGACCACACTACAAAAGAGGGGAACCGCACTATACCAATTTGTCGCAAAAGAAACGCTGCGGCACTCGCAAACAACAGCGGACCATCGAAGCAGCAGTGACAGGTACGATTCCGAACCCAATTTGCCACGCAACCAACCGACATCGCGAGCAGTATTGTTGTTGCAGAGGTTGCGTGTAACGGGTACCAGATGAGACCTATCGCACTGAGTCCCAACCAAGCGAATATCGAGATGATCGTCCAGTACGCACGGTAGTTGGAGAGGTGCGGCACGAATTTGCAAGCATTTGCACTCCTCCAGGCCCCCCGAGCGTCAATGGCTGGAATGTGGGAACGATCATCAGCACCTCACAAGATTAAAACCCCGGTTGAAAAAACCGGGGCCTTCGCAAAACGTGGGAATCGTAAGCGAATCGAACGTTATTCCCGTAGCGTCGCCGCCTAGGAAGATCATGCCACAAACCAGAAAGATAGGGGTATCGAATAAAAGGCGAACTTTCTATAATGCGCCGATGCACAAGAACAAGAACAGGATCAGTCTAGAAAAAGGAAGTAAGTGCGGTGAGATTTTTGCACCCAAGCCTCGGGTCGTAAAGAAAGCGGACTAGCCCGGAAGGCGGCGATCGTTGATGCGGCGAACGACGTCTGCATCGAATATTTGGGCGGACAGCGGCGAGATACGATTTGACAGGACCGCTATGCGGTCGCTCCTCCGGGAAGCGTCTGCTTAGAATGATGATGATCTTCCACCGCAAAGTTCCACAGCACGTCGTAATGCCTTTGCAAACCTCTTTGCATATTCAGGTGTAGAAAAGCCCAGTGTAGCCGAAGTCAGGTCCTGCGGTTCCTGCTTCTCGCGATTCGTGATTAATGAGGTCTTTGGTCGTGACCTCTTCCAGAATGAGCCTCCTGGTGAGGTGTGTTCTTTTGCGGATGAGCGCTCTCTGGATGATAGGCGCTCGGTTGCGAGCCGCCCCTATTTTCGGGCCTGCGGGTTTCGTGTGCTGGTTGCGCAACTGGGTGTCCATGGGCTTCTTGGCGCGCTACGGGGCGCTCCATGTCATGAGAAGAGTTCTGATGTCGTGACACGGGGTGGCTTTCAACACGACGATCATGCGGATCGCCCGAACGCGCGGCTCCCGCTTCCCGGTCGTGAAATTCTCCGGGCCGCGCGGTGGCGGCGATTGCCGGCCGCCCATGGTTCTCGGAAGCCAGGAAGGCCCGATCCCTGCCCGCCGCATGCTCATGGCGCGTTTGCATACCTGTGGGTTCGTAGTGGCGTTCCCGAGTCCATCTCTCTTGTTCCCGAGTTGGACGAGCACTGATTCCGCCGTGGCCTCCGTTATAGCTGACACGATTCACCGTGACGTTATTGATCACAGTTCTGTTGTAGATATGCACGTTGGTGATCCTGACGTTGTTGACGCTGCGGTTGTAGAAGAAGTTCCGGCCTCTCCAGTATCCGCCCGCATAGCTCGTGCCAACGTAGCCGAATCCATAATTCACGCCGCCGTAGAAACCGACGTGGGGTCCCCAATATCCTGCATTCCAGACATAAACACCTTCATGCCAACCCCAATAGCCAGGCGTCCAGAGTAGGCCAACGGTAGGCGGCGTCGCCCAAGTACCGGGCACCCAGTAGTAGCCATCTGGGCCGTACGCCCAGTAGCCGGGTGTCCAGATATAACCGTCGCCGGGACAAGGCGGCTGCTCATAAGCAGGCAGCACCGGTGGGGCGATCGTGACGGAGACCGAAACTCCTGCGAAGGATGGGGCCATTAAAACCAGCATCAGCAGGACAAAAGAGAAGCAACGAACCAAACGCAGAATTTGCATTGTGTCTCCTACTGCTTCTCTGATGATCTTCGGGAGGCACAATTACCCGCTAGATTACGTCAGTCACAAGCCTACAGTTTTACCGGTCGGCCGTCGTCGAGGATGCTTTGTAGTAGCTCACTGATTCGTTCGGAGGTCTCCTGTACTCCGCACGGGTTAGTGCTGTGTCTGTCAACACTGACGAATGAGCCAGCCTCCTTCTGTAAACCAGTAACGCACTTTTAACTAAGGGCGCTTAGACGACGTCCGCAACCGTAGCATCGGATCACCAAACAAAATATAGGTTCTTCGCACCTCCGGATCGATGTCCGTCGATTTGGCTTTCCGAACTGCCTCTCCCAGGGTCAAAGAGGGTTTGCTGAAGAGCAACTTGACGACATTCTGATCCATTTGCACTTGTGGTTCAGGTTGGGTCAATCCGGAAGAAGCCCAGACTGCTACCGCGCCGCCGTTCTTCGAAAGCAGCAGCGCCTCCGCCAGACTCTGGGTGTACACGTCGTGAAAGAAGCCATTCAGGCAATCCATAACGAGGAACAAAGGAAGACGTCCGCCGTTCGACAAAATTGACGCCGCCGAATCGTCTAGCAGGTCATCGCCCGACCAGATTTCCACTGACCCGTGCCCAATGTAGTTAACCAGGAGTTTCCCACTGTTGATGCCATCCAGGATCCTTTGTCTCGCCGCATTAGCATCCATGCCGCTCGCGAAGACGTCTGTGACTGTCATCGATTTAGGGAGCAGGGCCTCGACATTCCGGCTATCCTGCGAAAAATCGGACGCGTCGTTTCGGTCAGCAACAAGCAACGACTGGTCTGTCCAGTCTCCACGATCACGGTCACTTTCGTAGCTGAGGGTTTTTCTCACCACGGTATTGGCCTCATCACTCGTGCGCACTGGCAACCGGCCAGTAGCAACCTGTGGTAGGCCTTGGTTGTCAAAATCGGAGAACCAATCATCCGACGCCGTCTTGAGCTCGGAGGTCACAATAATCTTGGTGGGCACGAAATCAAAGAATCCGAAGTCAAGATAGTTCCGTGGATCCACCGATGCATCTCCCACGAGCAGAAGATACTTGGGTTTGTATTGCCATCTCCTAGTGGCCGTTTCCAAGAGGTCCCGAATTACAGTCGGACTACGTTCGCCGAAATTGAACTCGTCATACAGTTCATCGACTTGGACGAGCGCGACAGATTTTCCCTGGTCGCGTCGGAACCGAACGAGTGGGCTGAGCGCGCCGAGGAACTTCGGATGCGCAATCATTACGACCTCGCCTCCGGGTTGGGCACTGTGCCAACTGGAAGGGTGATTGCGAATGACCTGCCATGGCTTCGCAATACGTGTGTCGGACAGCGCGAGCAGGATGTGTGTCCCGGGAACCGACTGCGGAATCTTCACCCGAAGCTTGTAGCCGCCGTTTTCAGCGTCGACTTCGGGCTCAAGCTCTTGGGCTCGAGCGGAATCTGTGATGTCCACTAGCCGGCTTGGTGGTTGATCGAAGCCATGCACCACAACCTGTTCCCCGGCCTCGGCCGTGAACTTCAGCAAATCCGATTGTGCGGTGTAGGTCCGGGGATAAGTGAGGTTGATACGATCGACCAGATTGAGGTCGTTCGCGCCACCTTGCGCGGTCAGGGTAACGGTGTTCGCCCCTTGCTGCAGAATACCGCGAGGAATTCGCAGCGTAACGGTGCCCAGGCTTTGGCCGGTGAAGCTCAGTTCCCCGAGGTTTGCCCCATTCATCGTCACCGAGACGTTGTGCGGCACGCCCTCGGTTACGCCCTGCAGGACAACCTGAAGCGCCGCTTCGGCTGTGGATGTTGATGCGATACCGGGTGCTTTGAGGATCTGGTTGACCGGGGTTGAAGAAATCAGCGCCCCAAAGAAGTTATCCGTATCCTCTCTGAGCAATGCCGCGAAATACGTCGTGCGCGGCTTCAATTCCACCGTTTCGGGAAAACTCGACGGCTGCCACCCGCCATCGCCGTTGGCCGACTCCCGCGCAATACGCTTGCCGGGTCGGTCACCCTCCACCAACCAGTAGACGCGCTTGTCGGAATACGGTGTATCGATGCCGGTCCCGTAGAACTCGATCGCCGCTTGCGGGCCGAATCCTCCAACGCCTTCGGCTACGCCGCTAATACGGATCGGCTGCTCTATCCCTTCAGCAAACAATCTCAACAGCGTTGGGTCTACTGATGCGCTCAATCCTGCCGCCACCAGTTGTGGCTGGGTGACTCGGTACCATCCTTCGTGCTGGACGAATATTTTGACTGCAGGATTTCCGGCCAACTGGAACTGCGTCTGCCGCTGGTCGGGGCTAATGCGGGAAACCGCTCTGGCCTCAACGATGTGGCTTGAGGAGATTTCCGATTCCTGGCTCGCACCGACGCCGCTATTCAGTTCCTGAATCATCATGGCCTGCGGTGCCGCTGGTGCCAGAGCGCGCTGCGGGAGTATCGGACCGTGGAAAGTGCGCGAGCCGTTCAAATCTACATCTTCCAGCCAATAGGAGTTGCTGGCGACAGGAGAATGATCGATCCAAGCGTAGGTCTTAGCGGCATGCTGTGGTAATGAATGTCGAAAAGTCAGGGCAGAACCGGCAATCAACCCCGGATTCACCTGAACCCGCCCTCCATTTTCTTCCCGGTACACATTAAATCCCAGGTTCTTTGTTTCGCTGCCGGCTTTCCAGGAAAGAAGGACTCCGTCCCCCGTCTGGGTGGCAGTAAACGACTCCAGGCTGACCTGTGTGGGCGAGATGATCGTAATTGCCGCAGTAGCTGTGTTGTTGGCGGAGTTCGGATCCGGTTCGGTTGCGGTCACACTGGCCGTGTTCACGGCTGTCGAAGCACCCGTTCGTGTGACCGCCGTCACGACGATCGCAATGGTGGCGGTTGCTCCACCATTCAACGCACCCAGATTGCAGGTGACCACGCCACCCGCCGGAGAACATGACCCCTGAGTCGGATTCGCGGAGGAATAAGAGACGTACGCGGTGGGTAGAGTATCCGTAACCACCACGTTGGTCGCATTCGATGGCCCGTTATTTGTGACGGTCAAAGTGTAGGTATCCGTGCTTCCTTGCTTGACCTGAGTTGACGAGGCCGTCTTGGTGATCGCCAAATCGGCGCTGGAAACAACGGGTGTGACGTCGGTAGCATTGTCGTTCGTGGTTACGACCTCGCCTCCACCGGAAACAGTCGCCGTGTTGGTCACCGGATTGGCCGCAGTCTGCAGCACATTAACAGTCAGGGTGATGGCGGGGTAACTAGCGCCGGGAGCAAGAATAGTCGCACGGGTGCAGGTCAGCGTGCCCAGGTTGCAACCCCATCCCGTCCCGCTGATCGCCGTAGCCGTGAGTCCGGCGGGCAGAGTGTCCACTACGGTCACAGTTCCGGTTGTGGATGCGGTTGGACCGGTACTGATGTTGATAACCGTCAGAGTGTACGTCCCGGTTTGGCCGCGGACGAAACTGCTAGGAGCATTGGTCTTTGTGATCGTCAGATCAGGAACGCATTCTGCTCCCGGCTGGGTGCCTGGCTGCTGGTTGAACACGGCGTTGGTTCGAGCCAAACCTGGGGCTCCTGGCGTCGCGCCGTAAGAAACTCCCGGAGTCAGTGTGGTACCGTTCGCTCCGCCGCCCACGCTGACGGTCGCTGCGGCTCCGGTAAGCAGCACCACGCCTCCACCACCTCCGCCTCCAGGCCCGTGGCGGTTAGCGAGAGAGAACGGTTGAATATCCCATGCGTCTCCACCCCGGCCACCGTTTGCCGATAATGTCAGGCCGCTCTCGCCGCCGGTAGCCGAGAGAACGACGATGCTGCCACCCGCGCCCCCGCCCCCGCCAGAGTCGTTTGCTGTAACATTCGTAGCGTCCGACCCGTTTGCAGTGATTGTCGCAGTGCCACTCAAAGCGCCCGCACGAATGATGACGATCCCGCCCCCGGCCGCACCGGCACTGGCTGGATCGGTACTGTTGTTGCGGGTCCCGGCGCCCCCACCGCCCCCCAGCGCGACGCGACCAACGGTTGCGGGGAATGCATCACCTCCCAAACCGCCGTTGCTCAAATTGCTGTTCCACGAATCGCCGCCCGAGCCGCCATTCCCACCGTTGGCGCCGCCGCCACCGCCAGAGTTCTGGTCATTCCCGGCGGGAGAAGCAAGTTGCGGGTCGCCGTCCGTACCACCACCGCCAGCATTGCCGGGCGCGCCTTTGGCCATGCTCCCGTTGGGGTAGCCCTCAACTCCGGTGTTCAAGAAGAAAGGCGTGGCGGTGAGGGCCACAAAGCGTGGAGTACCTGCAATGCCCTCACCTTTGGATGCATCTGCCCCAGCTTCGGCAGCTCCCGCGTAAGCGGTGGGCGCAGGAAACAGGTAATCAGCATTCGAAGCGGTAGTGTTACCTTGCAATTGCAGGCCGGCACCGCCTCGGAAGCCTAGCCCATCCACACTGACCGTAGCGGTGTTTAGGGTGAGAGTTCCGCTCACATCAAGCGCAAGGATGCCTCCAGTTGTGCCGTTCCAGGGTGCTGCAGTCAGGGCAGCGCCGAGTGTGGCAGTCGAGTAGGCAGGCACGCGCAGCACTTGAACCCTGCGCTGCCCTTGTGTGGCCGTCGCCGCCGCATTCGTGTAGCGGTAGATCAAGCCGCCGCCCGGTCCAGCACCCGAGATGTTCACAGTACCGCCGCCAACGACCACTGCATTTGTGGCTGTTACGTATTCATAGACGCCTGCATTGTTCAGGCTTGTGGAGCCCGCCCCAGAGACTCCGTCACCGTAAGTCGAGTCGTTCGCCGAGCTGATCGCGGCGTCCTGCATTTGTATGACGAGCAGCAAATCATTCGCAGCAATTGCAGTCTGCGCACCCGTGGCTGAAGCCGCTCCCAGGGTGATCGACGTTGCGCCGGAAGCCAAGTTCGTCGTGACTGGAAAGTAGGTGTTGACGACTCCCGTCAGGGTTCCACCGGCTGGCCTGGTCGGCGTAAGGGTGCATACGTTCACTTGCGAGAACGCCAAGCCAGTGCCCGAGTTGTTTCCCATTTCGTAGTCCGGCACGCCGGAGGTCACGCTCGCGGTGTTCGGGTAACCTCCGCTCGCCGTCGGGGTACCAACCACTGTGACCGTCGCGCTTGCGCCGGAGGCCAGAGTTCCAAGGGAGCAAGAAATCGGAGCCGTCCCGCTGCAAGTGCCTTGGCTAGGTGTGGCCGAACCAAACGTTAATCCAGCGGCCAGTGTGTCATTCAACACGACACCCGTTGCCGAAGACGTCCCATTGTTCGTAACGACAACTGTGTAGGTGAGGGGTGCCGGGTTGAATGCTGATGTTCCAGAAACTGCGACCGACAAATCCGCCTGATAGGGCCGGACTGAAAGAGCGCCAATGGACCATGTTGAGGCGGCGGAGAAAGTCTCAGAGATCGGGACACTGGCTGCGCCTGTACGAGTCGAGCCAAGCCCATAGACGTCCGGATTGGCATTGGCAGCCACCGAGGTGCGGGCCCATTGCTGAACCTGAGAATTAGTGACCGTGGCCGTTACATTGCCGGCAATCGCCAGCGTGTCTATGACCATTTCGCCGAGTCCGCTGGCCACATCGAGCTGAGAGCAAAACACTCCGGCACTGCAGGCGGCAGCCGGTCCATCGGCCGAGAGGAAAGACCTCACCGGAACAGTTTGATCTGCCCCGCTGAACGCCATCGCACCTACTACGACTCCGACTGTCCCCGTTCCACCCGGAAGACTCAGGGTGACAACAACGTTATTCGCTCCTGTGCCGGGCGCAATTAAATACCACATCTCCACCCTTCTGGTGAGGCCCGTGTCGTTGTGGAACCCCGCCCGCGTCAAAGCTGTCCCGGCGTAAGTCACAGCAGTCACGGTGGCGCCAGTGTTACCCGTGATGTTCATAGAGATGCCAACCAGCAACAACCGATTTGTTCCCGCAGTTGTCTGTGACAAGGTAATCGTTGGCGCCGCGCCGGTTACATCTGCGCCTGTTGACGTTGCTGCGTTCTCCAGCACGAGAGCAGGCCTTACTGCAACTGCGCCCTGCGCCCAAGTCGAGGTGCCGCTTAGAGTTTCCGTCATTGTGACGGTCGACAGCGCTCCTGCTTCGGTGGAACCCAGCCCATACACATCGGTGTTTGCATTAGCGTTTCCGTCATTCTGGCCCCACTGCGCCGTCTGGCCAACGCCAGCCGTAGCGGTACGATTCCCTGTGATCGCCAACGTATCGAGAACCATCTCCCCAGGGCCACTCGGAACAAGTATGGAAGGATTTGTGCCAGAAGCACCGTTGATTCCGGTGAACGTTCGCAATGGAGTGGTTTGGCTGACCCCGGTAAACGTGATCGCCCCTGCAACAGCACCGACACTGGATCCATTTGCACCCGAGAATGTCGCAATGATGCTACTAACTCCGGAGGGTGGGTTGACCAGAT
>Ga0210403_10004612_pt1 | contig 11822 bp, 11 predicted proteins | sample IncBWC19MmetaG_FD_150863 | JGI IMG/M metagenome (GOLD analysis project Ga0210403, IMG submission 150863) | Forest soil microbial communities from Barre Woods Harvard Forest LTER site, Petersham, Massachusetts, United States - Inc-BW-C-19-M | ecosystem: Environmental > Terrestrial > Soil >... | reverse complement strand
AATCCTTTGCTGCTGGCGCGCCGGCGGCGATTCTTGAGTTTGCAAACGCGGCTCCTTACGCGGCCATCAGCATTTGGGAGGCGCATCGCACGCGCGAGTACGAGGCCGCTCTCGATTGGCAGAACCGGATCGCGCAAGCTGTGCACCTGGTAGAAGGACAATACGGAATCGCCGGGCTCAAATACGCCATGGATCTGAACGGCTACTATGGCGGCCTGCCAAGGCTGCCTCTGATCGGCTTGACGCCCGCTGCGAAGCAAGAAATCGAGCAGGCGTTCGACGGCCTCAGAGGTTGAATCCTAGCCGTTCATGAACGTCCATTCACGTTAATTAACGGCCTATTCTTTCGAGCACTGCGTTGCCGACTTCGCGCGTCGAACTGGTCCCGCCCAAATCCGGTGTCCTGATTTTTCCTTCCGCCAGCACCGCAGCGACCGCGGGTTCGATTCCGTTCTCGATTCCAAGATGATCGAGCATCATCGCCGCCGAAAGAATCATCGCCAGCGGATTCACAATTCCACGTCCCGCGATATCGGGGGCCGAGCCATGCACTGGCTCGAACATTGACGGATGCTGGCGCGTCGGGTCGAGATTCGCGCTGGCGGCCAGGCCGATACTGCCGGTGATGACCGCGGATAAATCGCTCAGAATATCGCCAAACAGATTCGACCCGACCACCACGTCGAAGCTCGCCGGCCGGCGCACGAAGTTCATTGCCGCGGCGTCTACCAACAGCGAATCGGTATCGATATCGGGAAACTCGGCGGCAACCTTCGCGAACGTGCGATCCCACAGGACCATCCCGAATCCCTGAGCATTCGACTTCGTGATGGATGTGACTTTTCGTTTGCCATTGCGTTTGCGTGCCAGCTCGAAGGCATGCCGTACCACGCGCTCGATTCCACGGCGGGTGAACACCGCGGTCTGAATCGCGACCTCTTCCGGCTGATGATGATACAGAAACCCGCCGACCTGGGCGTATTCACCTTCCGTGTTTTCGCGGACCACCACCATGTCGATGGGGCCGGCGTTGGCCAGCGGCGAAGCCACGCCGGGATACAGCATCGCGGGCCGGATGTTGGAGTATTGATCGAACGCGCGGCGGATCGGCAGCAGCAGGCCATTCAGCGTGATGTGATCGGGAATGTCGGGATGCCCGATTGCGCCCAGCAGGATCGCGTCGAATTTCCTCAGCGTATCGAGCGCATCGGCCGGCATCATGCGGCCGTGGTGCAGATAGTATTCGCTGCCCCAGTCGAAATGCGTGTAGTCGAGCTTCGCCACGGCGTCGAGCACGCGCAAAGCTTCGGGAATAACTTCCTGTCCAACGCCATCGCCGGGGATCACGGCGATCGAGAAATGAGCCATAAACCAGAGCATAATAGAAGTAGTGCTGAAACTTCTTCTCACCGCGGCCCTTCTGTTCTTCCAACAGTCAGTCACGAATCCGAATCCGCCGGTCACCAGCAAGGACGATGACCTCGAATACATCTGTCCCATGGACAAGAACGTTCGTCAGAAGACTCCCGGTAAGTGTCCGATTTGCGGAATGACGCTGGTATTGGGGATTCCCGACGCGCACGAGTATCCGGTGCGTATTTCGACCAAGCCGAAGATGATCAAGCCGGGCGAAGATACGCTGCTCAACTTCAAGATCGAGGAGCCGGACAACGGCAAGACCGTGCAGGATTTCGAAGTCATGCACGAAAAGCTGTATCACCTGTTTCTGGTCAGCCAGGACATGCGGTTTTTCCGGCACATCCACCCGGAGAAGCAGCCGGATGGGACGTTCAATCTCGACGTGAAGTTTCCGCATGCGGGTCTGTACCGCGTTCTCAGCGATTTTTATCCCAAGGGCGGCACGCCGCAACTGATCGCGAGCACCATGATGATCCCGGGCGCGGGTTTCAGACTCGAACCGGCCAAGCTCGCGCCGGATTTAAAACCGCAGAAATCGGAAAATTTGGACGTCGAACTGGTACTGGATCCTCCCGAGCCGCTCGCCGGTTTCAAGACGCTGATGTTTTTCAAGCTGAAGCCCAACGACGGGATCGAGCCGTATCTCGGCGCCATGGGGCACATGCTCGCGGCGAGCTCGGATCTGATTGACCTGATGCACACGCATCCGCTGTACGTTACCGATCCCGACGAAGGCGCCTACAAGCAGATCCAGTTCAACCTGATTTTTCCGCGGGCGGGCATCTATCGCGTTTGGGTGCAGTTCCAGCGCAAGGGCGTCGTGAATACGGTGGCGTTCAACGTTCCTGTGAAACCCCTCGACTAATAGGATGCGGATGCCAAGATTGATGGGCTTGTGGCGCGCGCACTCGTGCGTGCCGCGTCGAGACTTTCTCGACGCCTCGTACCGACTAAAACCAAACGTCGAGAAGCCCGGCACGGGTCCCTACCCCGGAAGTCTCGACGCGGCACGCACGAGTGCGTGCGCCACAATATGATGCGGCTGGCGCTGGCGGCGATCGCCGGCTATTTCACCATGATTTCGCTGGTGCTGGTCAGCGACATTCTGTTCGAGGGCGCGGTGGCATTTTCGTTCGCGAATCTACTTCTCGCGTTTCCGTATGGATTCGCGGGCGGGTGGCTCGCAGCGAAAATCGCGAAGTCGCAGGAAGTCACGGCGGGGCTTTGGCTGGGAGTCCTCGCCATCGCGATGGGCATTGTGTCCTACTATGTCAGTCCAGCGCGGCAGCCGCTGTGGTATTGGACGGCGCTGACCGCGTCGCTTACGGCTGGTGCGGTGTACGGCGCGTTTCAGAAATTTCTCAGCGTGCAACGGAGCTTGCCGCGTAAAAAGAAGAAGGTTCAAAAGGTGGGGAAATGAATTACTCGATCGACGCCGTGGAATCGCTGCTGACGCCGGCCCTCGCGATTTATCCGGAAATCGTGGACAGCAATATTGAAGCCACCTTGCGCCTTCTGGGTGGTGACGTGAATCGCTGGAGACCGCACGTGAAGACCGCCAAGCTCGGATTTATCATGCGGCGGCTTGCCGAGCGCGGGGTGGTGCACGCGAAATGTTCCACCAGCGTCGAACTGGCGGTCGCGTGTGAGGCTGGCATTCAGGACGTGGTCCTAGCGTATCCCGTGGTCGGCGCCAACGCCGCGCGCGTTCGCGAACTTGCCGAGCAGTATTCCGGCGCGCGCATTTCCGTGCTGGTTGAAAATGCGACCCAAATCGCGGCATGGAAGGGCAGCCGCCTGGGAATTTTCATCGATGTCAATCCAGGAATGGGTCGAACCGGAATTGAACAGGACCGCGTCGCGGCGATTCTCGATCTCGCGCGCGCGGCTGGCCCCGCGTTTCGCGGCTTGCACTACTATGACGGCCACGTCGCGTCGATGGCGCTAGCCGAGCGGGAGAAAATTGCGCACAGCGGATACGATCGCCTGATGGAAATCGTCGGTGGATTGGAGCGCGCCGGAGTGCCGGTGGAGGAAGTGATTACGTCGGGAACGCCTGCGTTTCCGTGTTCCGCAACCTACGCGCCGTTCCGCTCAGGAAAATTCGTGCATCGCACGTCGCCCGGAACGGTGGTCTATAGCGATGCGACCAGCATGACCCAATTACCGGCCGAATGGGGCTACCAGCCGGCCGCCGTGGTGGTCTCGACCGTGGTCAGCCATCCCAAAGCGAACTACTTGACGTGCGATGCGGGACATAAAAGTGTTTCGGCGGATGCGGGGATCCCGACTTGCGAAGTCGCGGGGCGCCCTGACTTGCGTCCGCTCAAGCCCAGCGAAGAGCATCTTCCCATTGAAGTGCTCGGTGGCGTGCGGCCTGCAATCGGCGAGGCGCTGTATCTGGTGCCACGTCACGTGTGCCCGACGGTAAATAATTTCGACGACGCGCTGATCATCGAAGGGAATCGCGTGGTTGGAGTAGAGCGTGTCACCGCCCGCGGCCATGAATCTCCGGTAAAGCTGGCGGCGAATGCACGCAAATGAACGCGAATTTTTATGTGCATGCATTCGCGGCCAATTGTCTATAGCGCTCGCAGCGCGAGATTCACCGCGATCATCACCACCGACGCCGCTGGAAGTACCAGCAGAGCCGATTTCAGGCGTTTCGGATCTCCTCCGGCAATGGATCCAATGACCCGCGAGCTGATTGCCAAGCCGAGCCAGCCCGAGCTGATCGCGATTCCTTGAGCCGTCGCCGTCATGGTATGAAAACGATCGGCGACCATTGCCAGCACCGTCGGAAACACCGGGGCCATCGCGACTCCTGCCAGGAACACGGCGATTCCGGCCATGCTGGTAGTGCGCAGCATCCAAAAGGTCGTGATCGCCATGAGCGCCGCCGCGGCCAGTGTCACCGTCTCAGGAGACACCGTCCTCAGGATCTGCGATACGACCACGCGTCCTATCAGCAAGCCCAGCGCGAATCCGAGCGATAGAATGTTCAGCGCCTTGGATTCCGGGACGCCTTGTGCGATGAGATGCTGCGCCAGCCAGTTCCACACGCCGACTTCGCAGGCCACATACAGGAACAGCATCAGAGAAAGCAAGAACAGCGCCGGTTTCCCCAGCACTGGGCCGATGTCGGAAAAGACAAAGCTCTGGCCGCCCGTCGGGGCGGGCATTGGCGTCGCGACGTGGATCGCCAAGGTCACCGCAGTCAGCGCAGCGACCGTGTAGCACAACCGCACCGAATTGCGGCTCAAGAGATTCGCCGAGATGAAGGGCGTAGCCAGGCCGCCGAGGCCGAAAAACAGGTTCAGCAGGTTCAGCGTGGTCGCGCGGCTGGATTCGCTGACGTCGCTTGCGAGGGCATTCGCTCCCGTCACGATGATGCCGCCGCCCAGTCCGAGCAGGAACAGGTAGAACATGATGCTTCCGTATCCGCTCGACTTCGGCAGCAGAAACAGAGCGATCGTAATCAAAGCGAGGCCCAGGACGAGGCCGACTTTTTTCCCTTCATTGTCGATCAGCGGTCCGACGCCCACTGATGCGATGATCAACCCGACGGCTTGCGTGAACGCGATGGTTCCGTTTTGCTGCGGCGTGAGGTTGAAACGTGCGGAAAGATCGGGAAGGATGGTCCCCAGCATGGCGGCGATCATCCCGTACACGAATATCGCCAGAATTGCCGCGAGAATAAGCATAGAGCGTCGATCTTATCACGCCTGCTTCGTTTCTCGCGGCACTCGGGATCGTGGTGTATACTGGGTACAGGTGTCGAGCCAAGGAAGTGGGCGAAAGCCCACTTTTTTATTGCTCCAGAGTGAAAAGATGGCGGATCGGACGGCCGTTACGGATAAAGTGCTGGAAATTGCCGAGCGTGTAGCATCGAGTGAAGGGCTGGAAATTGTCGACGTCCAGTTGCTGGGCGGCGGCGGAAGCCGCGTTTTGCGGATTTTCATTGATAAGCCGCAGGGCGTCACGCATGCCGATTGCGAGTTTATTTCTCAGCAGGTTGGCACCATCCTCGACGTGGAAGACGTGATCCCTGGCGCGCGCTACACGCTCGAAGTCAGCTCGCCGGGCGTGGAGCGAAAGCTCACCAAGCCCCGCGATTTCGAGCGGTTCGTGGGTCAAAAAGTAAAGATCGCGTTACGCCAGCCGGTCGAGAATCAGCGCACCTGGGTGGGAGCGCTCAAGAGTTTCGCAGAAGGAATCATTACACTCGAGCCGTCGCCTGGACGGAGCGTGCAGTTTCCGCTCGAACAGGTTGAAAGGGCGAACCTCAAGTTCGAGTGGTAATCCTCGAAAAACGGACAACGGATTCATATGAGCCTGGGAACGATTTATCAGTCCATCGAGATCCTGAGCAAGGAAAAAGGCATCGATCCAAAAGTCATTTTGGACGCGGTGAAAGACGCCATGCTGGTGGCGGCGCGGAAACATTTCCGCACCACTGAAGACCTGGTTGCTGATCTGGACGAGCGCACTGGCGCGATCCAGATCTACGGCGTGCGGCGCGTGGTGCCGGAGGTGACCGATCCGGACAAGGAAATTTCTCTGGATGACGCCCGCACTACGCATCCCGAAGCCGAACTCGAATCCGAAGTGCGCTTTCCCAAGCCGACCGACGTGCTGGGCCGCATTTCGGCGCAGACTGCCAAGCAAGTGATCCTTCAAAAGGTCCGCGAGGCCGAGCGGGAAAATATCTATTCGGAATATTCGGGGCGCGTAGCCGAGCTAGTCACCTGCGTGATCAAGCGCGTGGAGGGCCAGGATTTGGTGGCCGACCTCGGAAAGACCGAGGCGCGTTTGCCCAAGAAAGAACAATCGAAGCTCGAAAGCTTCAGCGTCGGGGATCGCATCCGGTGCGTGATCAAGAGCGTCGAAAAAGCGGGGAAGAACGCCGGTGTGATCGTTTCGCGCGCCGTGCCAGAACTCGTGATGCGGCTGTTCGAACAGGAAGTTCCGGAAATTTACGACAACACCGTGGTGATCAAAGGCTGCGCGCGGGAAGCGGGCGAACGCACCAAAATAGCCGTGTCCAGCCGGGATCGCGACGTTGACAGCGTTGGCGCCTGCGTCGGCATGAAGGGCATGCGCGTGCAATCGATTATCCGCGAATTGCGCGGTGAAAAAATAGACATCATCGAGTACAACGAAGATCCGGTGTCGTTTGCCACGCACGCGCTGAGTCCCGCAAAGATTTCGCGCGTCACGATTCTCAACCCCATCGAGAAGCACATGGAAGTGATCGTCGACGATACACAGCTTTCGCTGGCGATCGGCAAGAAGGGGCAGAACGTCCGCCTGGCCGCGAAGCTGCTGGGCTGGCGCATCGATATTAAGAGCGAAGAAGAGAAGCGCCAGGAAGTCGAATCGCAGATGGCCGCGCTGGTGGTGCCGGGCGCGCCGGTTTCCGTGCTGATCGATCACGGGCTTCCGGAACCAGTGGTCGACAAGCTGATGGCGGCGGGAATTCCCACCGTGGAACGGCTCGGCTCGATGACGCCGGAGGATCTGGAAGCCATAGAAGGCATCGATCCGGAGGCCGTGGAAAACATTCAGGTAGCGGTAAATGGCTACTACGGACAATTTGAGGGCTCGGTCACGCCGGCAGCGGCGCCCGAGGCAAGTGCCGAAGTCGCCGCGGACGCGAGTGGGGAAGCCGCGGCGGAAGAAGTAAAACCGGAGTTTGAAAGCGAATCTGTTACGATAGAAAGCACGGAGCAAGCGGAGCCGACCAAGGCTTCCTAGGAGAGGTTTATCGATTGAACCCTGGCGTTCGACGAATGGGCCCCGGGGCGTCACTGTATGAGTAAAATCCGCATCAATGAGTTGGCCCGCGAACTAGAGGTCAAGCCCAACGTGATCCTTGATCTGTTGCCCGAACTCGGGGTGATGGACAAGAAAACGCACTCCAGTTCGCTGGACGACGACGTCGCGCTCGAACTACGCCGCCGCTTGACCGGTTCGGGGAACGGATCGAGCGCAGCATACGCCGAGGAGGTAGAAGCGCCGGCACTTGAGGTTACAGAAGCTCCTTCCGCCCCGCAGACAGCAGAGCGGCGTCAACCGCCAGTGAAGGCTCAGCCTGCGCCAGTGGCTGCGGAGCTGTTGAAGGAAGCTCCAGGAAAGGAAGCGGCCGAGGAGCAACATGCTCCTGCCCGCCCCGTGCATCCGCTCCGCCCGCCGCTGGCCACCGGCCAGCCTGGTGCACCGATAACACCTCCATTGCATACTCCCTCGATTCCGGTCGCGCCACCGATTTTGCGTGGCTCGGCGATTCCGGCAAGACCGGTTCCCAGTGCTCCGAAACCCGGGCAAATTCTCTCCGGTCCCCGCCAGCCATTGCCGCCTGGGCTGGGGGAGATGCCCAAGACTCCGCCGGCGATGGCGATTCCTGGGGCAACTCAGGCGGCGACTCCGGGTACCCCACGTCCAGCAGCGCCGATGCCAAGCGCACCGGTTCTCCGGCCGACCGCTCGTCCGGCAGTTCCAGCCGCGCCCGGCGCTCCGCAGGCTGGCGCTCCCATGGGTGGAGGCGGACCGTTGCGTCCCCCCGCCAAACCGAATCTTGCAGGACAGCCGGCGGCGCGTCCAGTGGTTCCTCCACGGCCGGACATGGTCGCGCGGCTCACCAAACCGGCGGCGACGCCCGGCGCTCCAGCCATGCCGCGTCCCGGCATGCCGAGCCGGCCCTCGAGCCCGACTCCCGGCCGTCCCATTTACACCGGTCCGGTTCGCCCCGGTCAGCCCTTGCGGCCAGGACCGAGTGGTCCCAGTGGACCGGGAGGTCCCGGTGGGCCGATGGGTCGTGGGCGCGGACGCCCGATGCATCCGACCTCGCCGCTCCGTGCGGAGCCCGCGACGATTCCGACCGAAGCTGGACGCCGGCACGCCACCAAACCCGGCGGGCGCACCGATCGCCGCCGAGATGTCGACCAGGAAGAGGGCCGTCTACGGCCGGGTCCGCGGCGCACCGAAGCGTTCCAGCCGCCGCCCATCGATCGTGAGATCACCATCGCCGAAGGCATCACGGTGAAGGAGCTTTCAGAAAAGCTCGGTATTAAAGGCAATATGGTCGTAAAGCGGTTGATGGAGAAGAAAATTTTCGCCACCATCAACCAGACGCTGGATGTGAAACTGGCCGAGGAGTTGGCGCGCGATTTCGGCGCGTCCACCAACAACGTCAGCTACGAACAGGAATCGCGGCAGGAGATCGAGGAAGCCGAGGTCGAAAAAGATCGCGAACGGCGGCCGCCCGTGGTTACCATCATGGGTCACGTCGATCACGGAAAGACCTCGCTGCTGGACGCGATCCGTTCCGCGAATGTCGCCGAGAAAGAAGCCGGCGGGATCACGCAACATATTGGGGCGTATCACATCGACAAGAACGGCCGGAAAATCGTGTTCATCGACACGCCCGGCCACGAAGCGTTTACGCGTATGCGAGCGCGAGGCGCCAAGGTTACAGATATTGTCGTGCTGGTTGTCGCGGCGGATGACGGCGTGATGCCGCAAACGCTCGAAGCCATCGATCACGCTAAAGCGGCGGGGGTTCCGATCATCGTCGCGATCAACAAAATCGACAAGCCCGACGCCCAGCCGGAGCGAATCAAGCAGCAGCTCTCCGATCGCGGATTGCTGGCGGAAGACTGGGGTGGCGATACCGTAATGGTCCCGGTATCGGCCAAGGCCAAACAGAATCTGGATCTTTTGCTCGAAATGATTCTGCTGGTCGCTGACATGCAGGATCTCAAAGCGAATCCGGCGCGGCCGGCGACAGGTACCGTGCTTGAAGCGCAGCTCGATCGCGGACGCGGTCCGGTGGCGACGGTGCTGGTTCGCAACGGCACGCTGAAAGTCGGCGATTACTTTATTGTTGGATCCGTGTTTGGGCGCGTGCGCGCGATGTTCGACGATCGCGGCCAGCCGGCGCGTGAAATTCCGCCGTCGATGCCGGCCGAAGTACTCGGTCTGGAATCGCTCCCGGAAGTCGGCGACGCGATGCAGGTGGTGACCGACACCGCCAAAGCCAAGCAGATCGTCATTTACCGCGAAATCAAAGCGCGGGAAGTGGCCATGTCGAAGACCAATCGCATCACGCTCGAACAGCTCCACGATCAGCTCAAAGAGGGCGAGTCGAAGGAACTGAACATTATCCTCAAGACCGACGTGGGCGGCACGGCCGAGGTTTTGACGGATACGCTGCAAAAGCTTTCGAACGACAAAGTCAAAATTCGCGTGCTGCATTCCGGCGTGGGCGCGATCACCGAAACCGACGTGCTGCTGGCGTCAGCCTCGAACGCGATCATCGTCGGCTTCAACGTCCGGCCGGAGCGCACGGCACAAGCGGTGGCCGAGCAGGAAAAAGTCGACATCCGGATGCACACCATCATTTACGAGCTTGCCGACGAGATCAAGAAAGCCATGACCGGCATGCTCGAGCCGGTGTTCAAAGAGGTTTACAAAGGCCGGGCGCAGGTGCGCGACGTATTCCGCATCTCGAAAGTCGGAACGGTGGCGGGCTGCATGGTGCAGGACGGCTCCATTACGCGCGACAGCGAAGTCCGGCTGCTGCGCGATAACGTGGTGATCCATACCGGAAAAGTGGTCGGGCTCAAGCGCTTCAAGAATGACGCCAAAGAAGTGCAGTCGGGCTTCGAATGCGGCATCTCGCTCGCGAATTACAACGACATCAAGCCGGGCGACATCATCGAAGCCTTCGCCACAGAGCGCATGGCCACGGAAGCCTTCGTCTAAGCGTGCCAGTAACCCCAGATGCCTAGCATCGGCGTCTTGATCTTCGAGTTGAGGCTCGAAGAATCGCATTCGCTCAAAGACAAGCGGCATTACGTCAAGAGCCTGAAAGACAGGCTACGCTCGAAGTTCAACGTCGCCGTCGCTGAGATCGATCATCAAGACCTCTGGCAGCGCGGCGTGGTCGCGGTTGTAACCGTTTCAGGCGACCGGGCGCATGCCGAGCAGGTGCTTCAAAACGTCGAGCGGGATGCGGCGTCGCTGCTTGGACCGTTGCTAGTAGCTGTGAGCACTGAGTGGCTCGCCTGACCGCATGCGGCTACTGGCCATCCCCTGGTATAACCTTCACACAGGACAGAGCCTTTTGCGAGGGACAGCCTGACTTGAGCCCTTTATTTCTCGACTAAAAGGGACGGACCACTCCGTCCCTATCGCGAATTACGAGCCCGCAGCTCCGGACAAGCATTCTCGAGCGTCCTCGAACCTCCAGCGCCTCCACTTCCGGCCGAATTTCGACTCGATTCTTCCCAAAAACTCCTCCGCCCCGAACGGACGCCCGGCGTAAGTACACCGCCGAAGAAGTTGCGTCGTGACCGGGTCCTCGGCCGAGGCGTGCATTTCGCGCCAGGTCTCCATGCCTCCCGATCGGCGCCAGAAATCGACGTCGAGCACCCCACTCCGGTCCCTTTGTCCGGTCAAGTGCATGCGAGCACTCGACCACTCATAGTCTTCTGGAATCCGGGCCAGCAGCGCTCGCACCGGGTTCTGCTCGACGTACCGCAGAGCGATCCACAGGCGCCCTTCCTCCAACGGACAAGAGAAAAACCGATTCTGCCACACATGCCCGCTGCGCTGCCGGCGAGCGTTCCAGGCCTGTGCGTATCGCCCATGCACACGGCGGAACAAGGTCGCCAGCGAATCCTCACGGTCCGGCACCACCACCCAATGAACATGGTTGGTCATGAGGCAATACGCGAGTACGCGCACTCCGGCATCCTCCAAATTTTGCCGGACCAAGCCCAGGTAGGCCCTCCGATCACCCGCGGATTGGAACACGGTCTGACGATTCGTCCCCCGCTGGGTGACGTGGTAGGGCAAATCCGGATAAACACAGCGCGCGTTTCGAGGCATCTATGAAAGAGTGCATCAATGACGCGAGTTTTCTCACTACGGTGGATTGCTCCGTCCCTTGGATCTAAAAATGAAAGACTCAATTCAGGCTGTCCCCCTTTTCCCCTTTTCCCCTTTTCCCCTTTTCCCCTTTTCCCCTTTTCCCCCCCCTTTTCCCCGGGTGCGCGACGTGTTCCGCATCTCGAAAGTCGGAACGGTGGCCGGCTGCATGGTGCAGGACGGCTCGATTACCCGCGACAGCGAAGTCCGTCTGCTGCGCGATAACGTGGTGATCCATACCGGTAAGGTGATTGGGCTCAAGCGCTTCAAGAATGACGCGAAAGAAGTGCAGTCGGGCTTCGAATGCGGCATCTCGCTCGCGAATTACAACGACATCAAGCCGGGCGACATCATCGAAGCCTTTGCCACCGAGCGCATGGCCACGGAAGCCTTCGTCTAAGCGTGCCAGTAACCCCAGATGCCTAGCATCGGCGTCTTGATCTTCGAGTTGAGGCTCGAAGAATCGCATT
>Ga0210403_10004610_pt1 | contig 11827 bp, 13 predicted proteins | sample IncBWC19MmetaG_FD_150863 | JGI IMG/M metagenome (GOLD analysis project Ga0210403, IMG submission 150863) | Forest soil microbial communities from Barre Woods Harvard Forest LTER site, Petersham, Massachusetts, United States - Inc-BW-C-19-M | ecosystem: Environmental > Terrestrial > Soil >... | reverse complement strand
GCGTCGAGCCCCCAATGGCCCCACCGTTCCGAATAGCCAAATTCAGGCTTGAAGGCCCAGCGGTTGGAGCCATTGTTGATCAGCTTCGTTCCGTTATATTGACCGGTGGGCGCAACCAGCCTCAGGCTCACGCCCAGGATGGTCTTCTGCTTCCACGATTGGTATTCCTTTGCGGACATTGCCGGTCCACCCCTAAGATTCATTGAGAAACGAAAAACAGAATCGAGAAGTCCGGAACGGTAAATTTTAGTCTCATTATCCCTAAACGTTCCCCGGTAGTGCGCTACACCATAAGGCAACGAAGCAAGGACGTTGGCCGAGCGACCGAAGAGCTTCAGCGAGTGATAGTAGTTGAAGATCGGAACGTGGAGGGTCGCTGTCGCATCGGTAATCGGAATCGCGTTGTCGGTGGAAACGCCGCCGTCCGAGAAGGAATAAGTCAACGTGACCGCATTCGAGTGGACCGGAGTTATGATATAGGCTCGAGGAGCGAGATCCTGGGACTGAAGCAACCGCAGTGGCCATAACAGCAAAGCTGCCGCCGCTCCGAGCCCGAAGAAGTATTTCATCCCCAAGTTCGACATCGCACCCAGTGGCTTTGCGATTTTGGATCGGTAACGTGTTCCGTCACAACGAGTGCGCACACCAGTACGGGCGATGAGATGGCGTCAAAGAAGCCCATGCTTCTCCCTCGGCTCTGGAACTTGTTCCAAGCCCGTCGCGAATTACCTGACCGGGTCACAGGGTGCAATTCAGGCGCCAATTATGCCCCACCGTTTAGGACGGCTCTTTGTTCCAGAATCCGCCTGTTCCCCTCGCCTCGCCCCATATGAAGCAACACTGCCTGCCCAAGATATTGGAGTCCTCCAACAGATCGTAGCCCTCTCGCAGTACAACCCTGAGGGCGGCGACAGGTCTCCGATGGATTGCGGAAAGCATGCCGCAACGGTCGGTTATAGTCACGGCGCTTGCAGTGCAGACGGTTAGTTGTGACGGTTGCAATCCCGGAATGATAAGCGCAGAATTCACAGGGCTGCGAGTTGGCTCGTGCTGCTCGCCGATGCCGTCAGTCGCATCGTTGTTCCGGTAAGGATCCTTTTGGAGGGCGGAGATGCAACTCATGTTCGCCCGGGATACCAGTACAACATCATCCGTGGACTCGGAGCAGCAGGCAGATTGACCTGTTCGACGCGAACCCGAGCTTGAACACAGCGGCGCAAGTAAGCAGCGACGGCGTGTATCACGACGCAGTTATGCATGTCCGATGGTTTCAGAAACCCACATCCAGTCCGGCCATGTCGCTTGAGGCGAATCGGCCAAACAAGAGGAGGGGAAAAATGTCCCAGCTTCCGGAATCAGCCAGACTCGAAGAGGCAAGCGCGCTCGCGACCACCCACGACTACAAGCGACACGGCACCACCAGTCTGTTCGCCGCACTCGATACCAAGTCGGGCAAGATCATCGGCCAGACCCAGCAACGACACCGTTCCACGGAGTTCCGCAACTTCCTCGACACCATCGAGAAGAACGTGCCGACGGACTTAGACGTGCACTTGATCCTGGATAACTACGGAACCCATAAGACTCAACTGATTCGTAACTGGCTGGCCAAGAGGCCGCGCTTCCACCTGCACTTCACGCCCACTTCTGCCTCATGGATCAACCTGGTGGAACGATGGTTCGCAGCACTTACGGAAAAACAACTGCGCCGCGGAGTCCACCGCTCCACCAAAGAACTCGAACAAGCCATCCGTAGCTTTATCCAACACCACAACCGTGACCCAAAACCCTTCGTCTGGCATAAAACGCCAGACCAGATCCTCGATTCCGTCGCTCGATTTTGTACACAAACTTTAGACTCGGGACACTAGAACTCCCGGTTTGGTGACGCCGTGGTTCTACGTTACCGGGAGCATGAGAATCCTGATCTTCATCAACGGATCACTCGTTGCTGGCTGTAAAGGAGCAAGAAAGCGGCACGGTAGAACAGTTGCTCATGACGCCTGCCCAGACCATCGACCGGAGTTGGTACAATCGCGCCGGAGTGGAATACGTGATGGACTCTTGCACTAAGCAACAGCACCGCAGCTTTCTCGCACTCTGTCCCGTTGTTGAGGGATACTTCATCGCAAGCGGATTTCTGCTCATCCGATTCTGGCTCGAAGTGAGCAACGAGGAACAGGAGCAAAGATTCGAGGCATGCGTCGAGGATTCTTTGCGCCAATGGAAGCTCAGCCCAATTGACTTGCCGTCGCGTGAGTGTTGGTACGAGTACTCCCGTGCGCACGACATGATGTTGGAAGCCACCGATACCAGCCATGCTCCCTTGTGTCCCGCACTACAAGGCCAACGAATCCTTGCTTCCACCGCTCGCATACCTGCCCTATTATTGCCGACACATAATCCTTTGATCCGATAGGGACAGCATTTTAACAGACCCTAAGGGAGGGTGAAGACAGCATGAAGACAAAAGCGGTTATGAACGTTCGAGCCGTCATCCTGAGTTGCGCTTTTCTTCTGTCAACACCTCTATTTGCGCAAGAGAGTACAGACGTGATTGTGATGAAGAATGGCGACCGCCTCACGGGTGCGATAAAGGGGCTTAGTGCCGGTGTGCTCTACATGAGCATGGAATACATACTGGGAACAAGCTCCGTTCAATGGTCGAAAGTAGCTCGTCTAGAAAGCAAGCAGTTATTCCTTGTGAGGACAGAAGACGGGTCGGTATACACGGGGACTCTTCACACCGCGGACACTCCGGGTGGGCGGCCTGTAGAAATCGAGGTCACAGAAACTTCGGGAAAAGAGGTGATCGACCGTTCGCGAGTCGTCCAAATGAACATGACCTCGGAGAAGTTTTTCCGGCGGTTCAACGGCTACGTGAATACGGGACTCATCTATTCGAAAGGCAACCAGTCGACGGAGTATAGTTTAGGGGCTCAGGCCAGATACCCACGAGAACGCTGGGGAGCGGGGGCCGACGCCAACTCCACTTTGTCCGCCGGTACCGGCGCTGCAGCCTCCACCCGCAACCAGGTGAATCTGTACGCCTTCCGTCTCCTGCGCTGGAATAATTGGTTCTATGAGGGCCTCGGTAGCTTTCTACAAAGCACGGAGCAGGGGATAGGCCATCAAACCACCTTTGGCGTCGGCATCGGACGTTACCTGAAGAACAGCAACTTGGCGCGCATTTCGTTGCTTGCTGGCCTTGCCGGGCAGAACACCGTATATCAGCAGACCATCGTTCCCCAAAACCTGCCCTCTGGCATCATCGTCGCCAATTTGCAATTCTTCCGGTTCAATAAAACCAATGGCAACATCAGCGCAGTGCTTCTGCCTACCATTGCCGAGCCCAGCCGCGTAAAGTTCAATCTGAACGCGACCTATTACATCAAGCTCATTGGGAATCTGTCGTGGAATGCCTCTTTCTATGGAAACTGGGACAGCCAGCCGCCAAGCGGCCTTCTCGACAGTGACTATGGCTCCAGCTCCGGACTCAGCTGGACGTTTGGCAACAAGTGAACGGGAATCTGCCGCGCAACCAAGGGCGTGCCGGGATCAGCCGAAACAGCCCGAGTCGGTCGGTAACACAGCGACCCGCGGGCCACGGGGATGTGTTGCGTCTCAGCAGACTCTGCTGAGACGGTCAAATTTGCAGCCAGGGCGCTTTGAAATCGGCCGGGCGTGCGCGAGCACACTTACCCCGACCATACCGATCACTCGGGTTTCGCTTAAGGAGTTAGGCCATGCGCCATCTCCCACGCTCATAGCTCCCCTTGCGCCACCTCGTCGGTGCCGCACAGAAAACGATCCGGATAACGGTTGATGAGGTCGGCAGCAATACGAGTCGACTCCGGAGTCGCGACCAAGTACTTGGCCACCTCCTTCCAGGAGATGTCAAAGTAGACATGATTGAACTGCGGATCAGCCAGGATGTCTGCCAATTGCGCCGCATGGTTCTTTACCGGCCGAATCACCCGGCCCATGCCCGTATGAGCTCAAATGATGGTTGTGTTTGGATGCCTTCTGAGAAGAGCTTTCATCTGTTCCAGGGGGCTGTGGTGCAAATAGCCAGAATGGGCCAGATGGTGGGAGGTGAAGCGGGCTTCTGGCTCTACGCGGCAAGGACACTACGCGCCGAGAGTCCGCTCTGGTGCAATCGTGCTGATTTGATGGGAGTTGAGGGAAAGCGGCTGACCCGAGGCAGAGCTCTTCCCTTGCGATCTGGAGATCAGCTCCGTCAGCCGGTTGAGGTCATTGGTGTAAAGCGTGGCCTCCTGTGAGGCGCGGGAAATGGACACGTAGGCGAAGCGGTCGCTCACCAACTCAGCATGGACCGCTGTATCCGCATGGACCAGAACACGCTCGGCTGTCAGGCCTTGCGAGCTGTGGGAGGTCACAGCGTAGCCGTGCTCAAGATGCCGCATCGCTCCGAGATCCATTGACACAGTCCGTCCACTGTCGAGTCGAATCGAAGCCTGCCCCTCGGGCGAGAGGCTCTCAATGATTCCCTGTTCACGGTTTGCGATACGCAACGCGCGCAGTGGCGCAGTGAACTGGATGCGCTCGCCCTCTGCGATCTGGATCGAGACAGGTTTGAAGGCGTCCACTCCCTTGAGACGTGCGGGGTCGTAAGTGATCTCCGTTCCATCCGAACGGCGTAGCGCGGCGAGGTGCCTGGTCTGGCTGGACGCGGACGACCTCAGCATAGCTCCCCGCTTCCACGCCTTGGCATAGTGCCGACGTACCAGAGCCTCTAGTCCCGACCTTTGCCTCCAAGCGGCTCGAATGTGGACGCTTTTGCGTTTCATCGCAGACGACAAGCGGACGGTGTGGTCAAAAGACGATCTTGAGAGCTTGGATAAGCAACTGTTCGAGCGGCATGATCGTCAGCAGTAATGGGATAAGCGGGAGAATAGTGACAATGAAGAGCTCGACCACATCATCGGTCGCGAAGGGAACACGTCGCATCTCACGAACAACGGCGAAGCTGTTATTCAGATCAGCGAGTGACTGTATGTCACTGGATCCTAAGAGTTGATCGCTGTTATCCTTCCTGCGCAGCCACTTGTGATCAAAGGCCGCCACGTATGCGCTTGCCAATGCACCGTACTCCGCAAGGCCTTGGCGTTTGGCACGTAGAAGTTGTGGCGTGAACAAGAGCAGCGGGGCTAGAGTTGCGGCCACAAAGAAGCCAACAAGGCCACTGATCGTCAACCTAAAGGAATGCAGCGACTGGCCGCTATAGAAGATCCGGCTGGCGATTTGGCCGGCGAGCAACGCGCCTTGCGCAAATAATAATGGAACGAAGGCAAAGCCGGTTGCCCCCAGGAAGCCGAGTCCGCCCGCCCGGTCGGGATGTGCAGGCAGCAGGTGCAGGCGTAGAAGTGAAACTCGCAGCAAGAACCAGAACCAGATCAGCATCCGCATATACCACCGGAGCAAGATGAACTGGAAGACCGGCACGCTGACAAATGCAAACCAATACCCCGCCAGCGTCAGGTGCATCTGACCGTCCTGTTGGGGAGAACCGTACCAGCTTGCGATATTGAGAGCAACCTCACGCCGCCAGAGCCAAATGCTACCGGTATACACAAACACAAGAAGCGCAATCTCAACAATAACCGAGTTACGCAGCCACATGGCGGAGTTGATAGCGTCGTAAAAATTCGGAAGCTCTTCCGAAATGACGATATGGCGTTCCACAAAATTCATCACGAGAGGCCGAAGGCGTTGATGAACGATGATCTCAGCCATGATCAACACTGGCAGCGAGACCAGGAATCGCAGCTGGGTCTCAATATCGCGGAGAAATGAAATTTTTGCTCCACCCAACAGGTGGCCTTCCGCTAAAGACAAGGCTGCCAACGGCACCCAACATAAGAGCCAGAAAAAAGCGGTGCGGCGACGCACAAACTCAAGCGCAGGACCCGACAGGTGCGCCCACCTGAACATCTGATACATTGGCCCGCCCAATACTAAAGAGAAATCAGGCGGTTCCTGGATTATTGGCTGCGCAGCCATAGATGACCTTCAATATCTCGTCGCATCCGGAATGAAATCGCGGGCCTCAAGGTTGATCGCGCCAGTGAAAATCTAATCGCCATGGTCACGTGCTCATTGCGCCACTGTGGATATCGCGGTCGGACAGACACGGTGCTTCCCCCTTTAGGTCTTCAAATGCACACCAAACTCCGCCCGACGAGCCTTTTTACAAAGTGTGCTTGCGGGGGCGATCATTGCGTCCCGGTTCGGTGATTGCCAGCATCTGGGGACGAATCACTGGATCGAAGTTGCTTATGCGGCCGCCGTGCCATTCTCCTTGTTTGCATTGATGTCGGCGCCCCGCGATAGATACGTCAATTGGGTACGCCCACAAACCGGATACCGAAAGCTTCGACAATTTCGGCTTTCTTCAAGATCACGTCCTGACGAATCACGGTGAACCCGAACTCCACAACCCCGGGTTCGATCGCAGGATGTTGATCCAGCATGCACTTTAGATGCGGATTGCGGTCCGGGTCTGTCGGTGCCCATTGACTACACGAACTGAACGTGCCATTTGGCAATGCGGATTACGCAAAAGGAGAACAAGAGATTTCCTCAAAATCACGTGAGCAGCGTCACAGCCAGTGTTTGCCGATGGAGAATGCATTGGGTCCAGGTTGCGGCAAATAGGTGGCAATATTCAGAGGTCGCTCAATCGCACATCCGTTTCGTGTCGCGAAGGGAATGGCACAGACAGGAGTTGACCACGATCTAACTAATCTGCATCTTATTTATTACGGGGAGGAATTGACTTCCTGAGTGTTAGTCGCCCCATCTATCTGATCGATGTGTGAGCTGCCAAGGAGCAGTACGGCGAAGAATATGGAGCTCTACAACCCGGGTCCCAGCTGGCGTCGGACAAATGACGAATGGCCCCAGGATGTTGCCCTAGCTAATCCATGACCAGGTTTTGCCCCATAGCCGCATGAGTTGAAGCGGTAGCAAATCATAGCAAAACAAAAGGGAGGATTTATGAAGAGAGGCAGCTTGGTAGTAACCTCATTCGCCGTGATGGTAGCAATATTTCTCTCGCTTCGCGGTGTGGCTACCGCTCAGACCGCGAACGTTCAAGGGTTGATCACGGGGCGAAACGGGGACACTATGACGTTGCAGACTCCGGATTCGTCGAAGCTGGTTGTGATCCTCACCGACGCCACAGACGTGGCGCAAGTACAGGGAGTATTCAAGGCACGACGCAAGCAAATGTCCATGGCTGCACTGATTCCGGGTCTCCAGGTCAAGGTGGAGGGAGCCTACAACGCCCAAAATCAGCTTGTTGCGAGCTCAGTCAGGTTCAAGGGCAATGACCTGGAGGACGCGCAAACCATCCAGGCCGGCCTGGAACCGGCGAAGGAGCAGATCCAGCAAAGCCAGCAGGAGCTGGAAGCGCAGCGGGCAGCGCTCCAGCGGCAACAGCAGGCCATGCAGGAGCAGCAGCAGAAAATGGCCGAGGCACAGGCGAAGATCGACGCCAATAAGGCTGCCATCGCAGCCGCAAATAAACGCTTCGGGCAGCTAGACGATTACAACATCATGGACGAGGTGACGGTTTACTTTGAGAACGGCAAGGTGGCACTCGATCCCAAGTACATGCCACAGCTGCTGCAATTGGCCGAGAAGGCCAAAACGATCACCGCCTACACGATCGCGGTGAAGGGCTACGCCTCATCGGTAGGAAGCGCCTCGCTGAATCAACAGTTGAGCGAGGACCGGGCCAACAATGTCACTCAGTTTCTTCAGCAGCAGGGGCACATTCCTCTCACCAATATTCTGGCGCCCGGCGCTATGGGCGAGAGCAGGCAGATAGGCAATGACACGACCGCTGAGGGGCAGGCCCAGAACCGGCGGGTCGTGATCAGGGTCTTGCAGAACAAGGGAATCGCCGGCACATAGTAATTGGCAGTTCGGCTGATCCGCTAAGCCTCTTTGACTTCTATGCCTGCGCGTGCGGAGCCTTCAGTTCGTCCAATTCCCGGAGTACACGTTGCCAAGCCCTCGGGTCTTTCTTGGTTGCATAAGGTGCCCCGCGATCGGCATAAAACGCGAGGATGTCACGGCGCAACGCGTCCGAAATTGGTTTTCCGCTCACTTTGTCCAACAACTCCGCGTAGGCTTTGTCAGTGAACGGGTAGGCCGTCGGTTCAGTAAGTTCGCCGGTGTCAAGGTTCTCGTTGCGCAATTGGAGGCGGCCTTCCCGTTGGGCCTCTAGCATACTTCGATATTGCTTCAGGGTTTCGTTGAAGCTGTGCATGTACAACTGTTCCACGGCGGGCGTGGGCGGATGAAAGGCAAGGGCACTGAAGGGTCCTACTTTCGGCATAAGACGCAAGAAGAATGCTTTGATGCGGGCTGAGATCCCCGGTTTTTCATAGGTTTTTCCCCAAACCTTGCGGTATTCAGACTGCGAAACGTTATAGACGAACTGGCTCCGGACCTCATTGGGGTGGCTGTTCTGAATCTCATGTCTCTTCATATGCCATGCAACCCTGGTTGTTCTGGGTATGACCGATGAAACCGCGTGGCGATAGCTGCCGATTGCCAGATCAACACTGACAAAGATGCTCGACATGTCGATACAGTAGGTAGCGACGAATGCTCTTTCCAAAACGGGCTTAGAAACTTCGAAGCCGATGAAGTCGTGATAGGCACGCGGCGCGTAGTTTCCTTCTGCGACCTGATCGACATCGAAACCAAATTCGACCTGTGCGTGCGCGGATGGTTTTTCGTCATAGGTGACGACGGGTCCGTACTTTTTCGCAAGCTTGGGGTACATCATTGCGACCGAGAGGTTCGTCGCCAACGGATGTCCCGTAGTATCGGCCGCGTAGTGGGCAAGGGCACCTAGAGCAAACGCATATTCGTTCAAATCGTGAGACTCGGCGATGAGCGCGAGAACGAAATCGCCGCTCCGAACATAGTGCGTGAGATCACTAAAAAATTGGCTACCGAAAGGATAGTAGCCCATGTCTTGAATGATGGCGCCTCCATAAACATAGGCGTGCGCTCGCTGCAGTTCTTCCGGAGTCGCGCCGGGAAAGCGCTGCAACAGCAGCGGCTTTATAGCATCATTCCAAACTGCATCGATAATCGCTTCATGAGTCAGGACAGAGTAGCCTGCACAACGAGGAACGACGGAGGCACTGAATAGGATGACCAAGAGATAAAGGAAACATACGGAAAGGGGAGCGTCAGTTTGGGATCCGCGGCAGAGGCATTGGACTGGATGGCTGCTCCTGGAGGTTCTTGGGCCCCGGGTCGTTACTGAGACGCGCGAGTCTGCTCGCAGAAAGCCCTCACTCTTGGAAAGCATCTTCATTCTAGATCCCGACCCGTCCGGAATTCTGATGTTCAAAACAACTCCTCCCGTGGCGCCACAATCGCGGTCGTTCGATCCTGACCTGCTCCGACATGTCTCTCTTCTCAGCTGGGACGCGTCAACCTCACCTAAATAAATTCTGCTGAAGACTCACTGGCTGTTTCATGGTTACTTTCCCGGTTGGCTCGATGCATAGTCGTGACCCGTTGGCCTTCCCTCCCGTGACGGCAATCTCCATGGCGGGAGCGAGCTGTCACCCGCCCGACAAGTCCACCTATCGCCGCAAGAAGTTCATCCCATCGAACTTCACTCCGGGGGGCGGTGGTACGAGGCTTCATCGTCGTCGTCGATGGAGGGGCAACCTCCACCAAAGCTGCATCGGCGCTTTCCCTCAACAAGCGAGGCTGAATGTGACTCTCGACCTCCGACCTATCGGAGGCGCGTGAATGCCGCAATATCGTTCTGAATCGCCTCGGCCCTGTCAAAAACTCTATCTCATGCAGCGGTTAATCAGATTTCTGCATGTAGTTCACGTTGGCCTTTCAAGTGCTATTACATGCTCTATGTTTAGTTTTTGGAACGAGGCCTCTGGAGGTACGGCGCACTTTGTGCGCAGATTTAAGTCGATGGAAGCCTACATATGCTATCGAACCCTCGGATCAGTTGGGAGAATTCAAAACTTCGTCATGCTTTTGTTCGTTGCCATCGTTGATCCTGTTTTCGAGGTCGCCGCGAAGACAATAGACCTTTTCGTAGAGCCATTGCGGACTCTGTGTCATGTTGGTGATGACGAAGCGTGGGCTGTCTGCTCTTTGCCGTCGCCGCAAACTACTCCGGCCTTGAGCAGCAGACATAGCGCGATGCTTGGTCTGGGCAAGACCTACCTTTACTCCGCCACAACACTCTGCTCTCGCGGCCCTGCTGTGGCCTATAACCCTCACAACTAGAGATCTCCTAGCCATTGCAAGGCGCGAAGGCCTGGAAGAAAGCAATACTCTCCGCCACGTGTGACTACGAACCGAGGCAAACCCTTGCAGTCGATAGGTCGGAGGTCGAGAATCACATTCAGTCTCGGTTGTTGATGGAAATCACCGACGCACTCAGCGAGGGCGGATATGTTTCAGCCTTCTTCAAGTTGGCTTTCAGCGTCTCAATCAACTCCACTCCGATCAGCACCAGCAGGAAGTAACCGAAGATTTCCAGCAGGCCCTGGACTCGAATCAAGAACCTTGGAGGAGCCATGATCTCTTTACCCAACAAAACACCGAGATGTATGGTCGAAGGAATCACCACCACGACAAGTATTCCTGCGAGCACCACGACATTGCGTTTCTTTCGTCAGTACTGTCTCCATGGTCACAAATATCGATGGAAGAAGCAGTGTGTTGGTATGGAGACGGATCAGGTTTGCAGATGAAGCAGCTTTAGGAAGAGAACTGGTGCAAAACATCGCAGGCCAACTCGTCGTCGCGTCACTCGCTTGTGGTGATTGCTCATCGTCGGCGTCGCGAACCTGTGCGACGAGAGTTAGTCATGGATTTCAAGATGGTGTCTTGAGATGACGAGACCTAGAATCATTCGACTGGCGTTGATTATGAAAGCAACGGAGATTGTGTCTGTATGGAGAGTCCCGACGTTCCAGCGGTTGTTGTGCGGTTTACTCTTTGCGGGTGCCGCCCTGCATGCGCAACAAACCCCGGAGAATCTCGAGAAGTTAGCAAGGAACCCGGTGGCTGATGCAGTTAAGATTCCCTTTGTGGAAGACATCAACTTTGATACCGGGTCCTACGGTCGCACCTCAAATTCTCTCGAGATTCAGCCAGTCATTCCGTTTGAGATAGCCGGGAACTTGCTACTGGTACCTCGCATCCTGGCGACGGTTGTGGCTTACGAGCCTGAAGTGGAGCAGGCCAGCGGCGGTAGTACTGGCCTTGGGGACACGGTTGCTACATTCTTTCTTACCCCCGCCCATCCTGGAATGGTGGTCTGGGCCGTAGGACCGTCATTGCTGGCCCCTACCGCGACCGACGCCAACACAGGTACTGGAAAGTGGGGCTTAGGCCCTTCGCTCGCCGTTGTAGTACAGCCGAACTGGGGTTCCGCAGCCGCTGCGGTGCAAAACATCTGGTCCCTTCCCGGGGATTCGAAGCGATCATCGGTGAACCAGTTACAAATCGAAACCTCCTTTTCCTTCAACTTGCCGCATGATTGGTATCTCCTGACGGCCCCCACGATCAGCGCTGACTGGCATCAGTCAAGGAAAGACCGCTGGGTCATTCCTTTCGGAGGTGGAGTAGGAAGAACCTTCAAAATGGCTAAACAGGTTTTGGACTTGAACATCGCGCTATATTCCAGCGCGATCCGGCCAGAGGGCGAGCATGACCCGAAGTGGCAGTTGAGTGTGCAGTGCACACTGCTCTATCCACGTGGCAGCCCGTAGAAATCGAGAAGATGCGGATCGGG
>Ga0210403_10004606_pt1 | contig 11843 bp, 13 predicted proteins | sample IncBWC19MmetaG_FD_150863 | JGI IMG/M metagenome (GOLD analysis project Ga0210403, IMG submission 150863) | Forest soil microbial communities from Barre Woods Harvard Forest LTER site, Petersham, Massachusetts, United States - Inc-BW-C-19-M | ecosystem: Environmental > Terrestrial > Soil >... | reverse complement strand
GATGCGGTTTACCGGGGTCAGGAAATCCGGAATATCGATGAAGGCAAGCACGATCGCCGCAAACCAGAAAAGGTGCTCGTGCGTAAGGAGCGCGAGCAGACAGAGCAAGGCGATAAGGTCGAGCAGAATCTTCTTCGACTTGTGCGCCATCCGCTCCGGCAGCGAATGGATGGTAAGGAACACCACGCCCGTCAGAATGATGCATGCAACGACAAACACCAATGTAACGTTGAAGAGCACGTCGGTTTGGCCCGGCGCCGTGATGAAGAACGGCACATGCGTTGTCGCGATCGGATTAGGTGACGCGGTCAAGGGCAAACTCCTTCCCACTTGGCGGGTGTTGCATTGCGAATTTTGGGTCGCTGGTGCATCCCCTCTCTCCGCGGGGGTTTCTGGTCGAGCGCTGACGGGTCGCTATTTCCAGGAGAAGCGCAATCCGGCTCGCCGCGCTTGATCTGGATCAAAGGGGTGATTCCGCAACGGCCGTTAGCTGCCAACCAGGCGAGACGGTCATTGAGGAGGAAGGACCAGCCATGCCCGAAAAAATTGACGATCTGATCCCCACGGCAAGGGAAATCCAGAAGCAAGCCGCCATCAAGGAAGCCGAAAAGGCCGATGAGGATGCCCGCAGGCTTGCCGCCGGCGAGGCGGAAAAGCGGGCGCTGATCGAAAGGCTCAGCAAGCCCTCCGGCTTGAGCGAGGATGAAAAAGTCAAGCTTGCCTCGACGGTGATCCAGCGGGCCGTGCGGAACGGCCTGACCGAGGTTCAGGTCTACCGATTTCCACACTCGCTGTGCACCGACAACGGCCGCGCCATCAACCAGCAGGAACCAGGCTGGGAAAAGACGCTTACCGGAATAGCTCAGGAGATCTATCAGCTCTGGTTCGATTACCTGAAACCGCGCGGTTATCGCATCCAGTATCAGATCGTGGATTTTCCGGGCGGCATGCCGGGCGATATCGCCATTGTCATTGCCTGGGGCTAGTCGCCGTCCCGATTCATCTGCTTCGGCGACCCCCGGGCGCGGCCGAATTGCATTGCGCATCTGTTGAAGTTGATCGCGCACAAGCGCATGTCGCGCGATCGGGTTCGGCTACCAAAGCAATCCGACAAGAGACGCTACAACGATCAAGCGCCCTGCGAGGAATGAAATTCGTCGCAGAGCGATATTGAAAAGGCCCGGGTCCGTTCCCGGCGGCGTGCGGTTCGACGATCTGCCTGAGCTACACGCAATCACTCCAGTGCGATTTGCACGCCGCCCACCGCAGCGGACAGCTCGACGCCTACCTTGACGCCGTGCAGCTGCAGGATCACCCCTTTTTCGTTCTGCAACTGGACGCCGCCCGCACCCGCAGCCAGTGCGCCGCCCGCGCCGATCGCACTGTAGCTGCCGGCAATGTCGCCAGGAGTGCGCATGTTCAAGGCACGCCCAACCAAGTCGGTGGTTGAGGCCCCGATCGTGGCACCAACGCTCATTCCGGAAACCCTGAATGGGTAATGCTTGCCGCGAAACGTGAGCACACCGCGGCCGCCGCCCACGCCGATGATGAACCCTCCCTTGGTGAACACGACGCGAACGGCGCCAGTCTCCGCTTGCGCGGCCGTTGTCAGACCCGACACGAGCAGTCCCGCCAATGCCAACTGAATAATCCGTGTTGCACACTTTCTCATACTGTTCTCCCCTTGCTGATTCCATTTCCTGAGCAACTGCCCCGTTCCGGGACCCAATTCGCGTCCGTTCCTTCGTTCACTTCGCGGGAACGACGCTTGATGCCTGATCCATGTCCCTGCAGCCATGGACAATCAGCCGCACGCCACGACGGATCTGCTCGTAAGCTTCTTCGGGCAAATTTGCCAAGGACAAGCGAAGCGAGCAATTTGGTGCTTCGAAGCCGCCGCCGTTCAGGAAAACGATTCCGTAGGCCTCGGCGAGGCGGAAGGCGAGATCGAGCGGATGGACGTGCTTCTGCACCGGGGCCCGAGAAGAACTGTTCGATCCGGTGTTCCCGGACTTGCATTTCGTTCGCCACCGCTCTCCCCCCGCTCGCGTGTGTTCGCAGGGGTAGCGTAGGTATCCGCGAGGTGGCAGCCTATTGATCCAGATCAAGGGTCCAATCAAACGGCGATTGCGAAGCTGCGCGCGAAATGTGCTCTTGAGGATCCTCGGCCCCGTCGTCGTCACGCTTACCTATGCCGGATAACGCCGTGACCGGCGTTCCATTGATCCAGATCAATGTCCCCGGCCGGCGTCGAGAAAGCCTTTCAATCACAACAGCAACATCGGCTGCGGCAAAATACCGGAGCACCGCCATGCTTCGAAATCTGCTGAGTGTCATCGTGTTCTACATGGTCGTTATCCCGGTGTTGGCCGTTGCGGCTTTCGCCGAGGACCAGCCAACAAATCAGGCGATACAGGAGGAGGTGTGGGCGATCCCTGTCACGATGCCCACGATCGCTTACGTGGTTCGCCCCGTAGGCAAGGGCCCGTTTCCGCTGGTGGTCATGAATCACGGCGTATCGCTCAATCCGCGGGAACGCAGCTTCTTCCCGCTCGTTGAGTTTCGCGACGCAGCAATGTGGTTCGCACGCAAGGGCTACATGGTCGTTGCACCGACCGGTTCGGGATACGGCGCCGCGGCTCTCGATGTTCCTGAGCGCGGATTGTATGGAACGTTCTATTCCAAGATCGGGAGCTGCGATAACCCGAACTTCAGGGACGCGGGCCTCGCCGTCGCCCTGCTTGACAAGTGGATTATCGACTACATGGCCGATCAGAAGGTGATCGTGCCTGACAACGTCGTCGTGGTCGGACAATCTGCCGGCGGCTGGGCAGCGATCGCGTTGTCCAGCCGCAACCTGCCCTCGGTCAAGGCAATCATTACGTTTGCAGCGGGACGCGGCGGACGCGTCGGCGGCAAGCCAAACAATAATTGCGCGCCTGACAAACTGGTCGAGGCGACAGGTGAGTTCGGACGCACCGCGCGTGTCCCGATGCTTTGGATCTACATAGAGAACGACACGTTTTTTGGACCAGCCTTATCCAAGAAGATGCATGAAGCGTATACAGGCGCGGGTGGGAGTGCCGAATATCACATGCTTCCGCCGTTCGGAAGTGACGGGCACTTCCTCATCGGTTCGGCCGACGCCATCCCGTTGTGGGCGCCTCTTGTGACCCAGTTCCTTGACAAGCATCAGTAGCAGCAAAGCGAAGCATCATGGAGACCGGACATGATCGAACAGCCGTCCCGCCGATTTCGTTCCGCATCGATCTCTGCCTGGACAGCGCTGCTGGTTCTGCTGCTGTATGGCAGCCTCGGGCCAAGCTACGGACAGCAGCCTTCGCAAACCGGCGGCTCTCAAGCGAACGACAAGCCTGCTCGCCAGGAGTTCGCGCCACGCGGCGAGCGCATGGCTCGAGAGATCAAATATTCCGATTGGCGCAAGTTCTGCTTCAAGACGCCAGGAACGAACATGGTCTGCCGCACGACCATCAGCGGCACGTTCGAAACAGGGCAATCCGCTGTCCGCGTCGACCTGATCGAGCGCGAGGGAGAAGGAGCGGCGCGCCTGCAGTTCTTCTTGCCGGTCGGCCTCTACCTGCAGGCCGGCGTCAAGATCACCGTCGATCAGGGAACGCCGTATCTGGTCCCCTACGTCTGGTGCCTGACCAATACCTGCATCGCCGCCGACCGCGCCGATCCGAAACTGATTGGAGAAATGGAATCGGGGCAAAAGCTTCTGTTGCAGGTTGTCGATTCCAGCGTCCTGACGGTAAGCACCTCAGTTCCGCTCGACCAGTTCACGGCGGTTCGACAGGCCCCTCCGACGAGGGTCTTCGAACAAGCCATCGAGGAATGATGCTGCGTGGTTATAGGCTTTTTCGATAAAACCCGCGATGGGCTGGCTCACTATCTTGCGTCGACGGTCCCCGAGAACTCGAAACCGTGATCGATGCCCGCAAAACGCGTGAAAATCTAGGCCAGACCGGCCGAAGCCCTATCAATTGGTTCGATCAGCGACTTCGCCGAGAACGGCTTGGTCAGGTACGCAAGGCATCCGGATTCCGTCGCCGCCATGCGAACGTTATCGCTATCGCTCGCCGTGATATAAATCACCGGAACAGAAATTCCCGCAGCTTTCAGCCGCCACCTCACGTCGATCCCGGACTCATCGTTCAAATTGATGTCCAGAATGATGCAAAATGCCTGGTCGAAATCGCCATGATTCCGAAACGCCTCCGCCGACGGAAACAGCACGGTGTCATAGCCGTGTTCCCTCAACAACCTTCTCACGCCTTTCAGCGTGCCAGGGTCGTCATCCACGACAAAGACGGCTTTTCGGTTTGACACGATCGATAGCCCTAGCCTACTTGCGTGAGTTTGACAGCGATACGGTCAGAGGGCGGATGCCGAAACAATCCACTTCGGCTGATGAACTTGGCCAATCAAAACAGGGCCAAGCCTGTCACGAATCACGCTCGGCAGAATCGATACGCTTCGCGCGTCGGATTTCCTATTGTCCGATGGGACAATAGGAACTCAAAAGTTGTTGACGGATTGCCTAGCTTTTCCGTTGACCATCCGACATACGATCCAGGACGCCGGCCCGCTCGGCAAGGGAGACAAGTTCGGCCAGAGATCGGACTTGCATCTTCTCCATCACCCTGTGGCGATGGGCTTTGATCGTGCGCTCGGTTGCGCCCAGCGTATTGGCGACCTGCTTGTTTGTCTTGCCAAGAATGACAAGCTCGAAAACTTCGCGTTCGCGCGGCGTCAGTACAGCGATATGAGCTCGAACAATGTCGAGCCTCCTCTTCTCGTGGCGTGTCGCTTCTTGATGCGCCAATGCCCGCTCGATGGCACCAAGCAATTGATCGGACGATACGGGCTTGGTCAGGAAATCATCCGCTCCGGCCTTGATGGCCTGCACGGTGGTCGGGACGTCTGCATAGCCTGTGAGAAACACAATGGGGAGCGCCGAGCCGAGTTCGCTCAAGCGGCCTTGCAGCTCCGGACCGCTCAAACCCGGTATCCGTACATCGAGAAGGATGCAGCCGGGACCGCGCTGATCCGGCAAACGATCCAGCAAATGCTGGCCCGACGGATATGTTGCAACTTCGTAGCCGGCTTTCTTCAAACGGCGTTCAATCGCCGTTCGGAAGGAAGCATCATCGTCAACCACATGTACAACGCCGGGCACGAGCGTGTCTCCTAGGTTAGGCATAACGGCAGCGAAAGACGAAATACAGCACCTCCGCCGGTCACGTTCTCTGCCCAGATCCGTCCCTTGTGGGCCTGCACGATCGCACCAACGAAGACGACGCTGTCGAGGTCGGGCACAACCGCGCCTGCCACCTTCAGATCGAAATTCTCTGCATAGATCGTGGTGCGCGATCGGGTGTCGGCATTCACAGACGAACGCAGGCCCGAGAATATCTGATAATAAAACGGTCCCCTCGCTTCCGACTGATCGAGGACCAATATCGATGGCGGACGCATCTCCGCTGCCGGCAAATGCACCAGCATAAGTAGTGCGGTCAGGCAGAGAATTAGCCCAGTGATGCGAACAATCATGACACGCGGACCCTCAACGCAAACTAACATCCGATTGTGTCAATGAGATCATACACCCTGGGCGAACTGTAGGGCAGCCAAAATTGCCGCACCCGCAGACACTTCCCTAAGGACAATGGGCCTCCCGACAATGGCCATTAGGACAATGGCCCTCAAGCCAATAGCCGGCGGCGCAGGCTGCGTCCTACCATTCTCGAGAAGGTGGGATATTGGGGGTGCCCCCAAACCGATTACATTTCAAGCCCTTACAGAAGCGAACGGATTTGCGCAAACAGGGAGACATCCATGCTTGTCAATATCAACGCCGCTTCGGCTGGCAGGCAGAGCGCCCTTGGTGAGCTGGGGGAACTTTCTCGGGCACGCGTCATTTTAAGCGAATTCAAATACAACAGGGGCACCGAGATTTACGGCGAAGCAGAGCCGGCCGACTACATCTACCAGGTCGTGGAGGGCTTGGGTTCACGACACAAGTGTAACACCTGCTAGGGTGTTGTGGCGATGGGACAGTGTTATGGCCAGCTCGGCCTTGAGGAGCGGCCGGCAGTTCGAGATTCATCGAATGTCCAATTCCGGGCACGATAACAGGCCGGCAGTTCGGCATCGCTGCAGCCATGCCCTGAGATCGGCTGAAGGAATCCAGTCGTCTTTCTCACCCCAGAGCACCAGATGAGGATGCCTGATTTCCGGCATGCGACGTTCCAGCTGCTCTCCCGTTCGAGGTTTAGAATAAAGGGGGTGCCGAGCCAGATGCCGTCCGCCACGCCAAAGTCTGTTCCAGCAATCGTTCATGGAAGGCCTGAAGCTCGCCGACGCCTTCGCGAAATCGCGGCATGGTATCTGGAGCAAGGCTTTCCGGCGCAAACAATGTGACCGCGGCCGTGGCCATGACTGCCCGTGTGACCTCGCGGCTCAGCATCATCGAGCGAAAAAGGCCAATCTGTTTGGCGTTGAAGGACAAGCCGGGCGGAGTAACTGGATCGAGGGCGAATACGCGTCCGAAGCGGGCTGGCTGCATCAGAAGCATTCGGGCCGCGATGATCCCGCCGGTGGAATGGGTCGCCAGGTGGCAGAACCGAATCTTCAGCGCATCGAGTGCGGCCAGCATATCGAGCGCGTGCTGTTGCATTGAATAGTTGGCATAGTTGGGCGCGGGCGCGAGACGATCGCTCTCCCCGCACCCACGCCAGTCGATCCCGATCACCCGGATGCCACTCGGAAACGACGGTGCGGCGAGTTCGATCCAGTCCTTGCTGGCGGGATTGCCGTGGATGAAGACGACGGTGACGTCGCCCTTCCCCCATTCTCGCCAGCCGAGCTGGACCTCACCGGCACGCAACACCTACTTGTTCAGGCCGCCCGTCGGCGACGGACCAGGCGGTGTGGGCGCCACGGGCAGCGCGGATGCCACGGCCCCATGGATCATGCGGTCGGTGCCGAGCGGAGAGCTGGTGTCAACCGTTCCCTTGGTGACGAAGTCGACCACGTCAACCGGATATTCCACAGGGTTGTCGGTGTGGATGAAATGTCCGGTGTTCGGATAGATCTTCAGGATCGGCCGGTTACCCGCATTCGTCATACGCGACATGAACGGCGTGATGATATCGCGGCCGAGGTCCGTCAGGCCATTGAACGCGGTTCCCGGAATGAACGGCTCCTTGTCTCCGAACGCCAGGAAGATCGGGTCCTTGATCTGCGTGAGACGGTCGTAGAGATTTTTCGGATCATCCTGCTGCAGCTCCGCGACCATCCCATAGATGTCGAAGATGAAGACGTTGGCCCACTGTTCGAGTTCCTTCGGGTTGCCCTTGGTGAGCCCGACACGCTGCTCGGTGTGGAAGCGGGCATACTCGCTGTCATTCATGAAGTAGCCGCTCTTGGCCTCGGACACGGCGCCCGTCTGCGGATCGCGCTTCTTGAAGTAGAAGAAGTCGCGGATGTTCTGCTCCGGCCGTGCGATTTCCGCAGCGAGGATACCGGTCTGGTCCCACGTCTGCTTCCACTTGTCGAAATCGCGCGCGAAGGATTCGTCGAACAGGCGCGCGGTCTTTCCCGGCGCGATCGTAACCTCGCGCGGGTACTCTTCCAGTCCGGCGGGAGCTTCGAGCGCGAGGCCCTGCACCGCATCGGGCCAGGTCAGGGCGTAACCCAGCACGAGCTGGCCGCCGAGCGAATGCCCCAGATAATAGGCGCGCTTGACGCCGAGCTGGTTGACCACAAGGTCGTGCACGACGTCGCGCATGTCCTGCATGGTCCGCGCCGGGCTCTTGTCGAGATTGCCAGGTCCGGACATGCCATAGTGCGGCAGGTCGGGTGCGATCACGCGCAGGCCGCTGCGCAGCGCATACTGCATGATGTTGCCGTAATGGCCGGCGAACGCGCCCTTGCCGTGAATGATGACAAGCACTTTCGGATCCTTGGCGGTGCCGGCATATTCGTCCATGTAGCCGATCTGCCAGGAGGTACCCTGGCCATCCTTCGCGGCGGCGTATTTCACCGGATAGGGATAGGTGACGTAATCCTTCCAGAACGACTTGTTCGGATCGATATTTGCCGCCACGCCTGGCACGCGATAGTTCTTGTCGACGAATTGCTGCGCCCTGTCGAGGCTCGCGACGTCATCCATGAAAGCAACGAACTTGGGATCGTTCTTCCGGTGATTGATGATCGAGAACACGCCGTAGTGTGCGACGGGGCTCTCTTCGGCAATCAAATCGGCTCCCGGAATTCTGTCCACGGCCCGCTGGGCAAGCTTGAAGTTCAGCCACTGGTCGTTGGTGATATGCATCACCATGGTTCGGGATCGAATGCGCCAGAGATCTGCATTGATGTTGTATGTTTCGCCGACACGATTACGGACGACAAGATCGACCGCGTCGTACAGCGCGGCGCGTTTGGTCACGCTGCTGCCGGCCTTCTCATTCGGCGGGTCCCAATAGAACACCTCAGGCTGTACGGAAGCGAAGCTCTGTGTGGTGCGGAAAGCGAAATCATAGCCGGTGAGCCCCAGCACCGACCAGCCGAACGCGACGCCCGGGCTCGGATGCTTTTCCTTCGGCAGATTGTAATAATCACCTTTTGTTGCCTGCCAGACCGGATCGGACTCGATCGCGGCCGTCATCAACTGGAACGTCCAGTTGCCGACCGGATCCTCGGCGTCCGATTGTGTCGTACCACCGATCGGCATCAGAGCACTCACAAACTCCGGATGCATGACACCCCAGACATAGCTCTGCGTGCCGCCCATTGAAACGCCGGTAACGAGCGCTACATGCGCGATCTTCAAATGGTCACGCAGCATGCGGTAGTTCGCCTGCACCATGTCGAAATAGCTGTACTGCGGAAACTTGATCCCGAGACCATCGGACGGCTTGCTCTCACCCCAGGTGCCGATCGGATCAACCATGACGACGTAGTAGCGGTCGGTATCGATCGGGCGGCCCGGCCCGATCACGGGGTCCTTCCCCGACAGTGCAGTGCCCTTCACCCATTGCTCATACATGTCGGTGGAATCGCCGGAATAATATGAATTGACGACAACGGCGTTGGTGATTTCGCCCGCGGCATTGCGGCGTGGCGTGCCGACCGCAATATAGGCGGTCCGCAGTTTGCCGGCACCTAGCGACTCCAGCGTCTTTCCGCCCTCGCCGCCAAACTTCCAGCTCGAAGGATTGCCGAGGTCATAGCGTCCGCCCAGCCGGAAATCCGGAATCTCGTAATACTGCTTCAGGCCATCGTGCTGTTCTTGCGACGATCTACGGGTCAGGGACTCCGCCGCGGCGAGCGAGGTAGCCAACAGCAATAGTATGACGCTAACGACGAAACGTTTCATGGCGTCTCTCCCGAGAATGCCGGCTTCTCGGCCGGCTTCTCAAAAGCTAGGAAAGCCTCCCGAGGGACCTTTGATCTATCTCAAGGGTTTGAGGCCAACGCGGATATCCAAATGATGTGATCTCCTTGGACGCTGCCATGCCGTTCCTTGCCCTCGGCTCCTATCGGATGCGCTACTGCTTTCCGCCCGGTCAGGATCACCTTCGCGCCATTCCAGCACCTGGGGGATTGGGATGAGAATGTTGCTAGGTCCGCTGGACGCGACAGGCCGGGTGCCACCCCGACAGCAGACGCGCCTCGCCGCATTTCTGGTGTCGTGCCACGGCGCGATGGCGAGGCAGCTCGCGATCGCCTTGGCCTGGCAGGTGAAAGCGAACTGGCACACCGAATTGAACGCGCAATTCTACCGGGAAGCCGAATTCGTCTCGCTCTTGCTCCGGGCGACCGCCTGGGAGCCCGATCCGGAATTGCTGTTTCTGCTTCCTTCGTGGGAAGCGGCCTGGCTGCCAAGGCCACCCGCAGGTGTCGCGGACCGGACCCAGGGATTGACGATCGATATCGCTGCACTCGGCCACGCCCTGCATTCCGTGATACGGCCAGCGGCGTTGCTGCCGGTGGAAACACCCGCGCAGGATCCGTTTGCGCTTTCCTTACGAAAAATCGAGTTCGAAAGCGGTCGCCTGATGCAGGGGCAAATCCTGTTTTTGAAGAGCACCGAGCTGCTTCCGCTTCGCGACGCCGTGAACGCTGCCGTCGAAAGCCGCCACCTCCAGGTCCGCAGGCTGTGGGACGAGATGCTCGCCGGCATCGGCGTGGAACGCAGGGAGGCTCAGGGAACGGCGAGCCCGGCGGCAGCGGCGACGACCAGGCGAGGACCTTGATACAGATCAATGGTCCATCTTCCGAGCTCCAGTTTCAATGGCGAAGGTCAAATCGGACGACGGTCGGAGCCCTCCCATGAAAGTCGTTTCTGCGGAAGAAGCCGTTGCCATGATTCCCAATGGCGCGTCCGTCATGGTCGGCGGATTCATGGGAGTCGGTACGCCGGAACGCTTGCTGGACGAACTGGTCAGGCAAAGGAAATCCGAACTTTCCATCATCAGCAACGACGCCGCCGTTCCCGGCAAAGGTGTTGGGAAGTTATTTGATGCAGCGCTGGTCTCGACGCTGACGGCGAGCCACATCGGGCTCAATCCGGACGTACAGAAACAGATGATGGCCAACAGAGTGGCGGTCAACCTGGTGCCTCAGGGCACGTTCGTCGAGCGCATTCGGGCCGGTGGCTCCGGCCTCGGAGGCGTGCTGACGCCGACAGGCGTCGGGACCATCGTCGAGGAAGGCAAGCGAAGGATCGAAGTTGACGGCAAGAGTTTCTTGCTGGAGACGGCGCTTCGCTCGGATTTCGCGCTGATCCATGCCTTTCTCGCCGACTACCTCGGCAATCTCACCTACGCGCTGACGGCGCGCAACTTCAATCCGGTCATGGCAATGGCGGCCGATACCGTCATCGTCACCGCGGAGCACATTGTTCCGGTCGGCGTCGTTGCGCCCGACCATGTCGTGACGCCTGCGCCGCTCGTCGATTTTCTCATCGCCAACGGGTGAATCATGGATGCTCAATCGATCATTGCGCGACGCGTGGCGCTCGAACTTCGTTCCGGCAACCTGGTCAATCTCGGAATTGGGATTCCGACCCTGGTCGCGAACTACGTTCCATCCGACCTCAAGGTATTCTTTCAGTCGGAAAACGGATTGATCGGCACGGGACCAATTCCCGAGCAGGGCATGGCCCATCCCCTGCTCACCGACGCCGGCGGCAGGCCGATCAGCGCGCTTCCCGGCGCATCCACCTTCGACAGCGCGATGTCGTTCGGATTGATTCGAGGCGGCCACGTGGACGTGACTGTTCTCGGCGGGCTTCAGGTCGACGCCGAAGGACGGCTCGCGAACTGGATGATCCCGGGCAAGATGGTGCCTGGGATGGGTGGCGCAATGGATCTGGTGAGCGGCGCCAAACGCGTCATCGTTGCCATGCAGCACGCCGCGAAAGGAAAATCGAAGATCGTCCAGAAATGCGCGCTGCCGCTGACCTCTTCCCGGCCCGTTGACCTGGTCGTTACCGATATGGCCGTCATCGGCTTTGCCGGCGGAAGGATAACGCTGCGGGAAACCGCGCCGGGCGTCACTGTCGCTGAGGTTATGGCCGTGACGGAGGCTGATCTGTTCATCCCAGCCAACGTTCCTGAAATGAATATCTGACCAGACACAGACTGTACGTGCAGGGGCTTGACATGCGCATCTTCAGCGACTTCAGCGAATTCAAAGCTGCGGTTGGCACCGAGATCGGGGTGAGCGAATGGGTTGAGATCACCCAGGATCGTATCAACCGCTTTGCGGAGGCGACCTGCGACGAGCAATGGATCCACATCGACCAGGAACGG
>Ga0210403_10004605_pt1 | contig 11844 bp, 9 predicted proteins | sample IncBWC19MmetaG_FD_150863 | JGI IMG/M metagenome (GOLD analysis project Ga0210403, IMG submission 150863) | Forest soil microbial communities from Barre Woods Harvard Forest LTER site, Petersham, Massachusetts, United States - Inc-BW-C-19-M | ecosystem: Environmental > Terrestrial > Soil >... | reverse complement strand
ATGAACTGCGCCGGCATCGGCGGCTCGCAGCGCATCGTCGGCAAGGACGGCGTCTATCCCCTGGCGAAATTCGCCCGCATCATCAACGTCAATCTGATCGGCACCTTCAACTGCCTGCGGCTGTTCGCCGAACGCCTCGTCACGGCGGAGCCGATCGGCGAAGAGCGCGGCGTCATCATCAACACTGCGAGCGTCGCGGCTTATGAAGGCCAGATCGGCCAGATCGCCTATTCCGCCTCGAAGGGCGGCGTGGTCGGTCTCACGCTGCCGGCGGCGCGCGATCTCGCGAGCCAGAAGATCCGTGTCAACACCATCGCGCCCGGCCTGTTCCTGACGCCGCTGCTGATGGGTCTGAACGAGGAAGCACGGAAAAGCCTCGGCGCACAGGTGCCGCATCCGGCGCGGCTCGGCGATGCCTCGGAATACGGCAACCTTGCCGTCCACATCGTCGAGAACCCGATGCTCAACGGCGAGACCATCCGCCTCGACGGCGCTATCCGCATGGCGCCGAGGTAGGGCGCCGCTGCTTCTTCCCCTCTCCCCCTGTGGGAGAGGGTGGCTCGAATGAGCGCAGCGAATTCGAGTCGGGTGAGGGGTTTCTCTCCGGCTGGCAACCCCTCACCGCATCGAATGCCAGGCTCGCGCCGGTGTTGCCCTCTCCCACAAGGGGGAGGGCGCGGCAATCAGCGCCGCATTCGCGGATGCAGGAGTGATGCGTGACCCAACCGCTGCTGATCGAACATGACGACGGGGTTGACCGGGTGACGCTCAACCGTCCGGAAAGCCTCAACGCGCTCGATGCCTCGCTGATCGACGCGCTGAATGCCTATTTCGAAAGCCTGCAGCGCAACCGCGCCACCCGTGTCGTGGTGCTGAAGGGCGCGGGCGCTTCGTTCTGCGCCGGGCTCGACCTCAAGCAGGCGATGGCGCGGCGCGCCGGGCAGCAGGAGCCGCCCGGCGTCACCGAGTCGCTCGATTCTCAGCGCCGGATCGCCGACATCGTGATGCTGATGCGGCGTTGTCCGCAGCCGATCATCGCGCTGGTGCAGGGGGCGGCGGCCGGCGGCGGCTTTGCGCTGGCGCTCGCCGCCGACATCCGCATCGCCACCAGATCGGCCCGGATGAACTGCGCCTTCATAAAACTCGGGCTCGGCGGCTGCGACATCGGCACCAGCTATTTTCTGCCGCGGCTGGTCGGGGTGTCGGTTGCCTCCGAGTTGATCCTCACCGGGCGGTTCATCCATGCCGAACGCGCGCTGGCGGTCGGTCTGGTCTCGGAAGTCGTCGAAGAGGGCGGGCTTGAGGCCGCTGTCGCGCCCTACGTCGATGCCATGATGACGGCCTCGCCGGTGGGGCTGCGGCTGTCAAAGGAATGCCTCAACATGAGTGTCGATGCCGGCTCGATCGAGGCCGTCATTGCGATGGAAGACCGCAATCAGGTCCTGTGCAGCCGCTCGGAAGATTTCAACGAGGGCATCAGGGCCTTTCTTGAGAAGCGAAAGCCTGTCTATATCAGGCGATAAAGACGGATCCGAAAACGGACCGATATTTCGGGAGACGCAATATGAGTGGGAATGCCGCCGCCGCTGTTCTGACCAAGCCGGCCTTTCGCAAGATCGAATGGCTGAAGCGCGATATCGCGGTCGAGCGACGGCCCGACGGCGTCATCGTGCTGAAGTCGCGGATTCCCCTAAAACCCTATGAGAAGCATATCCCGGCCTCGCTGGCGAAATGGGCGAGCGAAGCGCCGAACCGCGTCTGGCTGGCGCAGCGCACCGGCACGGAGCGGCAATGGCGCAAGGTCTCCTACGGCGAGGCCAAGCGCACGGTGGATGCGCTGACGCAAGCGCTTCTCAATCTCGGGCTCAAGCCCGGCAGCCCGGTCGCGATCCTGTCGGGGAATTCGATCGAGCACGCGCTGATGACGCAGGCCGCGATGCAGGCGCGCTTTCCGGCTGCTCCGGTGTCGCCGGCCTATTCGCTGATGAGCCACGACCACGTCAAACTGAAATATCTGTTCGACCTGATCAAGCCGAAGGTCGTGATGGTCCAGGACGGCCCAAGCTTTGAGAAAGCGTTGAAGGCGCTTCCGCTCGACGGCGTCACCGTCATCCATGTCGCGCGCCCCTGCGAGGGCATCAAGAGTGTCGCCCTTGCCGATCTTGCGGCAACGCCGGTGACGAAGGCCGTTGAGGAGTCGGTCGCGGCGATCACGCCGGACACCGTCGGCAAGTTACTCTTTACTTCCGGATCGACCGGCATGCCCAAGGCCGTCATCAACACCCAGGAGATGATGTGCGCCAACGCGGCGATGATGATGCAGGTGCGGCCGCGCGACGCCGGCGCGACGTTGCCGACCGTGCTGGACTGGATGCCCTGGAATCACACCATGGGCGGCAACGCGGCGTTCCATCCGGTGCTGGTCGACGGCGGCACGCTCTATATCGACGACGGCCGGCCGATGCCGGGCATGATCGAGGAAACGCTGAAAAACCTGCGCGAGATCTCGCCGACCTATTACGCCAACGTGCCCGCGGGCTACGCGGCACTGGCGGCTGCGATGGAAAAGGACGATGCGCTGTGCCGCAGCTTCTTCAGGAATCTTTCGGTCATGGCCTATGGCGGCGCGCGGCTGCCCGACGATCTCTATGAGCGGATGCAGGCGCTGGCGGTGCGCACCACTGGCGAGCGCATCGTGTTCTATACCGGCTGGGGCTCGACCGAGACCGCGCCGACCTCGACCGGCACTTATTGGGACACCGAGCGGGTTGGCCTGATCGGGCTGCCGTTCCCCGGCGTCGAACTGAAGATGGTGCCGGTCGGCCCGAAATATGAATTGCGGCTGCGCGGCGTCAACGTCACGCCCGGCTATTTCGGAAGGCCGGACCTGACCAAGGCCGCGTTCGACGAGGAGGGCTTTTACTGCATCGGCGACGCCGGCGTGTTCGTCGATCCCGCCGATCCCGTGCAGGGCATCATCTTTGCCGGCCGCGTGGTCGAGGACTTTAAACTCACCACCGGCACCTTTGTCCATGTCGGCTCCTTGCGCACCGACGCCATCGCGGCCGCGACGCCTGTCGTGCAGGACGCGCTGGTGGCGGGGCAGGATCGCCCCTTCGTCGGCCTGCTGGCCTGGCCCAATTTGCACGCCTGCCGCCAGATCGTCGGCAACACGGAGGCGAGCTACGAGGAAGTGGTCATGCATCCCGAGGTGCTGGCCTGCCTGAAGCGCGGGCTCGAGGCGCACAACAAATCATGCGAAGGCGCCAGCAGCATGCGGGTCGCGCGCGCCATGCTGATGGTCGAGCCGGCCTCGATCGACGGCAATGAACTCACCGACAAGGGCTACATCAACCAGCGCGCCGGCCTCGAGCGCCGCGCGACGCTGGTGGAGCGGCTCTATGCCGAACAGCCCGGGGAAGATGTGATTGTGCTGCAATGAGTGCTCTTGCCAAACCTACTCCTGTCGTCCCCGCGAAAGCGGGGACCCATACGCCGGGAACTATCGATCGCAGGCTGGAGCCAGTTCCGGGTGAATCTCAAACACCTGTGGTTATGGGTCCCTGCTTTCGCAGGGACGACGCAATAAAGATGTCTCACACAACAGAGTAGCGCCATGAATTTCGATTTCTCCGACGAACAGAAGCAGATGCGCGACGAGGCGAGGAAATTCCTCGCCGAGAAATGCCCGCCGAAGGCGGTACGCGCGGTGCTGGACGGCAACGCGCCCTACGACAAGGACTTGTGGAAGGGCCTTGCCGAGATGGGCTTCCTCGGCGTCGCGATCCCGGAGGAATTCGGCGGCGCGGGCGCGGGCCATCTCGAACTCTGCGTGATCGCCGAGGAAATGGGCCGCGCGCTGGCGCCGGTGCCGTTCTCGTCGACGGTCTATCTCGCGGCCGAAGCGATCCTGCTGGCCGGCTCCGACGCGCAGAAGCAAAAATGGCTGCCGAAGATCGCCTCGGGCGAGGCGATCGGCACGCTGGCGCTGTTCGAAGGCAAGGGCAATCCGCAGCCTGCCGCGATCAAGCTGACCGCGTCCGGCAACAGCCTCAATGGCGTCAAGAAGCCGGTGCCCGATGGTGCGATCGCCGATTTCGTCGTCGTCGCCGCGCGCACGGGCTCAACAGGGCGCGACAGCGACATCTCGCTGTTTCTGGTGGACATGAAGGCCGGCGGCGTCGAGACCAAGGCGCTGATCAACGTCGATCCGTCGCGCGGGCAGGCCGAACTCGCCTTTGAGAACGCCAAGGCCGAGCCGCTCGGGCGCACCGGCGAAGGCTGGGGTGTGATCTCGCAGGTGCTCGACCGCGCCGCGGTGCTGATGGCGTTCGAGCAGGTCGGCGGCGCCGACCGCGCGCTGGAAATGGGCCGCGACTATGCGCTCGATCGCATCGCCTTCGGCCGGCCGATCGGCTCGTTCCAGGCGGTCAAGCACATGCTCGCCGACATGTACGTCTCGGCGACCCTGGCGCGCTCGAACTGCTATTACGGCGCCTGGGCGCTCTCGACCAACGCCTCGGAACTGCCGGAAGCGGCAGCCGCCGCGCGCATCAGCGCGACGCAGGCGTTCCAGCATTGCTCCAAGAACAACATCCAGGTCCATGGCGGCATGGGTTTCACCTGGGAGTTCGATTGCCATCTGTATTACCGGCGCTCGAATGCGATGGCGCTGTCGCTCGGCTCGCTGTCTTACTGGGAAGACGCGCTGATCGACCGTATGCGCAAGCGCAACGCGGCTTGAAGGATCACGCGAATGAATTTCGATGACACCCCGCAGGAAGCCGCGTTCCGCGCCGAGGCAAAAGCCTGGATCGCCGCCAACGCACCGAAGCGGTACGAAGAGGAACTGCGCAAATCCTCGCTCGGCCGCACCCAGCTCAAGGGCGCCAACATCCTTGAAGTGGCAAAAGCCTGGCAGAAGAAGAAGGCCGATGCCGGCTGGGCCTGCCTGCACTGGCCGAAGGAATATGGCGGCCGCGGCGCAACGCCGATCGAACGCGTCATCTGGCAGCAGGAAGAGGGGCCGTTCGGCAAGCTGAGCGGCATGTTCATCATCGGCCACGGCATGTGCGGGCCGACCATGATGGCGTTCGCCAATGAGGAGCATAAGCGGCGCTATCTGCCGCCGCTGGCCTCGGGCGAAAACATCTGGTGCCAGTTGTTTTCCGAACCCGCCGGCGGCTCCGACGTCGCGGGCTTGCGCACGCGGGCGGAGAAGAAGGGCGACGACTGGATCATCAACGGCCAGAAGATCTGGACCTCGGGCGCGCATTACTCGGACTACGGCATCCTGCTGACGCGCACCGATCCCAACGTCGCAAAGCACAAAGGCCTCACCATGTTCTTCCTGGACATGAAGAGCCCGGGCGTCGAGGTCAAGCCGATCAAGCAGGCCAGCGGCCAGTCCGACTTCAACGAAGTGTTTTTCACCGATGTGAAGATCCCGGATTCGCAGCGGCTCGGCGCCGTCAATGACGGCTGGAACGTGTCGCTGACCACACTGATGAACGAGCGCATGTCGATCGGTGCCGGCGTCTCCACCGGTTTCCCGGAACTGTTCGAGTTCTGCAGCAATCTGATGCTGGAAGAGGGGCTCGCGATCGACGACCGCAATGTCCGCTCCAGGCTCGCCAACTGGGCGGTGAAGGCCAGCGGGCTGAAATACACCAGCATGCGCGCGATCTCGGCGCTGTCGAAGGGCGAGCGCCCGGGACCGGAGAATTCGATCGGGAAACTGGTCGCGGGCTCGATGGTGCAGGACGTTGCCATGTACGCGCTCGACCTGCAGGGCGCCGCCGGCGTGCTGAGCGGACCCGAGGACGCCGAGGTCGCCGGGAAATTCCAGGCGATGCTGTTGCGCGCGCCCGGCACCCGGGTCGAAGGCGGCACCGACGAGATCATGCGCAACATCATCGCCGAGCGCGTGCTGGGGCTGCCCGGCGACATCCGCGTCGACAAGGACGTGCCGTTCAACAAGATACCGACCAAGGGACGGACGTGACAGATCGTCATTCCGAGATGCGCCTTTAGGCGCAGACCACAGATGCGCAATTGCGCATCGGGGAATCCAGAAGTTATCGATCGAGATTCCGGGTTCGCGCCGCGCGCGCCCCGGAATGAGAGGGAAAAAGGGAGCCGCCATGAATTTCGATGACACCCCGCAGGAGGCCGCGTTCCGCGCCGAAGCCCGCAAATGGATCGACGCCAATGCGCCGAAGGAGCTCGAGGCCGAGCTGTCGAAATCTTCGCTCGGCCGTATCCGGCTGCAAAAGCACGACATGGTTGAGGTCGGCAAGGCCTGGCAGAAGAAGAAGGCGGCCGCCGGTTGGGCCTGCCTGCACTGGCCCAGGGAATATGGCGGCCGCGGCGCCACGCCGATCGAGAAGGTGATCTGGCAGCAGGAGGAGGGCGTCTACGGCAAGCTGACGCAGCCTTTCCAGATCGGCGAAGGCATGTGCGGCCCGACCGTGATGGCCTATGGCAGCGAGGAGCATAAGCGGCACTATCTGCCGAAGCTCGCTTCCGGCGAACAGATCTGGTGCCAGTTGTTTTCCGAGCCCGCCGGCGGATCCGACGTCGCAGGCCTGCGCACGCGCGCGGAGAAGAAGGGCGATAACTGGATCGTCAACGGTCAGAAGATCTGGACCTCGGGCGCGCATTATTCCGACTACGGCCTGTTGATCACGCGCACCGATCCCAACGTGCCGAAGCACAAGGGACTGACGATGTTTTTCCTGGACATGAAGAGCCCGGGAGTCGAAGTGCGGCCGATCAAGCAGGCCAACGGCATGCAGGAATTCAACGAGGTCTATTTTACCGATGTCGTGATTCCCGACAGCCAGCGTCTCGGTTCGGTCGGCGACGGCTGGAACGTCTCGCTGACGACGCTGATGAATGAACGCATGTCGATCGGCTCGCGCCTGGCGACCGGCTTTCCCGAAATGCTCGAGTTCTGCTCCAACCTGATGACGGGAGACGGGCTTGCCATCGACGATCCCGCCACCCGCTCGAAGCTCGCCAGCTGGGCGGTCAAGGCCAGCGGACTGAAATATACCGGCTACCGCGCGATATCTTCGCTGTCCAAGGGCGAGCGGCCGGGGCCGGAGAACTCGATCGGCAAATTGGTGTCGGGGACAATGCTGCAGGACATCGCGGCCTACGCGATGGACCTGGAAGGCGCGGCCGGCGTCCTCACCGGCGGTGCGGAGGAAGTGGCGGGCGGACAATTCCAGCAGATGCTGCTGAGTTCGCCTTCGATGCGCATCGCCGGCGGCACCGACGAAATCCTGCGCAACATCATCGCCGAGCGCGTGCTGGGGCTGCCCGGCGACATCCGCGTCGACAAGGACGTGCCGTTCAACAAGATCCCGACCAAGGGAAGATAGACAACAGAGGCGATGACGTGATGGACCTCCAAACCGACACCGCGCCGATCGACGTTCTCGAGGACCTGCTGGCGTCGCGATTTTCCTGCCGCGCCTTCAGGCCCGATCCGGTGCCGCGCGCCACCATCGAGCGGATATTGACGGCGGCGCAGAAGACCGCGTCGTGGTGCAACAGCCAGCCCTGGCGGCTTGAGATCGCCTCGGGCGCGGCGACGGCAAAATTCCGTGATCTGATGTATGGCACCGCTTCCAGCGGCAAGCCGAACACCGGCGATTTTCCGTTCCCGCGCGAATATCGCGGTGTCTATCTGGAGCGGCGGCGCGAAAGCGGCTTCCAGCTCTACAACTCGCTCGGCATTCCCCGCGGCGACAAGATGGGCTACGCCAAACAGGCGCTGGAGAATTTCAATTTCTTCGGCGCCCCGCATGTCGCCATCGTGCACACCGACGAAGCGCTCGGCGTCTACGGCGCGATCGATTGCGGCGGCTATGTCACGAGTTTCATGCTGGCGGCGCAGGCGCTCGGTATCGCCACGATCCCGCAGGCGGCGCTGGCGTTTCATTCCGAGGTGGTGCGCAAGCATTTCGGGCTTGGCGACGACCGCCGCGTGGTGTGCGGCATATCGTTCGGGTATCCCGACCGCGAGCACAAGGCCAACAGCTACCGCACCACGCGTGCCAGCGTCGCCGACACCGTCACCTTCGTCGACGAATAGTGCCAATTGAGATGCCGCGATCGTAGCGTCGCTCCGCCCTCGTCCTGAGAGTCTGACTCAAAAAGCGATCAATAAATCCGGGTATTGGCAACTAGCTCGTCATGCCCGGCCTTGTGCCGGGCATCCACGTACTTGCTTTCTAACGACAAGAAAGGCGTGGATGGCCGGGACAAGCCCGGCCATGACGGAAAATGGAATCAATTTCAAACTGTCAGCCGAACCGCGAAAATACTGGTTTCTTTTTCGGTCATACTCTGAGGACGAGGCCGAGAGACAGACGCAGCACCGCTAAAACTTCGGCGGCCGCTTTTCCGCAAACGCCTTGATGCCTTCCTTGATCTCGGGCCCGCGCATGCTGTCGCGGTGGCGGCGGTCGGCGGCTTCCTCGTCGAGCTTGCCGCGGGCGAATTCGTTGATGGCGCGCTTCATGCCGCGCATTGCGGCCGGGGCGTTGCCGGCGAGTACGGCCGCCAGGCGGTCGACCTCTTCGTCGAGCGCCTCCGGCGGCGCCATCGCGGTGAGATAGCCGATCCGCAGCATCTCCGCGGCGCCGATCTTTTCGGCCGTGAGGAATAATCGTTTGGCGTTGTCGATACCGAGCCGCGACACGTAACGCTTGATGCCGCTCTTGTAATAATGCAACCCCAGCCGCGCGGCGGGCATGAACATCTCGGCGGTATCGACGCCGATGCGGAAATCGCAGGCCAGCGCCAGATCGGTGGAACCGCCATAGACGCCGCCATTGAGCCGGCAGATCGTCGGCACCGCGAGATCTTCCAGCCGGTTGACGACGACCTCGAAGGCGGATCCCGCGGTCTGCTCCTGCGCATTGGCCGCGCGTTCGGCGATCGAGCCGAGATCGTATCCGGCGGAGAAGGCGCGGCCGGTGCCGGTCAGCACCAATACCCTGATCGCCGCATCGGCCTCGATCCGGTCGAACAGTGTCAGCAGCACCTCGAGGTCATCAGGCTGCAGCCGGTTCAAATGCTTCGGCCGGTTGAGACGGATGGTGGCGCGTGCCCCATCGACGTCGAGCAGCGGCGTGCTCGCCGGATCGGCGGCCAGGGCAGAATGGTCCTGCATCATTTGTTCTCCAGCGCGCGCCGTCGGGCCTCGGCGTCAATGGTCTCGGCGAGATCCGGATGCCGCGCCATCAAGAGGCGGAAATCCACGAGGTCGAGCACCAATAGCCGCGACACCCGCGTGGTGGTGATGTTGGCGGAACGCGAATTGTTGCCGAGCAGCGCCATCTCGCCGAAGAAGGCGCCTTCGCCGAGCCGCACCTTCTTGCCGGGCAAATCCACCTCGACCTCGCCGGAGGCGATGAAATACATGCAGTCGCCGGCTTGGCCCTTGCGGATGATCATGGTGCGCGCCGGCAGGTCCATGGTGCGCAGCATATGTGTCACGTCGGCGATCGCAGCAGGTCCCAGCGCCGCGAAGAACGGCACCTTGCTCACCGATTCCCAGGTCTTCAGGAAATTGTCGCGGCGGGTTTCGGCGGCAAAGCCGGTGGCGAGAATACCGGTCCACAGCCCGAACACGCCGAGCCCGCAGATCATCACGAAAGCCGCGACCACGCGGCCGAGCAGCGTGATCGGAACCACGTCGCCATAACCCACGGTGGTCAGGGTGACGACGGCCCACCACAACGCCGCGGGCACGCTGCCGAAGGTGGCCGCCTGGACATCGTGTTCCAGGTAATATTCCGCCACCGAGGCGAGCGACAGCACCATCAGGAAGATCACCAGCACGCTCAGCAGCGGTCCGGATTCCAGCACCAGCACCCGGCGCAATTGCCGCAGTCCGGGTACCCCCGGAACCACCTTGAGCATCCACAATACGCCCAACAGCCACGCCGATTTGGGCTCGGCGCCAAGCACGAGCGCCAGCGGTATGGCCAGGGCGGCAACGGCATCCACCAGCCCGCGCCCCGACAGCGCGTAAGCCCAGCCGCGTTCCGACATCAAGGCATGGCGAAGGCGCACCACCCATTCGAACACGAAGAAAGCCAGGCACGCCCACAGCGTCGCATCGACCCAATAGTGAGCTGCCTCATAGGCAGGGGCAACGGTCAACATCAACATCATGACGAAGCCGATGGCGATCGCCACATAGGCCGCCTTGGTCATGTTGCGGCCGGCGGTGGCGGCCGCAAATTGCGCCAAAGCGGGGAAGGAGAGCGGCTTGGACATCGGAAGGCAGAGGCCTGTTGCTGGAAGAAATCTTAACGGTCATGCCATGCGGACCTGCCCCAAAGTGCCCAAGCGGGGGGAGATCGTCAACGAGATGCGGAAAACAGCGTTATCACCGCTCCCCCGGTGCAAGGCGCGCTGATGCGACCCTCCGGAGGGCCGCACCAGGCCGGGAATTTTTTGGCCCGATTCAGATAGAATACCCGTCAAAACGTTGCCTTTTGCCCGTATATCAAGACCCCTTGCGGGCATTATGATGCCGGAAGCGCACTGCAGCACCGCCCGCGAAACCATTAACCCTGGAAAGTTGGTTGGCCTCCAATGGATACCTCACATCTCGCAGAGCACGCCGGCACCGCAGGGCAACTGTTCGCGTCCGTTTTCGTCGTTGCGACGATCTCGATGCGGACCATGAGCCCGTTGCGGGTGTTCGCCATCCTCACCAACATCGTGCTGATCTCGACCGCGATTCCGAGCCATAATTATCTGGTGATCGTGGTGCAGTCGGTGGTGCTGGTGCTCAATTCGTACCGGCTGCACCAGATGCTGCAGCTGATCCGCGACGTGAAGAAATCCGTCAACAGCGACCTGTCGATGGAATGGCTGAAGCCGTTCATGACCGAGCGAAAATGCGTTGCCGGCGAGGTGCTGTTCTACAAGGACGAGAAGGCCGAGGAAATGCTCTACATCGTCAGCGGCCGGTTCAAGCTGGTCGAATCCGGCATCGAACTGCCGGTCGGCGCCATCGTCGGCGAACTCGGCATGCTGTCGCCGTCGAACGTGCGCACGCAGACGCTGGAGTGCGTCGAGGCCGGTATGATCCTCAGCGTCAGCTACAGCAAGGTCGAGGAACTTTACGTGCAGAATCCTGCCTTCGGATTTTACTTCCTGCGGCTTGCCAGTGCGCGGCTGTTCGAGAACATCGGAAAGCTCGAAGACCGGCTGGCGCAGCAGGCCGCGCCGGCCTCGGCCCAGCCGAAGCCCGCCTGACAGAATCGGAAAAGCCCGAGGTGGCAAGCTTTCTTTCCTCACTTCGCTATCTGCTCGCCGATTTCATCGGCGACGACGACGCCGCGCCGCCATTTCTGCCGGAGGGATTGCCCGACAGCGCGGTGGCCGATGTCAGCGACGGCATTCATCTGTTGATCGGCTATCAGGGCCCGAGCTACGCGCAGCTTTACGTCGATCGCGTCCGGCGCTTCATCGGCAGAAAAGGCGTTGATGAGGCGATGCTCGGCGAGATCGCCCGGCTGATGGCGCAGCGCATGAGCTACCAGGATCCGATCCGGATCGCGCAGCTGAAGCTCAATGAGCGGGAAGCGGCTCGCGGCGATCCGCAACGTGTTCCCGACATGATCGGGAAATTCCGGCTGGATGAGTTGATCGGTGCGCTTCCGGCGGCGGTCGCCGAACCCGTGCTCGATACGCTGGAATGGCTGGGCTGGACCCGCATGCCGGTCTCGATCCGCTTCAGCGCCAAAAGCCGGTGGGGCATTCGCCGGCTGAAGATCGAGGCGTCGCTGCGCCGATGGCGGCTGTTCTCGG
>Ga0210403_10004604_pt1 | contig 11846 bp, 11 predicted proteins | sample IncBWC19MmetaG_FD_150863 | JGI IMG/M metagenome (GOLD analysis project Ga0210403, IMG submission 150863) | Forest soil microbial communities from Barre Woods Harvard Forest LTER site, Petersham, Massachusetts, United States - Inc-BW-C-19-M | ecosystem: Environmental > Terrestrial > Soil >... | reverse complement strand
GGGTTCCTCCATCCTTATATATAGATATACCGCGCGGGCGTTCTTCCGGAGAGATTCTTGGCGCTCGAGGGTGAAGGGCTAACCTGGACGGGACAGCCGGCGTGACAGGGAAGCGTGCTATTTTTCAGTGCTCTTAGAATTGTGGCGAAGCACACCCGGTATAAATCCACTTTCGGTTAGCTAGACGGCGCTGGAAATCTCCCCTGATGAGGCTCTAGCGTTTCCCCTTCGCCTTCGCTGCTCTAAACTTTGCCCACCGCTCTTTTGTTGCCTTCGAAATCTTCGCTCTCGCAGCCGCAGACATGACCCGTTTCTTCACGCCTATCGGTTTACGCGTCATCGTTCCAGCCTGGACTCCTTCTCGAACTCTACCTGGTCCGTCCGAGGGCTATTCTCCGGAAGCTTGCCTTGTTGTTCGACCAAAGCGAACAAAGTGTTCGAGTGGCGGAACAACCGCGCGGATTTCAAAATGGCCCCCACGCGCAAGCCTCCGCTCCGCCACGCCCGGATGTACTTTGGAATCCTGCTCCTAATCGTGACCAGCAGTCGCCGAAAAAAAACTTGCGCCAACGGTAGTAAGCCGGGGGAGTTCCCCTGAGGCCCAAGTTCCTCTTTGCGGACGAGTTTCGTGCGGGCAAAGACCATTTGCGCCCTGCGCTGCCAGGAGCCTTCCGCGAGCAACAAGGGGATCAAAGGGGGAGCCATACCCCCACTTCGTGCGGAAAGAATCTGCTCTTCCGCCAGGAACCGCAAGTTTGGGAGATCTTCCGGTTCCGGAAGTGCGTCAAAAAAGGCGGGTGGCACGGCCGCCCCCGTGAATCTGCGGGCTGCGTCCAAGCCCAGATACATCCAAGTTGCGCATCCCTGCCGAAGCGACCGTGCTGCGATGCCCTCCCAATCCCAGTGCTCATTGGATGCCAGGAGAACCTTGATATCCAGAAGCGGCAGCAGGCCCTTTTCGAAGCGATGTGCGCGCGCCTGATGCAGACATATGTGAAAGAGGTTGTCTTCTGGGCAGAGAGTCTGTGCGCAGAGCCCCCCGAGCGCGGCAGTCGTGGAGCGGGACCAGAACTCCAGCACCGGCGCGCCGAAAAGCGGTTCGCTGCAATCCAACTGCGTGTGAATTTCCACCTGCACCCGGGATTTACTCGACTGCAGCGGAGGCGCAAACTCCTGTCCTGGAGCGAGCCTCCAGATATGATCCCGAATAAAAATGGGCAACCCTTGCTGATAGCCGAATTCGAGTTTTCGAAGAACGCCGATGGCGTTTTCTCTTTCTCCCGGAGGCACCAGCAGATCCAGATCCATCATCGGCCGCAAAGACGCGTCCTTGTAAGCCGCATAGGCGAGGACGATTCCTTTCAATGCGAGCGCGGGGATGCCAGCCTCCGTCAGGGCCGCGGTGATCCTGGTCAATTCATGCCTTAAGCGAAGATTGTCAACTACGGTCAGACGCCTGGCCGTGTGAAGCGCTTCCCATTCCGGGGGAACCTCACGGCCCTCCATGTAGGGTTCTAAAGAAAAGCAAAGGTAGGGGTAGAGATCGCGCGAGGTGGCTGCAAGCAACTTCTGCCAATTCACCTGCTCCAGCAGCGCAGGCAACGTGGCCGCGCCTCCGGCCATTGTCGGACACCCCAGCGCCGCCAGAAGAAGCTCTTGCTCGACAATGAATTTTGTTTCGGGTTTCATGGCTGAGCCGACCCGTCCGGAGAAATCTCCGATCTAAGATTGCGCCGCAGACGGGCCAGGCGCATCAGCGCTCGGGAAATGCGTCTGGCCAGGCGAATATCCATGTGCATGCCCGCGCGGACCGCTGATTCCACCACGCGGATTCTCCATGGCTGCGGCTGCTCGGGCGAGCCTTGCGGGACTTCCGCAAAACGCTGCCATTCGCCATTGATCCACCATTCGGTGACGAGACCAAGGACCGCATCCACGGGCACCGGCAAATCGCACCAGGAGTGGTTGTCGCCCCGCGTCAAGACACCTTGCTTTGTGCGGTAAGCGATGCGGTGGGCAAAAATGGTGCTGCCGCGGACGAAGGCCACAATTTGGCCGATGCCATAGTCACCGGCCGGCAGGGGTTGAATGCGGATGCGGGTGCCCGCCGGGAGGGTCCTACCCATGCTGGTTCCGGAAATCTCCGATTCGATGATTTTTCCGGAACGCGCCAGAAGAGTTCCGAACGCCAGAAGTTGCTCTTCCGTAAGTGATGGCACGGGGCTGGCTGGCATGATGCAGAGTCCGCTCAGAGGCGATGGGATTCCAAAACCAAATAGGGCCCAACCGTCTGGCGCACAAAAGGATTCCGGAATGCCCACACCAGTCCGTCCACGTAAAAATGAATCAGCACGAGGGAATTCCAGACGATGATGTAGCTGAGATAGAGTCCGACGATCCGGCTGCCTCTGTCGATGGCCAGAAAGAATGCGCCGATAACTAGCAAGTTGACCATGAGCAACCGGGGATTCGAGCTGAGCTTCACCAGCCACTGCTGGGCGCGGGACCCGGAAGTCTGTTGTTCGGTGAATTTGCGGCGATTCAGCAGCCAGATGATGCCCAGATATTGGATGAAATGGCCCATCAGCGTGGCGATGGTAGCCAGGACCGAATCCTGGAGCCAAAGATAAGGATGAAACAGCAGCAAGCTGGAAATCAGGAACGCCCGCTCCGACCCGCCAATTGGACCGGGCCTCCTCGCTAGTTGAATCGCGTAGCCGGTTCCCGCAACGATCGCGGTCATCAGGCATGCATAACGCAGAGCCAGCGGCGCCCGGGGATGAACGCGCACCATAAACGAATAGAGAGGAGGGAAATACTTCAGGAACCAGAACGCCATGGTGGCATTCACGAACAAGATCGTCAGGTGCGCCCAAAGCTTTTCCTTTTGCTGTCCGGCGTTCAGTCTCCGGTAAATGGAAAGGATTCCGGCGCTCTGCAAAGACACGTGGTAGATATTCCAGGTAAAGATGACCGACTGCACCACTCCACTGACATCCAGGGCGCGGAGCGCAAAAACGAAGGCGAAGATAATCAGGGGTCCCAGGAAAAAAGCCGCCCACCGCGCGCGGTAGTGGCTGCGATTCTGATCTCCCAGATAAAACGTGAATGTCGAGAGATAATGAGGGATGCCAACAAAATAAACCGCCAGCACTCCCACGTGCGGGCCAAGCCGCATTCCTCGCTCCAGGGCGATCAGCAGCAGCCCGGTAATTGGAGAAAGGGTAAACAGCGAGAGATCATAAAAGGGAGACTCGATCCAGCCGCGAGCTTTGGGAATTGTTTCCGCAGGGGCAGTCACTGCCGGCCCCGGCAACCGTGAAAGGGCCCCGGCACCTGAAGAAGAAGGGATTGAACTAGGCTCCTGCATTCCTAGAGTTCCGCTCCGCGACCGCAAAGCGCACTTCCTCAGCGCTGAAGCCCGCCTCCAAGCGGCCACGTTCATTGCGGGCGTAGATGGCGCCATCGATGGCTTTTTGTCCCATGACCCACAAAAAGGCCTGCGAAGCATAGTTCAGCGCGCGGCCGACCCGCATCACGCTCATCGGATTGGTTTTCGAAACGCGGGCAATGTACTCGTTGGCAAAGCGCACATGTCCGATTTCGTCGGCGAGTTGCATCTCGTATAGGTCCGCCAATTCCGTGTCACCGTTCGCCCGGGCCTTTTCTATCTCGGGCTCAACAGCGTCCACGCCCTCCGCCTCAAACGACCGGTTCTGGATCGCCAGCCTTCCCTCTAGGTTGTCCACATTGGTGATGATGCGATATTGGAAATTCAAGACTGGATATCGGCCCATCCAGCTTCCTCGCTTTTCCATGATTCGCCGGAACATCTGCACGTGCCGTGCCTCATCCGAGGCTTGACGGGCGATGGACATACGTACAGTCCAATCGGCATCCGGAAAATCCGCCAAGTTGCGCGCGGCGTTCTCCATTCCGTTAATTTCCTCGTTCATTTGCCGTTGGAAGAACTCCAGATCGTGGTCCGGATGAGTCGAGGGCAGATTGGTACACTCAGACCATCTTTCCTTGACGACGAATCGCGCGTCGCGCGCCGGCCCGGGCGCAAACGAGGGTTTTTCCGAATTCACATCCTGGGGATTCGTGGACATTTCCGTGCCTCGCAAATTCCAAGAGTCGTGTTTACAATTTTGCTGCTCAGCTCAAAGCCTTCGCCACAGCGTCGAATAGGACCTGTCACTATGGTTGCCGGTCTATGCCGGACCCTCCGCCGCAACGAGACCGCTCATTCCGGCCTGCCTGAGAATCTCGTTGATTTCATCGTCGCTGAAGTCCGCGTGCCGCCGGTCTTCCACATTCACTCCCAGCGCTGTGTGCTTTTTCGTATTATCGCTGGCCGCCGCGGGGTTCTCGGCCAAGAGCGCCGCATTGGTTTCCGCGAGGAAGCGAATGGCACTCGCGACCTTCAGGAGCAGCCTGCGATCCTCCTGCACCAGGGTGCGGATCCACCGGTTTGCAAAGCGCACATGGTTGATTTCGTCGGCAAGGATGTGTTCCAAGACCTCCGCTGTGGTTTCATCGCCTACGGAGCGCCAGATTTTGCGCAGCGCGCCAAGCAGGTCCATCTGGCCGGCCTCGAATGTGCGGTTTTGGATGGCCAGCCGCGCGGCCAGGGTGTCGCACATGTTGGTGACCGCCCATTCGAAATTGCCGATAGGGAACTCGCCCTTGCGCCCGCCGAGTTGACGCAGCCGCCTGTAAAGTCCCGCGACGTGGCGACTTTCGTCTGAAGCCTGGCGAGCGAGCTGCATGCGCAGATCCCAGGGCGCATCGGGGAAATCCGCGAGGCATTGCGCGGCGATCTCCAGCGCTCCCATCTCGTTGTTCATGTGTCGATGCAGCCGCTCGCGGCGAGCGGTTTCGGACATGGCGTCTTCGAAGGTCTGCATTTCACTGTCGCTTTGGGCAATGTGGAAACAGGCCTCACGCGCCGGATCGGCGCACAGCGGAATCCCTTGTACGGTCTTTCTTTTTGCAGAAACGCTCATGCGTGCGCCCCCACCGCCAGCGTCGCTCCGGTCCCGCGAGGGACAATTTCGGCGATGGCGGCCTCTTTCCGCCGCCATTCGTCCGCCCGGCTGGCATCGAACACCAAAGTTTCTTTCAACTCTTCCCGCAGCGCCTCGTTCTCTTGCTGCATGCGGGCATAGGCGTTCAAAATTTCGTGGATCACCCGGTAGCTGGGCTCGTCCAGGAGAGAGTCCGAACCATTGAGATATTCCTGATACCGGGTGGTGAAAGCCGGCAGCAAAATATCGTAGATCACCTGAATTCGGCCAGGCGTATCTTCCACCGCGGCAAGCTCCCTCATAAGGTCGAGATAAGGAGCAAGCGGAGTCAGGGTGTAGTGCAGGGGCGCCCGCAGCTCGAAGGTCCGTTTCCCCATGGCATCGGCGTGTTGAGCAACATCCCAAATGTGGCGTCCCATGAGGACTTTGACTTCCATTTCCGGAGTGGTCGGAACCCACCGGGCGAGGGTCTCCATCAGGAACACTTCCAGCCAGCGGAACGTTCCCAGGTATTCAGCTTTCTCCCGCAGAATCAGACCCATATCTCCTCCTTAACGGTTTCCTCGATCATGTCCGCGGTCTCCTCCGGAGACCCGCCCACATCCAGATGCCACCAGCGCGCTCTGCCCAACGTTCGCAACAGATACAACGCGCGTTCGGCCGGTGGATGTCCCCAGATGCTTGCAAGCAAGGGCGCAGCTGGCGGCACTTCTCCGCTGTGGCGCGCAAATGGCTCAACACCAGGCCGAGCAGCAAACCCACGCAAAAAGAAAATGTCCGTCAGCGGCACTACTTGTGCCGCAGCCCTCGGGAACACCGGGCTGACGCGAGTGCGTACCCGGGTCGTCCCATCCGAGAGAGCCTCTACGTGGCACGCGTGTTTCTGCAAATATTCATCGAGGCCGCAGGGGTGGGGGCCAGGCCGGATGGAAGCCGCGCGCCGCAACGGGAGCAACTCGCCCGACAACGCCGAAACGGCCGCCCATTCATCCCCGAGAAATGCGTGTCCGCGGCACGCAAGACTCAAAGCCAGCGTTGTTTTTCCCGCTCCCTTCCCCCCGGATAGCAGCGCGCCCTTCCTAGCTATACCAACCGAGGCAGCGTGCAAAACGAAAACGTCAGGTTGCAGCCAAATCGCGCTGCTGATCGCGTACATGGCCACAACATGCTGCCAGGGATGCCTTCTCGAAACCAGCATCCCGCAAGGTCCCAGCGCGAGCACAGGTTCTTCCGGAGCCTCTGTTTGCGACAGAATTCGCCATCCAGGCTCAGCCTCAGGACATTCCTGGTATCCACGCTCCGGAAACAATTGACCAAGGAAAGCAACGCCGCCTGGAAGCGCGGGAGTCACGGAAATTTCGAGCCAGTCAGGTTCCGAAGGAAGGGCGGCCACTCGGAGACTGACCTGAGGCAAACCACCATCCCGGGGACGTTGGACCGCGCATTCGGAATAAATGTCTCTGAACCGCGCAGAAAAAGCATGGTCCTCGGATTGCATCGCGAGAAGGGAACCGCCGAACCGAAAATACTCTGTATCGGACTGAGGCCTTCTCACCAAGTGCTGACCAGCGATTACACTCAGGTGCTGCACCCACCCGACGGTGTTTGCCCGCACGGTCGACTTAGACCCACCACATGCTCGTGCCGGCAGCGGTCACCTGGAATGCGCTCAGAACCTCCTGCTCGGTCATGACCCTGATTCGTGGGGCCTCGTACTTCGGCTTCTGCTCGGCTTCCTTGGTAGCAGTCGAGTCTTTCTGGTTTTCTTCCATAAAAGGTTCCTCCCGTTTTGTTGCTGAAATTAGACTTCCGATGAGACTAAGCACTCCAACGAACGCAATTCTTCGACAAGCTTTTCGACGTCCCGCAAGGCGTCGTTCATGTTGACGGCATCGAAACACTGGCAGAGCTTGTCCGCAAGCTCGCTGACGCTTCGCGGCTGATCTAATTGAGTCCAAAGAAATGTAGCAGTGGCGTTAAGAAGGCAGAACTGGTTGGTTTTCGGTTGGAACAGGACGCTTTCGTTCCTCATCGGAGCGAAATCTACGGAAGGATTGCGCGAAACCTGGACGGCCATAGTGATCTACTCCAAATTGAGCGCCTAGGCGGTCGAATTGTAGCTCCGGCAAAACGCCGTGTCAACATTTAATTGACCGTGGCCGCATCATGGCGGCAAAATCAGTCTCGGGGATAGGGCGGAACGCGAACCGATTTAGAACACCCCTTAAGCGCAAGTATGCAACTTTATCTGCCACCAGGAAGCCGGCACCAATTGACAAAGACTCTCGAACGGTGTTAGAGGAACTTAGGATTCCAACGATGTCCTGGCCTACGCTTGCGTCGCTTGTTCACTCACCGGAGTTGCGTTCCCTTAGTCATGGAACCCTCAAGGCATTGTTCGTCGGGGTGGTCTTCTATTTCATTGTCTATTTTCTGGAGCGCGCTTCCTGCGGGCCTACAAAGCAATATGCCAAGCGGGGCTTCCTGCAGGACATCGTTTACTGGTTTTATTACCGCAGCGGACTGCACCGGCTTTTGTTCACTACGGTGCTTTTCGGCTTCCTGGGCCCGCGGATCGCCTTCTTGAGGCTCCCCGTGCTGGACCACCTTTCGATAGTCTGGCGCACCCTTCTGTGGTTACTGATTGCTGATCTTTCGAGCTATTGGGTGCATCGCTTGCAACACGCGAGCCGCTTTTTCTGGGCTTTCCACGCCACACATCATGCTCAGGAAGATTTGAACTTTATGACCACGACGCGATTCCATCCCGTGGACCACTTGCTCGCCGACACCTTGAAGTTCGTTCCGCAGATGGCATTGGGCGCGTCCCCGTTGAGCTGGCTACCGCTTTATCTGACCATGGACTTTTTGGCCATCACGCAACACAGCAGAATCGCCTGGCGGTTTGGATCGCTCTCGAAAGTGCTGGCCACGCCGTGGTTTCATTCGTTTCACCATTCCACCGATCCGCGTTATTACAACAAAAACTTCGGCGGCCTCTTCAGTTTCTGGGATTATCTGTTTGGCACCGCCGTGGACGCCCCGCAGCAACCTGCGGAGTACGGTCTGACGGATATCAAGATGCCAACCCTGGTCAGCTCGCTCTCGAAACCGTTTGGTCTTCTTTATCGGACGTACCTTCAGAAGCCCGCGCCTTCCGAGGCTGCGCCGCGCGCACTGATAGCTTCCGGAACGGACCACGGGCCGCCCAGAGCATGAATACCTGCCAGCCCTGCCACGCGGAAGGGACTGCGTTGCGTTTGTATGGAAGAAGCAGGTATCTGGATAAAAGTCCGGTGGATAAATCCGTCGCACTGGTGACTTCGACATGAGCGGAATTCTGGGTTTTGCCGGCAAGAGTCCGCAGCCTATCAGCCTGGAGCGGCTCTGGCGCGCCCTTCGCCTTGTTGAACACCGGGGGTTGGAAGGGGAAGGGGTGCTCCTCAACGGCGACTCGGAATCTTCCCGATTTCCGCTGGCTCCCGCGTCCGGCGGCACAGATGATTTGAAGGCACCAGCTCTCACGGGCGATACCGCTAGTGCCATGCTCTCTTGTTGCCGGATGGGACCGGAATTACCTCCTGCGACTGCGCATCCAACTGGAGCGGACAACCTGGCGTTTCTAGCCTTTGATGGCAGGCTTGATAACGAGCCTGCGCTGCGTCGTGAATTACAAGCCCTGGGTCACGACCTAAGAAATGGTTCACCGACCGAGGTTTTGCTCGCTGTCCTCGGACGATGGGGATCCGATTCTCTCGCTCGCCTCGCCGGCACTTTTGCCATTGCTTTCCTCAATTTGCGCAGCCGACGTTTGATAGTGGCACGCGACCCCTATGGGACCAGGCCGCTCTATTTTGCCCGCCGGCCCGGCTGGGGAATTTATTTTGCATCGCAGATCGGCGCACTTCTGGAAGCGGCTTCTCTCGATAGGCGGGTAAATCGCGCCAGCCTATACCGCTATTTGGCATACAACTGCATGGACCATGCGCCGGAGACATTCTTAGAGGGGATTGAGCAAGTGCCTGCCGGCGGCTGCCTTGAGATCCCCCTCGACAAGCCGACGGAGATTTCCGTCACCCACTATCGGCGCGCGGTTGCGACTCGGAGAAACCTAACGCCCGCTGCGGTCGCGCAAACTCTCCGGGAAATGGTGGTGCGTTCCGTGGCCTCCCAGGTGGCTGGTCAGCAGGCCGTGGGAGCAGCTCTTTCCGGTGGTTTCGATTCTTCCTTCATTGTGGCGGCATTCGCATGCACGCAGCCGCGGGAACTCTTGCGACTCTATACGTGTGTCCCCACAACGAAAAGGGGGCCGTTTTCACGCAGCGAAGAGCGCTGGGCGGTTCTGGCGGCAGAGGGCCTGAAATCTCCCCTCCACAAGATTTGCGTTGCCTCGGAAGAATTGCCGACGAGCTTCGAATCCATCGTTGGCTTGCAGGAAGAGCCCTTTTCGAGCCCCGTGGTTTTTGCCCAATGGCAATTGTTTCGCGCCGTGCAAAGCGATGGAGTACGCCTGATGTTGAGCGGGCAAGGCGGCGATACGGTCTTCCAAGTTTCCAAGGAGCAGATTATTCGTGCGCTGCTCGCACATCTTCGGCATGGCCGCTTGCGCAGCGCTGGATCGCTGCTGAGAGCCGTCTCCGAAGTTTCGGAGCATAGCGCCTTGCGCCTCGGCGCCACGGCGGCAAGGATGGAATTGTTCAAGGACGCATACGCAATTCGAAAGCGGCTTCGCCGTCCACGCGCCCCCGATTGGCTCAATCCAAATTGGTTTGTGTTGGACTCAGCCGGCATCGAGGATCGCCCGGGAATTCCGATGCTCCGATTCGAGGATCGCAACTCCACGGCGTGTTCCATTCTAAACCGCATGCCGCTTCTTACCCCTGAGATTCACGACTTCATCACCTCGCTCCCGCCGGAGTTGCTCGTCACCGCGGGCCAGCCCATCAAATCGATCGAATGCGCGGCCATGCGCGGGATGGTTCCCGAAGCCATCCTGGGGCGAAAAGAAAGAACCGGATTCCCGGTTCCCGTGGCGGAGTGGCTTGTCGAGTTGGCTCCCTGGGTGGACTCGCTCATGGCAGAAGTCGAACGCTTCCCGTTCCTCGACGGGAATCAGGTGCGCCAGATTTGGCAGGGCGTCCGCTCCAATAACGGCTCCGTCCCCGCCGCATTTTTGATCTGGAGATGGATCTTCCTGGTCGGCTGGCTCAATTATTTTGCCATGCGGCTCGACTGATCGCGAGGGAGGTCTTTGTTCAGGGCGCAGTCATCTGTAAAAAGAGAACTAGCTGGCGTAGCATTTCAGGGACGCCGGGAGTCGCCCAAAGCATGCTCCGTGCGCTGAAAAATCTTGGGGAAGAATTATTCGTGGCCCGGCCCGCTCGTCATCTCCTGGTTTATTGGCTTTTTCTTTATTTCATTTCACCAGCCTTCAGCCAGGACATCATTACGAATTACGCCGGAGGTGGTCAGATCGCGGGCCCGGCGCTTTCGTCGTTGGTGACCGATCCTTCCGGACTGGTCCGCGATGCCGCCGGCAATCTCTACGTCGCCACGGTGCGCGGCAACGTCGTTCTCAAGATCGATGCGAACGGGCAACTCAGCACTTACGCGGGGACGGGCATTGGAGGATACGCCGGGGACGGCGGCCTGGCTAGCAGCGCGCAACTCGCCATCCCTCTGGGCCTCGCTCTAGATCATCTTGGAAACCTGTTCATTGCGGACAGCGTGTACAACATCATTCGCCGCGTAGAAGCCCAGAGTGGGATTATCACCACGGTGGCCGGGAACGGCACTCGAGGCTACGCCGGAGACTCCGGCCCGGCTACCAACGCCTCGCTGAACTCGCCTTCCGGTGTGGCTGTTGACGCACTCGGCAATCTTTTCATCGTGGACACGCAGAACAGTGTCATCCGCCGCGTGGATGCCGTCACCGGCGTCATCACCACGATCGCCGGAGACTTTGCTGGTGGTGGTGCTTTTGGAGGAGACGGGGGCCCGGCCACGGCCGCCTCTCTCAACGGCCCACATGGCATCGCAGTGGACAACACCGGAAACCTCTTCCTTACGGACACCGGCAACTTTTGTGTCCGGCGCGTGGACGCAACCACGCAAACCATAACCACCGTGGCCGGCCAGGGCCAGGTCGCCGGCGACACTGGCGATGGCGGCCCCGCAACATCGGCCACACTCACGGCACCTGAGGCAGTTTTCTTAGACGGCTCGGGCAACCTGTTCATTTCCGATCAGCAGCGTATTCGCGGCGTGGACAGCGCCACGCAGATCATCACCACGGTGGCGGGCTCCGCCAATCGGGGGTTCACCGGTGATGGTGGACTCGCCACTAACGCTGACCTGGACGGTCCAGTTGGGATCGCCTCCGATGGCTTGGCAAACTTGTATTTCTCCGATGGACGTAACAACCGCATCCGCGCCGTGAACGCGCAGGGCATCATCCAAACCATTGCCGGAGGCGGTTCCGGGGGTGACGGCAGCCCAGCGACCAGCGCAGTGTTTGCGGGTTCCGCGGGTATGGCCATCACTCCTTCCGGCGATTTGTTGATTGGAGACGTCTCGGTTGGCCGCATTCGCAAAGTGGATGCATCCACCGGAGAAATTTTGACGGCTGCCGGAAACGGCATCCGCGACACTGCGGGCGATGGCGGCCCCGCAACCAGGGCAGAGATAGGCTTCCTCCTCTTCTTCGCCATGGATCACACCGGAAATGTATTCCTGGTGGACAACAACACGGTGCGCCGCATTGACGCAGCTACCCAGAATATCGCGACAGTGGTCCCCTCCGGCGTTTTGTCGGGC
>Ga0210403_10004601_pt1 | contig 11853 bp, 16 predicted proteins | sample IncBWC19MmetaG_FD_150863 | JGI IMG/M metagenome (GOLD analysis project Ga0210403, IMG submission 150863) | Forest soil microbial communities from Barre Woods Harvard Forest LTER site, Petersham, Massachusetts, United States - Inc-BW-C-19-M | ecosystem: Environmental > Terrestrial > Soil >... | reverse complement strand
TGAGAGCGGTAACTATGTCAATGGAGAACCGCTTCAGATAAAAGGCAGGTATGTGACCAAAGACCAAATCCTTTCCGATGGCCCCTTCATTGAGGCCAATGAAGGAGTTTCAGGCTATTTCATTATCAGGGCGGAGAATCTAGAGCAAGCAGCTGCCATAGTTCAGACTTGTCCGTTGGTGCAGGCGGGCATGACAATAATGGAGGTTCGCCCAATTGCTATTGTAGATGGCAGCAATGAATGAAGTTGAGAAAAGTATAGAGGCTCTTTACAAAGACAAGTATGGTCAGCTGATCTCACTGATTCTACAGCGATTCCGAAGTTTGTCTATTGAGTCCGCCGAGGATGTTGTACAAGAAACTTTTGCACAGGCTGCGGTATCCTGGGCAAGACAAGGTATCCCATTAAATCCGCCCGGCTGGCTATACCAAACCTGTAGAAATAAATCTATCAACCTGCTTAAAAAAACTTTAAGAGAAGTGAATTTATCGTTAGCGAATGCTACTGCAATTGGTATCGATGAGATTTCCGAACATAGTTTCAAGGATGCTCAATTGCAAATGTTGCTGGCTTGCTGCCACCCTCATCTTACACCGAAAACACAAGTAGTACTGGCCCTTAAATACGTGGCCAATCTTAAAGTCGAAAATATTGCCCTGCAGTTGGGAGAGCGATTGGATGCTACAGAGAAAATGTTGTACCGTGCGAGGCAAAAGATAAAGGGCGACGCATTGATTTTATCCGGTAATTATGAGGGCCATTCTGAAAAAAGACTTTCCATTGTGCACAAGGTGATTTATTTAATATTTAATGAGGGCTATAAGCAATCGGGAAAGAAAATAAATCAGGGGAGAATCCTGTGTGAGGAAGCTCTTCTCCTTACCAAAAGTTTGTTTGATAGTTCGGTATGCAATTCAGAAACCAAGGCACTATATGCACTTATGTTGTTTAATGCCGCTCGATTTGATGCGCGCTTTGACGGGGATGGCCATGCTATAGAGTTGGAGTATCAAGACCGAAGTCTTTGGAACAGTTCCTTGATAAAACTTGCCAACATCTCATTGATGGAATCGGAGGACTTCACATTTTCTCCCTATCATCTCGAGGCCTCCATTGCATGTGTGCATTGTGCCGCACAAAAATTCGAAGACACCAATTGGGACGCTATCTGCAAATACTACGAAGTACTCTTAAAAATCTATCCAAGTCCATTCGCCGAGATAAACTACGCAGTTGCTTTGCAATATAACAAGCAGGACGAAAAGGCCTTTCGGATCCTGATGGACCTTCGCCAAAATCCGTACCATAGCGACTTGCCTATCCTTGTCACCTCGATAAGAAAGTACTTTGAGCGTGCAGGCACTAAGAGAGAAAAGTAATAAGACACTTTGGTCAAGGGCAATGTATTGGATAGAGCCTATTAACAACAACTAAAGACCACAGGCAAACTCAAAGTGGCTTTTTTTGACTAACAATATAACGAGCAGATGTCAGCCAGTCCAACCAAATTGTCCCCAAAAGGACGGGGTATTTAAGGCTCGGGGAAAAATAATGTACGGCATTTGTCCGGTATTCAATGTGGCGTTTGACTTAGAACAACAGCAAACTATAAAAATGAATACCACCAAACTTTCAGCCCAACTCGTTGTCGCCTTGACCATGATTTGTTCCAGTGGCGGTTTTGCCCAGAAATCGCAAGACTGGCTTCTTGAAAAAATGCCACCTGACTTAGAAATGGCCTATGCCTTAAGTTCCCTTCCTCCCCGTCTCCAGGATGGCGCCACGGTTTACCTTCTCGATCCAAAAAAAGGTTATTATGTGGCTAAGCAGGGAAAGAATGGTTTTTCCGCATTTGTAATGCGTACACAATGGGAAATAGCCGAGTTTCATCCGGATGCTTACACCGCCATTAGTTATGATCCCGAAGGTTCAAGGGTTTACCTGCCTGCTTTTTTTGCAGTCGCGGAAATGCGCGCCTCAGGAAAATATACGGCAACACAAATAAGGGATACCATTGTAAGACGGGTAAAAACCGGAATATACAAAGCACCGTCACGAACGGGCATCTCCTATATGTTATGCCCTCTGAGCCGTACGGTTGTTGACGGAGGGCTTGTTAACGAGGTGATGCCTCACTATATGTTCTATGCTCCCGGAGTAGATGACCAGGATGTGGGGGGAAAATGGGAAGGCGGCCGCAGCTATCCATTTGCAGTAAACAGCGGGCCTCTTCTAGACAAAGAACACTCCATCTATAACTTAATTATTTTTCCTGCCGGCGAAATGGAAAAAGCGAAAATCATAGAAGACAACAAAGATTTATTGCGAAGGCTCGCTGATTACAAACCCTATTTCAAGATCAGGATTGAACCAAATGCTGGCATCCATCAGCATTAAATGGTCGTTGCAAAAACAGACCTCGTGAAACCTCGAAGGGGAAAAAAATCAGATGAAGATAATCAGGTTGCCTGTGAAATTCATTGTTCTCTTTGCGCTGATGTTACTCCTATTACTTTTGGGGCAACGCTACAATCGTCCGTCTCCCACCCCTGCAAATCAACTTCCTATGACCATGTGTGGTTCGTCTGTTGTGCCTTTAAACGATTCATCCGCGAGAATATGTGTGGACATGGCTTCTGTCCAAAACCGGTCTCTTAAAGAATAATTTATTAAAGTTGAAACAATGGAAATATACAATCAACCGGAAGATATTGTCGTTTTTGGTGTTCAGGTAAAAACCTTTCCAAACGGGATTAAAGGAGCTTTCGAGAGCTTAATGAAAACCTTTGGAAACCGTACTTATTATGGAATCAGTTGGTTTGGTGAAAATGATAGCATAAAATATTACGCAATGGTGCCGGAGGCTTTTGAAGACGAAGCAAAACAATATGATTATGAAACGCTTCTTGTAAGAAAAGGAGAATACTATACGGAAACCCTATACCACTGGTTAAGCAAAGTTGATTCCATACGAGAGGTATTTCATGAGTTAATGCCAGGCCATAGGCCAGATGAAAATCATCCTTGCGTGGAGTGGTATGTGTCTGGTGATGAAATGCTTTGTATGATTAAGGTCTCATGAAAAAGGGAAATGGCGGTCTTGTCCATATTCATCGAATGGAATAGAAAAAATATTCCCTTACGTGTACGGGAAATAAAAAATTCAATTTTATTCACATTAAATAATAAATGATCTTGAAACACATCTTACTTTTGCTTGTCTTCTGCAACATCTTTGTGTATGCAAATTCACAAAGCAAAGAGAGACTTGTAAAAAATTTTTTCAACGGGTTTGAAAAGAAAGATTGGAGTATGGTTGCCGGTCAGCTTGCAGAGGATTTTACTTTCACGAGCCCTTACGGGGATGACCATTGACCCTTACACAATATAAAGAAAAATGCTGGGCTACCGGTTCGAAATTCTTCAAACACATTGAGTTTACTAAAATATAATGGTAGCCGGTAACACTGCATTCGCAATGTGCAATATCACCACCACCGACAGCAAGGTTGTTCACAATGTTGAATATTACACCTTCAGTAATGGCAAAATAAAATCCATTGAAACTTTTTTTTGGGACTGGTGTACATTACCCCGGCAATTCAGGCGATGTGAAGTAAACTCATTTTGTAACTGGCGAAAATCTTAAGAGGCAAAAATTGTTGAAGACAACGAATTTTTTTTGACTATTCATCTCAATCTAAAAATAAACAATATGAAAAAAATTAAACCATTCATTATTGCATGTAGTTTTTTGCCTTTTGCATTAAGAATTAACGCCCAACAAACAACACAAGGCTGGCTTCTTGAAAAAATGCCTGTCAATTTAGAAACGGATTACGCATTAAGCTCGCTGCCACCACGTCTCCGTGATGGTGCCACAGTTTATTTGCTCGACCCTACGAAAGGATATTATGTAGCAAGAAAAGGAACAAACGGTTTTTCAGCATTCATAAATCGAACCCAATTTGACTGGATAGATTTTGTTCCGGATGTGTACGAAGCGATCAGTTATGATTCAGCCGGTTCAGAGACTTATCTGAAACCTTTTTTCGATGTGGCATCTATGAGAGCAACCGGAAAATATACTCCCTTGCAAATAAGGGATACGATGGTGCAAAGAGTAAAAAACGGAAGATATAAAACTGCATCAAGAGCGGGCATTTCGTATATGTTGTCGCCCTTGCAAAGAGTACATGCAGATGGCGGCGGAGTGACAACTACCACGATGCCGCATTATATGTTTTATGCCCCTTGCGTAGGTAATGAAGATATTGGCGGCAAATGGGTGCCCGGAGGTCATCAGCCGTTTGTAGTAAACAGCGGACCTGCATCAGATAAGGCTCATTATACTTTAGATAAAGCTCATTCGATTTTCAACTACATTATAATTGCCGCGGGCGAAACCGAAAAGGCCGAGATCATAAAAGATAATAAAGATTTACTGGCAAAGATGGCGGCTTACAAATCTTTTTTTAAACTGGAAACAAGTATGAATATGGACCATTCCATTAAAAAATAAAAAATTGTTTTCAGTAAACATTGAAAGCAATTCGCTGGAAAAAGTTTAATTTATATATGCCATTTTGCGTTTAGCTTGACGCAACCCTATTGTAACAGTGCTAACTTTCAACTGACGGATAACATAAAGCGTCCCGATAGCTTTCGGGATGAAAATGCAAAGTAAACAACCCTTAATTAAATAATTTGTATGGACGTACAAGAACAAATCAAAAAGTATATTGCCAGCCAACCTGAACCGAAACGCAGCGACATGCAAGCGTTGCACCGGATCACACTTCAGGCGTTACCAAAATGTAAATTATGGTTCCTGGATGGTAAAAACAGTGAAAATAAAACTATTGCTAACCCTACTATAGGATATGGATTTCACACCATAAAATATGCTGATGGAACTACCAGAGAGTTTTTTCAAGTTGGTATGGGTGCAAACAAAACCGGAATCTTTGTCCATATCCTTGGTATCAAGGATAAGACATACTTAGCCCAAACGTATGGAAAAAAACTAGGCAAGGCGAACGTGAGCGGGTATTGCATTAAGTTTAAAACCTTAAAAGATATAAACATTGAAATACTAGAAGCGGCAATGCGATATGGGGTTGAGGCTCAGTCGCGGTAGCTATCGGCAGAAAAGGTGGGCTGATGAAATGATTAGTAGCCCCGGCAGGGCAGTGAAATTTGTCATCATGCACTGCCATTTACCTTCAAGTCATCAACAATCAATATTAAGGTATTGCTTGAACATGTCAAAAGATCCCAGCAAATGACGAACGATACCATTTCTGATTCCGACCGGTTTCCGAGGCTTGAAATTACACTCATCGAGACCTTCTGACAAGGAGCGAAGCAATTCATATAAGATTTGCTAACATAACGTTGACAACTTCTCCAGTTGCTTGTAATCAAAAGAGATTAATAATACATTTCCGAAATTTTGATTAGCTGGACATTCTATTTTTTTAAAAACCGCTTACACTTAATTTCAAAAACATGGCATTCGGATTCTCCCCAAAATATCAACGTGAAATACTTCTTAACGATCTGACCACTGAACATTTCCTTGTTTTGGGAATTGAATCTTCAAAGAAACTCGGCTGGGATATCGGGCCAATTAACAGAACTAGCTTTGTCGCCTACACTAAGTTTTCAATGGGTTCATGGAGCGAAGAAGTAACCATTAAAATAGAAGATGGGCGCGCTTTATTGAAAAGTGAATGTGCCGGCAGCCAACTATTCGATTGGGGGAAAAACAAAACAAATGTTGAAGACTTTATTAAAACCTTTCACGGGTTAAAAATTCAATTGACACTTGATGAATTGAATGCTAAGACCGACGAGCTACGAACAAGATTTTCAAATGAGGAGAATAATTCTATACAAACCCCATACACAGCAAAAAAAGGGTTCAAAAATTTTCTATCTGTATTTGTTCCAACAGGGGGTTATTTCATTACACCAATAATTATTGACCTAAACATTGCCATCTTTCTTTTAATGGTCGCAAGTGGAATTTCTGTTATGTTGCCGGATGGCGAAAGCCTAATAAGATGGGGAGCGAACTTTAAACCTGTAACTCTGGAAGGGCAAGGTTGGAGGCTTTTTACCAGTTGCTTTGTGCACATTGGTGTTATCCATTTATTAATGAATATGTATGCACTTGCATACATAGGAGTTCTTCTTGAACCCCAGTTGGGCAAATCCAGATTCGCCACAGCTTACATCATCACTGGATTGATAGCCAGTTCGACAAGCCTTTGGTGGCATGATTTGACCATTAGCGCAGGGGCATCTGGAGCAATATTTGGCTTGTATGGGGTATTTCTGTCTATGCTCACCACCGACCTGATTGAAAAATCTGCGAGAAAGACTTTGATTACCAGTGTCGTAGTTTTTATCGGCTACAACTTAATGAATGGCCTTAAAGCTGGCGTTGACAATGCCGCTCACATCGGCGGATTGATAAGTGGGATCGCCATTGGTTTTGTATTTATTCCCAGTCTTAGAGATCACGACGAGACAGAAAGAAAAGTGAAGGCAATATTTCTTGTTGCTATTCTTTCTTTTGGTGTGCTCTTCATGGCATATAAAAGCATAAGAAACGATATCGGCGAGTATGATAAAAGAATTAAAGACTTCGTCGATTATGAAAATATGGCGTTGGATTTCTATAGGATGCCGGAGACTGCTCCCAAAGAACAAAGGCTTGCTGAAATTAAAGACAGAGGCATTTATTATTGGGGTGAATCTTTAAAATTACTGAAAGATCTAGATAAACTTAACCTGCCCGATGTCGTCCATGAGCGAGATGCTAAGTTGATAGCGTATTGTCAACTTCGATTGCAGAGTTACGAATTAATCTACAAAACTATTGAAGAAGGAACAAGTCAATACCAACAGAAAATTGATAGCATTAACGTAAAAATTGAAGGTATAGTAAACTCGCTGAAGCCAAAAAAATAACTGCGACCATCGGTGTCCTTAAACAACGCAACTTATGAGATTGGTCGTGTAAATATTGCATATAGCCAAAAAAAGGGAACGTCGTCACCGGTGCTCCCTTATAAAGCAAGTCGCAATAACTTTACTTATCGCCTTTCGATACCCTTATAGTCTGAACAGAGAAACCTGCATACCCTGCAATCCCTGAAAGCAACAAATCACCAAGGCTATGGGTGGTACGAATGGTATAATTCTGGGCTCCTCCGGCCATATCCTTTGAATCAACATGATTGATCGGAACTGCTCCCCACAACCAGTACCATTGCTTCTTTTTCGCATCATACTGTCCTACATCTTTGCAGTTTCCCCTCCCGCCTGTTCCCACCGTATGCATGGTTGCCTGGCAACTACTCATCAAAAGCGCAATTAAAACCAGCGCTGGGAAGAAATAGATTTTTTTCTTTTTCAAATTCATAGGGTTAATTGTTTAATTAAAAAATTACTTATGGTTGTTATGATGAATCCGTCGCAAAATGAAGATAAAAATCTTACGCACCAAGACACAATACCAATCAAGAATAAATTAATTGTTCGGACTGATACTTCGTACGGATCTCCTTACTCGTTTGTAAGGATTTCCTTATGGAAAAAATTTGACCTTCTTGAAAACGTTCGACAAAGAGCAGCTAAGAATATTGGCGAATGAGGTCAAACGAATTCTTAAACCTGGTGGAAAATTTTCGTTTGTTGAAGTATCCAAACCTGAAAACAAAATACTTTCAACACCTTATGGTTTTTATCTCGGGAAGATTATCCCGGTTCCTGGAAGGTATTTGCTTGGTAATTCGGTTGAGTACAAAATGCTCTGGCACTATACCATCAAATTTGGAAATGCAAAAATTACGTCTGAAATATTCAAAGAAGTTGGGTTGAGAAATCTCAAACATAACTCATACTTCATAGGATGTTCGACAGGCTTTTCCGGGCTAAAATGATTAAATCGCATATGAGCCACGAGGCTGGTGAGTCGAATAGCAAGGAGAAAATAACATTATGTCAATGAAAAAGGTATCCAGACTTGCCTACTATTTTCTATTCATTTTGCTACTTGCAGCATGTCAAAACTCGAAGAAGAATTCTGACCTAAAACAAATCAAAAGAAGTGCTGATAGTTATGATGAACTAGTCAAATTGATTGTTTCAGTCCCTATGTGCGAAAAACCATACTACTTTGATTCTTTTGCTCATGCCGATGATGTAGTTGGCTTTGGAAATAGAACCATAGAGTTGGAAGGGTTCTCTCCCAACATAAATGATAAGAAATTAACCTTATAAACTACTATGAAAACTGTTATAGCAATGTTGATTGTAATGTTACCCTTGTCTGTGTTGGCACAATTTCGGCGCGGTCAGATCTTTGTAGGTGGATTTCTATCGGGATCGTCCGAAACTTATAATAGTATGTCTTCGAAAGAGGTCACCAATCAACTTAATGTTTATCCCTCTGCGGGGTATTTCCTCAATTCAAAGATTCTAGTAGGAAGCTCCTTAGGATATTATACATCTAGACGATTGATTCACTCAAATGGAGTAACGCAAACGGCAGGAAGAAGCAACAGTTTTTACCTCGCGCCATTTGTTCGGAACTATTTTGTCATTTCGGAATCCTTTTCGATTGCTTTCCAAGGTCAATTAACTCTAATGAGAGGAACTATAGAAAGCCAAATCGGCTCGATCTATAGCTCTCGACTTCCAACTTACAGCGTTTCAGCAGACATAAGCCCAATTTTTATTTTCTTTCCTTCACCTAAATGGGGTATCGAAGCAGGTATAGGGTCAGTCAGTTACACCTATTACAGGGTTTTACCAGACGTTTCTTCAACAAATACATTTTCCTTTAGCAGCGGTAAATTCACTTTTGGTCTGACCTACTATTTCTCTAAAAAGGAGAAATGATTTCAGCCTATCATTTTTTGCTCCGAACCCAAGATACCCGAGCAAACAAGTCTTCGTCTAGAAATGGCCTTGAAATTTTTTTTATGAAAATATATACCACAATTCTAACTCTAACTGCTGCCCTATTGGTTATGGGATGCGGGCAGCCAACCTCAGTGATTGAAATTAAAAGTAGAAAAAATGGCGGCCTGTTCGAATTCAGTGATAACGGAATGAAATACAAATTCTATAATGATTCCATGACATACAAGTTAAACACATTAACATCCATTTCTTTCTCAGACTTTGACCGAATACAATTTGAAAACAGTCCTCAAGGCGGCTATGTGTTAAACTTTAAACTTAATGAGTCGGGCACGTTGAAGTTTAAAGAAATGACGGAACGCAATTTGCAAAAACAAGTATGCTTCGTTGTTGATGACAAAATAATGGCGGCTCCAGTTATTCAAGCTGTTATCACTAAAGGTTTTGTGAGTCTAACGATAAATGAGAAGAAAAACATTGACGACATAGTTAAGTACCTCGAAAATTAAGAGGAAAGATCTTCTAGCATTATAGATATGCTGCAATGTGGATTAAATTAAGCCTGCGAGCCCTGAAAACTCGGTAGCGGTCTTTTCAAACAACGGGCTGAACTACAAATAATCTGAAACATGGTTCCGTTTCCGACCGGTTTACGAAGGAAAATCGAAAACCCTCAAGAAAATATCAGGAAGGCCATTCCTGATAGTGTCGTAGTAGCCCCGGCAGGGCATTAAAATTTGTTACTACTTGGACTGCCACTTACCTTCAAGTCACCAACAAACAACATTAAGCCATTGCTTGAAGATGTCAAAAAATGTCGGCAAATGACAAGCGATACCAATTCCGTTTCCGACCGGTTTACGAAACTTCAGAATATGGCAGTCGCGTTCTAAATGATTCGATCGAATTCGCATTCAAATCTGTTTCGAAGTCAAATTCACATCTCTATCTTTGGTGCAAAACAAATAGAGTGTCTAATTAGATGAGACATGAAATTAATTTTGACAATTTGCCTTTCGAGTCCATTAACAGCATTTTGGCAACCGGGCGCAACGGGCACTGAGAAAAGTGGTTCAAAAGAATGACGAAACAGGAGTACTTGAAAAAAAATGTTTTTTACGGCTTAACCAATCTCAACAACGGTTTCGATGCCGCAGGAATAAAATATTATTCAGAGAGAGATTTTGCCATCGTTTTGGATAGGGTAAAGAATTTGAGACTTGGCGTTACTGGAATCGAACCATGGAAAAATGGGAATATTACGGCGTTGAAGTTTATGAAGATTATTCAAAGGACCCAACGGACTATCATTGGTATATGAAATCTTTCGAAAGATTTAAAAAAACCGGAGATACCTTACAGTATTCCGCCACTTATTTTATTCCCGATAAGCAATTAAAATGATTGTCGTTGGTAAAAAATTTCTTAACCGCATGAGTATCACACTTGACCAAAGCCTAAATATCGCAAGTCGAAGAAGACGAATTGCAGCATTTCTCATCGATCATTTCGTTTTGACCTTCTTAATGGTTTCAGCGATTTTCTTAGCTATGGGACCTGGGTTCATTGATGATAACGGTGGTAAAATGATCTCTGTTATGCTCGCAGTTATGTTGCCTGGCTTTATAATTTATTTCGGAAAGGACTCAATAAAAGGAATAAGCGTTGGTAAGTGGATCATGGGTATCATGATCCGAGACGCTGAAAGCCCAACAGACATTCCCACAATTGGGCGGCTGTTCCTTAGAAACCTTTGTTTATTGATCTGGCCAGTTGAATTCATTGTTTTAGCTGCAAGCCAAGAAAAAAGGAGACTCGGAGACAAGGTGGCGCGAACCATTGTTGTTAATAACCCAAACAAACCATCTTGGACTCCCAGAGTTCTAGTATTATGTGCCGTCGCCTTGACCTACTCCAGTTTCTTGGTAGTGTTTGTCGGCGCTGCAATAAAAAATTCAGATGCTTATAAGGTTGCAGTCCAGGAAATCGAATATAATAAGGAAATACAGGCTAAGACTGGCGGAATTGTTGGCTACGGAATAATGCCCACTGGGAACGTGAATATTTCGAATGGCAATGGCGAAGCGCAACTCGAAATCAATGTAATTGGAAAAGAACAAGATTTGAAGGTTAGCGTCCATTTGACAAAAGAATCAGGCGGCAAGTGGAAACTCATTGAGTTGATAAAATAGTCGGAGTAACAATGGCCACAAACTACATTCAATTTGACGCGCCAATATCAATACCATCGAAGGACGGCTCTATAAAAAGATCTTTGAAGAAAGCGATTGTAAATGCTTTAACAAAGGTGCTGCCACTTGCAAACCCTGACTTTGATAATAGGATTGAGGATGTTATGTATTGGCTTGTTGAATTCGACACTGACTCAGGGATTCCTCAAAGAGAAATTGGAATTGATTCACAAGGCCGCGCGATAATGAAAATGCCTCATAATAAAAACTATGGGTTCTGGACAGACAACAATTTACTTCTTGAAGATTTCAAAAAACATTTTAATGTTTCAGAAATAAGCAAAAACAACTTCGAAGAGACTTGGGAGCTGTTCGATAAAATAACAGCCTTTGAAATTGAGCTTTCAGATTACAAAGTGCTTTCAACCGGCGTTGATGGTGGTCGCCTTTACTTGAGTGCCGAAATTATTTACAAAGGAGAGCAGCGAAAATTAGTGGTATACTTCGCCGACAAATTAGAAGAACAAAAGATAACGCCGATAAGAAAAATAAAATGCGATGGACGACTTCTTGACCAAGGCAAGAAACAGTCTCTATCTCTATTGGACGCGAAATTGCTAAAGGGCAATTACTGACGCATCGTGTCGATCAAGTTCATGACACACACAATTACAACAATGCTCTAGCAAAAGGTGTCTCCCCTGGCCATTCACCCATCGCT